>Ga0209400_1002343_pt1 | contig 14484 bp, 17 predicted proteins | sample M_130807_EF_Meta_FD_187313 | JGI IMG/M metagenome (GOLD analysis project Ga0209400, IMG submission 187313) | Freshwater microbial communities from Lake Montjoie, Canada to study carbon cycling - M_130807_EF_MetaG (SPAdes) (version 2) | ecosystem: Environmental > Aquatic > Freshwater > Lake... | reverse complement strand
ACCTGTTTCATCGAACAAACGCTCGCCAAAACCCGGGTGAGCTGCCTCAAGATTGCGCAAAACATCGCCAAGTGTGGCGCCTTCAATTTGCAGTGTTGATGCTCCACCCGACAGGGGGCGCATGGTGGTGGGAATGCGAACTGTTGCCATGTGGTCAGACTAGCGGTGGCATGCGGTGGCTCCACGGCGCAGCGGCTTCAAGTTGCGAGCCCAAACGCACCAACAGGTCTTCGCGGTGGGTTGCTGCCACACATTGCACACCCATGGGGAGTCCGTCGGCACTCCAATGCAAGGGCAGGCTGATGGCGGGCTGACCCGTCACGTTGAATTGCGCGGTGTACTGCAAAATCGAACGCATGTTCATGCCGCCATCTGGCCCACTTAACCAACCCAACTTGGGTGGTGGGCCAGCCAATGTGGGTGTCACCAAAATGTCGAAGGGTTGTGCACCATCTTGCGGGTACCACCACTCCAACATGCGTCGCGACCATGCATGCATCCAATTCACCCACTGCACATATTGAGTGCCGCTCACCGTGCGACCAATTTCGCGCAAGAAAAAGTTGTCGGCTTCAATATCGTCTTCAGTGACAGGCCTCCCAATGAGTGCTTCAATTTCACTCACGCCAACATCGGTTGCAACCGACACAATGCCAGTGAACGTGTCGGCAAAATCTTCTTCATCCATTGCGGCGGGGTACGCGTCTTCCACCATGTGCCCGAGCGATTCCAAAAGCTTGCGTGTATTCGCCATTGACGCACGTGTTTCTGCATGATCTACTCCACCGGGCATGAGTGGATGATCAAGAAAGCCAATGCGCAAAAAGCCAACGGGCTTGCCTACTTCTTCCATCAGCGGCCGCGCATAAGGAACAGCGGTGTAGGGGTCGCCTGCTTCATAGCCCGACAAAATGTCGAGCATCAATGCAGTGTCGCGCACACTGCGTGTGACAACTCCATCAACAGTTGCGCCCATCCACGACTCACCTGTGTCGGGGCCTTTACTAATGCGACCTCGTGATGGCTTCAACCCCACGAGCCCACATTCACTTGCTGGTACGCGAATAGAACCGCCACCATCATTTGCGTGACCAACTGCAACGATGCGTGCAGAAACTGCTGCAGCTGAACCACCCGATGAACCGCCCGTTGAATGCTCAAGATTCCACGGGTTGTGTGCAGCGCCATACGCCAGAGGCTCCGTTGTAATAGTGCTGCCAAACTCTGGCGTATTCGTACGGCCAATCACAATTGCTCCTGCACGCTTCAAGCGCCGAGCAATGTATGAATCATGCGTGGCGCGATAGCCAATATTTTTCAACACACGTGAACCCATGTGGTGTGGCTCGCCACCAATTGCTGCTTCAAGATCTTTTACGACCACGGGCATTCCGTGTAGTGGAGTGGTAATAGGCCCCGCAGCAATGGCAGCGGCCTCGCTGCGCGCACGTTCGAATCGCTCGTGAATAATGGCGTTGAGTTGCGGGTTCACTGCTTCGGCACGGGCAATAGCGGCATCAACAAGTTCCACAGGTGACACCCATTTGCGATGTAATGCACCCACTTGGTCATTGGCATCGGAATGCAAAACGTCAGCAATATTTTGGGGTGGTTGTGCAGGTGCGTTCATACGTAAACCCTACGCTGTAGCCATGCGCGTCCTTGCTGCACTCGATAAGTTCCGCGGAACAGCAACCGCACAAGAAGCTTGTGCAGCAGTGGGCCATGCATGTTGGGAACTGGGCATTGATTGTGATGAAGCACCACTGGCCGACGGTGGCGAAGGAACACTCGATGTTTTAGGTGGCCCCAATCGCACCAGCATGGTGACCGGGCCACTTGGCGACATGGTGGAAGCGCCGTGGCGCCTCAGCCGCGATGTAGCCGTTATTGAAATGGCGCGCGCCAGTGGTTTGCAACTTGTTGGCGGTGCAGAACGCAACGACCCCATTGCCGCAAGCACCACGGGCACCGGCGAACTCATCGACCAAGCACTCGATGCTGGCGCAAAAAAAATCATTGTGTGCTTGGGCGGTTCTGCAACAACCGATGGCGGCTACGGAGCAGTGCGCGCCATTCATGCTCCGGCGCGCTTGAAAGCAGTGGAGTTTCTCGTTGCTTGCGATGTCACCACACCATTCACACAAGCAGCAAAGATCTTTGGTCCTCAAAAAGGCGCCACGCTGCGGCACATTGCATTACTCACCGGACGCCTTGAACGACTGCAGCAAATTTATGCAGAGCAGTACGGAGTCGATGTGAGCACAATTGAAGGGGCCGGTGCAGCGGGTGGTCTAGCCGGTGGCCTTGCCGCGCTCGGCGCAACACTTGTTCCTGGTTTCGACGTCGTTGCTGAAGAAATTGACCTCGATACACGCGCAGAAAATTGTGATGTGATTTTCACCGGTGAAGGTTTTCTCGACGCACAAAGTTTCGACGGAAAAGTTGTGGGTTCTATGTACGACCTTGCGCTCAGCAAAAAGAAACAACTCTGCGCCATTGTGGGCGATGCAGATTCCACAATTACGCCGCCATTCAGTGTGTTGAACCTTGTGCAGTTATACGGCAACGACACCGCAATGAATCGCACACTGTTTTCTATTGAGCAGGCAGCGCTCGGCTACCTCAAAAAATTGAACTAGCCAGCAACAGTTGTTGTTGTGGCAGCAGGTGCACCAGCAATGGGCTTACCAGCAAGGTCGGTGGCAAGTAACACCAACACGCTTGCTTCACCCATGTTGCCAGTTTCTGTTGGCACAGGGTCGGGCATTGGTGCTGTGGCAACGCCACCGAGTGCAGCGGCCACATTGGCGGCGTTGGCTTCTTGGCCAGCGATGTAATACACCATGGTGAGAGTTTGCTTGGGAGTGGCGTCGCTCTTGTTCAACGGCGGTTGAACAATGAAACCAAGTCCTTGCAACGCAACGCTCAAGTCGCCAGCGCTACCGGGAACACCCGAACCGTTCGCAACGAGAACCTTAAATCCGGTGGTGTTTGTAGCCGCTGGCAGTGTGGTGACGGCAGCATCGGGCACAGTGGTTCCCACATCGACGCTGGTGTCGTCTGATGGCGACGACGACGAGTTCGAGCTATCGCTATTGATATCGCGCAAGATGAAAAATCCAACGAGAACGGCAACGACGGCAACGACGATGCTCAGCGTGGAGTTGAAGTTTTGGCCTGCACCATTTCCACCATTTTGTGGGCGCGCTTGACGACTCATGACAACCTCCGAAGGTTTTGGCGGGTTTTCCCTACCTTATTGCGAAATGTGGAGCCGAGTGTGGGATTTGAACCCACGACCTACCGCTTACAAGGCGGTTGCTCTGCCACTGAGCTAACCCGGCGTAATCGGTGTTGATCCTAGAGGCAAACGCCTAGTTATTGCGCTTGACGGGCGCGAACTACCTCATAAGTAGCCAATGCCCCCGCTGCCGAGACATTTAATGAGGACAATTGTCCGTTCATGGGGATGGAAACCACTACATCACAGCGTTCGCGTACCAAACGAGCAATGCCCTTGCCCTCTGCCCCCAAAACAATACAAATGGGGTCGTTGGCAAAAGAAGCAATGTCGAACAGGCTGCGGTCGGCATCGTCGTCGAGACCCACTACCCACACTTTTGCCTTTTTCATTTGTGCAATAGCTGCCGGCAATCCGGAGACAACGGCAATATCGAGATGCTCTACTGCACCCGCTGCAGCTTTCGCCGTCGTGGGCGTGACATGCACTGATCGGTGGCGGGGCAATATCACTCCGGTGACTCCGGCGCCATCACAACAACGCAACAACGCGCCAAGGTTGCCTGGGTCGGTGACGCCATCAACTGCAACAAGAAATGGTTGCACGCCATTGCGCGATATCAAAAGCTCTTCAATACCAATTTCGGGAAGCGGCGCCGCAAATGCAATAACACCCTGAGGCGCTTCACTCCGTGCCGTGTTTTCAATGTGCTTACGCGGAACATCGGTCACTGTGACGCGTACGGCTTCAGCGAGTTCACGAATATCGTCAATCACTTCGTTCGCGTCGATGTCGTTAGCAATCCAAATTTCTCGTGTCTTGCGTCGCCCAGCAATGAGCAATTCGCGTACGGCCTGACGACCTTCTACTTGTTCGCCGCCTAAACCTTTTTCTGCTGGGCGCGAACGATCGCCACCGGCACGAGGGTCGAATCGATTACCACCGCGCACAGGCGCACCCGTGCGCTTCGCACCACCAAATTTTTTTGGCGCTCCCGATTTTTTCGGCGGGTTTGAACTGCGCGCCGGAGCAGCAGACGTGCGTGCTGGTGCACCTCTGTTCCCTTTCGGCATTCCAGTTTTTGCACCTGGTGCTGGTTTACGTGCGCGTTGTGCCACTACTTTGATCCGTTCTCTTCATTCGTTTTCGTCATGACTGCTACTGCCCAGCATGCAATTCCTTCAGCGCGCCCGAGCGCACCAAGGCCTTCTGCGCGGCGTCCTTTAATTGTGACAGGCGCCCCCGCTGCGGTGCTGACATTGCGTTGCATTGCTTCACGGCGCGGAGCCAACTTGGGCTCTTCACACACCACACTGCAATCGACATTGCCAATGGTCCAACCCGCAGCAGCAACCATGCGTGCTACTTCTGCAAGCAACTCAAGTGAGTTTGCATTTTTCCAACGCGCATCGGTATCGGGAAAATGTTCTCCGATGTCACCAAGGCCCGCGGCACCCAGCAGTGCGTCGGCAACTGCATGTGCAACAACATCGGCGTCGCTGTGACCCACTAATGAGCGCATGCCTTCAAAAACTTCACCGCCCAAAATGAGTAAACGACCTGGCGTTGGCTCAGTGTTGAAGCGATGAATATCGAATCCTTGACCTACGCGAATATTCATGAGTTGCCTCGCTGCATATTGGCAATGACATTTTCTGCCCACGCGAAATCTTCAGGTGTTGTTATTTTGCGATTCATCACGTCTCCAGGCACCACTACAACGTAGCCACCAATTGCCTCAACAAGAGATGCATCGTCGGTGCCTTCTCGATTTTCCTGTTCAGCCGCAAGGTGCGCTTCACGCAAAATTGCTGCATGAAACGCCTGTGGAGTTTGCACTGCGCGCAATGTGCTTCGCAGTGGCGTACTCAACACCTCATGTGTACTTTCATCAATCACTTTCACTGTGTCCACCACGGCAAGGGCCGGAACAACTCCCTGCACCATGGGCGAAAGTTCCTGCACGACTGCTTGAAAAAGTTCCACTGAGGCAAATGGGCGAGCTGCATCGTGCACACACACCACTTCTACACTTGTCGGCACCGCAGCAAGACCATTGCGCACCGACTGCGTGCGGCTCGCACCGCCATGAACAATTTGCACCCGCGCATCGCCCGATACGAAATCGCTCATTTCTGGCACCACCACCACAACGCCAGCACTCACTTGCAATGCGGCATCGACAGCCCACGCCACCATTGCCCGAGACCCAAGTGCCAAAAACTGCTTTTGAGCACCGAAACGCTGCCCGCTGCCCCCGGCCACCACAATGGTCCACACCCCTGTGGGGTCAAACATCGCACGAGATGTGCCCGTGGGCATATTTGAGGGTGTGCTCATGGCACCGAGGGTAGTACCGTGATGGTGTTATGTCACACGCTTCCATCATTGCCTCCAGCGAGTTTTTCTCCGCCGCCTCCCCCGCCGTTATCGATTCCATTGCCGCTTCGGCACAAGAGAAGAACCTGGTACGTGGCGATGTGCTGTTCAAGGAAGGTGATGCTCCCGACGCCCTCTACATCGTGCTGTCTGGCCGCATCGCTATTGCCATCGACAACAAGCCCCTCGATTCCCGCGAAAGCGTTGTGGCTCTCATGGTGGAAGGCAACCTCTTTGGCGACCTTGCACTGCTCGATGGGGGCGCCCGTAGCGCACTCGCTCGTGCACTCGAGCCCTCCACCGTTTTACGCATTCCGTATTCCGCAGTAGAACCGCAACTCTCTAGCAACCCCGATCTGCTCTGGGGAATCACTCGCGTTCTTGCCCGCCGCTTGCGCGCCATGGACGAGGCATTGGCCGACAGCGTTTTTCTCGATGTCACTGGTCGCACAGCAAAGCGATTGCTCGAACTTTCTGAAGGCAAAGACGAATTCGTTCTTCCTGTTACTCAAGAAGAACTTGCCGGCATGGTGGGCGCATCTCGTGAGCGCGTCAACAAAGCCATCGCAAGTTTCATTCGTTTGGGTTGGCTAGAGCAACGCGATCGTCAATACAAACTTCTTAACCGGCAAAACCTTGAAGTGCGCGCGAGCTAACTCGCGCCCTTTACAACTACTCCGCCGCACTTAACCATTCTTTTGCCCGCCGAAAAGCATCGGCTGCATCTTCTGCGCGGTGTGCTGGTCTACTGGCATCGTGAGCAAAGGCGTGTTCACCTTCAGGGTAAAACGCAACGGTTGCACCAGTAGCTCGTAACGCATCTACATCGTGTGCTGGTGTGTAGTGATCTTTCCCACCAATAATTGCTAAAACGCTTTGTGCATTTCCCGTCTGTAAGTACTGCAGAGGTTCACCCTGCACTGCGCTACGCCAGGCTTCTGGCAACGTGATCATTCCGTAAAAACTTGCAATGCGTGCAAAGCGACTACTGCGCGCCGACTTGAAGCAATACATCCCACCCATACAAAAACCCATCAGCACGGTGACAGGGGTGTCGAGCACGTCGGCTGCCTCGTGCAGGTCGCTCAAGTGCTTTTCGTCATCAATATCTTTAACTGCCGCATAGCGCGGTTCAATGTCGGCGCCAAGGTTGTTCCCAGGGAACGGTTCCACGGCCGCAACAGCCATACCCCAGTCGGTGGCCCACTGCGCTACCAAGTTGTCGTAGAGCGGCCGCAAACCAAAAATATCGGGGGTCACCACAAGCCCAATGCGTGGCGAGCCGCTCGGGCGGGCAATTTCTACGTCAGTTCCTGAAGGCAAAGTATGTCGCACGCACTCATTGTGTCAGAGTGAGACTTGCGGTGAGACCTTTGAGGGGAACTCAGGTGATGCACGTGGCGCACGGTGCCACATGCAAACAACTCAGAGCACCATCACATCCACCGAGCCATTTAATAAATACGAATACGTACCCCTGGTGCGTGCTGATTTCACCACGCCATCGGTGAAAATCATTGTCGATGAATGGAATGCCATCGCGCGGCGACCCTCTTGTATTGCCCATGCCAATGCATGGGGTCTCCCCGGAGAGCCTGTTACCCATCTCGACCAAATGCTCGTGCGCATGGGCTTTGACCGGCCAGCGCACTGCGATGAGGCCGACCAGTATTTGGCACAAGTGGTACGTCTAGCTCGCACCGACGAGCTTGCTGCTCGCCTCGCAGTGCAACGCGTAGTTCCGCCCATCCTTGCCATTGCCAAGCGGCGCGGCCGTATCCACCCTGGCGGGGTGGAGGAAGCTCTCAATGCAGTAATGGCCCAAGTGTGGTTGGTCATTCGTACCTACCCCTGCGAGAACCGACCCCGAAAAATTGCCGCCAACATTGTGCGCGATGTGGAATACAAAGAATTTGTGGTGCCCCAAAGAAAAAGACGAACCACAGTGGAACACTTCGACCCTGAAATTTTAGATGGCTTTCTACAAGACATGACTCGCGAGCCAAACAGCATTCACTCTGGCTGCGACGGCAGTAGCGATGCGCTTACCGAACTTGAAGCGCGCAACATGGACCCGGAACGACTTGCGCTATTAAAACTTGTTGCTGCCGGATACACCAGCAAAGAGATCGGTGAAATTTTGCGCATACGTGCCCGCACAGTGCGCTGGCAGCGCGCCGAAGCATTGAGTTTTGCGCGGTCTGCATTATCGACCGAGAACTTCAAAGCAATTCGGTTGTACGAAGAAAAAGAACGTCAACGCCTTAGCGGTGACGCAACTTCACGCGACGCAACCGCAAGCTGTTCATCACCACAAAAACACTTGAACATGCCATAGCTAGGCCTGCCCACATGGGGTTCAATTTGCCGCTTGCTGCAAGTGGAATCGCCGCAGCGTTATAGGCGAAGGCCCAAAATACGTTGGCGCCAATGGTGCGCAATGTTGCACGCGACAACGCAATGGCGTCGGCAACCAAGCGCAGGTCACCGCTCACAATGGTGAGGTCACTTGCTTGCATAGCAACATCAGTTCCCGTACCCATTGCAATACCTACATCGGCCTGTGCAAGAGCCGCTGCATCGTTCACACCATCGCCCACCATCGCAACCGCGTATCCACGATCTTGTAGTTCGCGTATGACCGCAACTTTTTCATCGGGCAAGACACCACCACGCACGTGGTAATCGTCGGCTTCAATACCAACTTGCAATGCAATTGCCATTGCTGTTGCTTGGTTATCACCCGTTAACAACACTGGGGCCAAGCCCATTGCACGCAAAGTTGCAATGGCTTCTTTACTTGTTGACTTCGGTTGATCGGCAACAACACATACAGCGCGAGCAGAACCACCCCATGCCGCAATAACCGCAGTGTTGCCTTCTGCACGTGCGTCGGCTAACGCAGTGCGCAACGGCCCAGGAATAAGAATGAGTTCCTTTTGCAACAAGCGCTCGTGGCCCACGATGACACTCACACCGTCAACAACTCCACGCGCACCCATGCCGGCTAAAGACACGAACTCTTGCACATCGGGAAGTATTCCCGATTCTTTTTGCGCAGCAATTGCAATAGCGCGAGCAATGGGGTGCTCACTTGCCAATTCCAAGGCGCCAATCATGCGTAGCGCATCACGTCGTTCAATACCTTCAGCACACACCACGTTGCGCAACTGCATAACGCCAGTGGTCACGGTGCCCGTTTTGTCGAACACGACGGTGTCAATACGGCGGGTACTTTGCAGCACATCAACGCCTTTAATAACAATGCCAAGTTGTGCTCCACGACCACTGCCCACCATGAGTGCAGTTGGTGTAGCAAGACCTAGTGCACAAGGGCAAGCGATAATGAGAACGGCAACAGCTGCAGTAAACGCTTTCGTTGCATCGCCATCTACAACAAACCAGGCAATCAGTGTGGCCAAAGAGATCAGAAGCACGACCGGAACAAAAATGCTGCTCACTTTGTCGGCGAGTTTTTGTACAGGTGCTTTTGTGGCCTGGGCCTCGCGTACCAATTTCGCCATATGGGCAAAGGTGGTATCGGCACCCACTCGTGACACGCGCACCTTCAAGCGCCCCGTCAGGTTGATTGTTGCACCGGTGACAGCATCACCCACCACAACATCAGCTGGCACACTTTCACCTGTGAGCATCGACATATCAATGCTTGAATCACCCTCAATCACCACGCCATCAGTTGCAATCTTTTCGCCAGGTCGCACCACAATGACATCGTTCACTTGCAAGTTCTTGGCATCAACTTCACGCTCAATGCCATTTTCTAAAACAACAGCAGTATGTGCACCTAACGCCAAAAGCGCCCGCAAAGCATTACCTGCACTACGTTTTGCTCGCGCTTCTAAATAACGACCAGTGAGAATGAACACCGTCACGGTGGCTGCCACTTCGAAATACACGTGGTACGAGCTATGGCTCATACCTTCCATACCAGACATTGAGCCGTAACTACTTGCCGCATCACCCCAGATCAACGCCCACAACGACCACGCCACCGCAGCAACTACTCCAATGGAAATGAGTGTGTCCATGGTGGTTGCGCGATGTCGCAAGTTCATAACTGCGGCGCGATGGAACGGCCATGCTCCCCAAGTAACTACGGGAGCTGAAAAAACAAGAGCCCACCATTGCCAGTTCTGAAACTGCATCGACTCGAACATAGAAAAGAAGAACACTGGCGCAGTGAGCAACGCGCAAATAATGAGTCGGTTGCGCAAGGCCAGCAAGCTCTCTGCAAATTCTTCCTCGGTCGCCCCCACAGGCGCATCGGCCTCGCGCAGCGCTGCCCCGTATCCCACTTCTTCCACAGCATGAATGAGGTCGTCGGTTTCTACGCCAAAGCGAGTACGCACAGTTGCTGTTTCTGTTGCGTAGTTCACCGAAGCATCAACACCGTCAATTTTGTTCAATTGATCTTGAATGCGTGCAGCACATGCCCCACAGGTCATACCGCTCACAGCAAATTCAATGGTGAGTGGAAGTTCTTCAAGCGTGCTCATGAATTTTCTTTCACCTGTGCCGGAAACTCAGGATGTCTTTTTTCTAAAAACGCCGCAATGCCCTCTTGTGCATCGGCGGTCACCGCAGCCGCCGCCATCATTCCTACCGCGTAGGAATACGCATCACTCTCACCCATTTGTACTTGTTTATAAAAGGCAGCTTTACCTAGACCCTTTGAATGTGCAGAACCTCGAGTTGCGCGTTGCAACAAATCGAGTGTTGCTGCTTCCAGCTCGCTCGCTGGCACCACAGCATTAACAAACCCCCACTGCAATGCAGTTGCTGCATCAATGGCATCGCCAGTGAGTGCCATTTCCAGAGCGCGCTTACGACCTATATTGCGCGAGACCGCAACAAGAGGCGTGTGGCAAAACAAGCCACCCTTCCCACCGGGAATTGCGAATGAAGAAGTGTCGGCCGCAACAGCTAAATCACATGTTGCTACTAGTTGGCACCCCGCTGCTGTTGCCAGCGCATGCACACGTGCCACCACTACCTGCGGAATCGACTGAATGGTCTGCATCATCGTGGTGCAAGTGTCGAACACTTCGTATGTAGTGGCATAGTTGGCGCCAAACATGTCGCCGAAGTTATGGCCAGCAGAAAAGACCGGGCCATTGGCAGCAAGAATGACCCCGGTGGCATCGCTCTTCCCCACTGCCGCAAAAGCCCGCGTGAGTTCCTGCAACACCGGCAGCGACAACGCATTGCGTTTTTCTGGCTGGTTCAAAGTGAGGGTCACCACATCACCCGTGCGCTCCATCAGTACTAGTGCCGCCATTCCTCTATTCTGCCGTGAAACAAGAGCCAGTGAGATGGCATATATTGATGAGGCATGACTACCGCCACATCAGCCACGTTGAGCGCCCATTTGGCGCAGTTCCCCGATGTCTTGGAACAGCTCACCGCCGCCCATGAGGCCGCATGGGTCACCGTCGACCCACACATTTTGGAATTGTGCCGCCTACGTATTGCCAGCTTGCTCGGCGCAGAAGCCGAATTGGCCATCGACATGCCACAAGCTGCGCTCACTGCAGAAAAGCGCAGCGCGCTTTCTCAATGGCCATTGTCGCCACTATTTACAGAATCAGAAAAAGCCTGCCTCGCTTTTACCGAAGAATTCGTCATTGATGTTGCAAGCCTTCAAGAAACCACCGCTGTGCGCGTGGGTGAACTCTTGGGCCAACAAGAACTCGCCGACTTTGTGAGCGCACTCTTAGTTGTTGAACAACGCATTCGTATTTCCCTTGCCTGGCAAACACTGTTTGGAGAAGAACAATGAACACACGTAACGCACGCATCGCTCCAAAAACTTATGCAGCAGTTCCACTGCGTACTCCGCTCGGCGACTGGCAAGCAGCTGTGGTGCGCATGACCGCGCTCGACCCCATCACCACAGAACTCGTACGCTTGCGTTGCGCGCGCTACCACGACTGTAAAACTTGACTCTCTGTTCGTTTGGCAGTTGCCAAACAAGATGGTCTGAACGAATCCACCATCGCCGAAGTAGATCATTATGAAACAAGCAGCCTCTCAGAACGACACAAAGCTGCATTGCGCTACGCCGATGCCCTCATGACCCAACCTGGTGGTATCACCCCACAACAAAAAGCAGACCTGCTTTTACATTTCACACGCGACCAAATTATTGAACTCACCGTCGATGTGATGAAATGGAACTACCAAAAAGTTCCCGTCTCTCTAGGCACCGACCTAGAGGTACAAGAGGGCGAACTCACACCACTCATCTTCGATGCACAAGGAAACTGGGTTAAACCAACATGAAAGCCGTTCTCGTTGTACTAACGAACCCTGCAAGTACAGAGGCAGAAGTTGCTTACAACGACTGGTACACCAACATTCATGTGCCCGATGTTCTTGATGTTCCTGGCTACGTATCGGCTACGCGCTACAAAGCATTTGACGGCTGGCAAGCATTCGATCAGAAATATCTCACGTTGTATGAACTTGACGTTCGCAACCTTGAGCATCTGCAAGAAATTTCCGATGAACACATGCGCCGTATTGCCGACGATGAAATGCGCCGCTCGCCCGACAACGTGATGGACCGCGCCACCATGCGCGCGCTGTACTACGTTGAAGAAGCTCCACGTCACGTTGGCCCCAATACACAGTTGCGTGTTCCCAACTCAGTATTTATGGCATATTCCAGCCCTACCGACCCCGAGCAAGAAACTGCTTTTCACACGTGGTACGAAGAAACACATCTCCCCGAAATTCTTGCCCTACCAGGCTTTCTTGCTGCACAGCGTTTTGCTGCAACCAATATCAACATGGTGAAACAACCGTGGGTCACAGAACATCAATTTCTTGCAATCTACGAACACAACGCAAGCGACCTCGACAGCTACAACGCTTCATTTGCACATGTCATTGCTGGCATTAATTCTGGCGACATTCACATGTCTGATGTCATTACATCAAACAACCCTGCACCCGCTTACGCGCGCATCAGCGAAAGAATTACTCAGCAGTAGTTGGCTCTGCTTTTTTCTTCTTCTCTGCATCAGCTTTCATTTGCGCAATTTTTTCGCGCAATGCCTCTTGCTTATTCAAAGACCTTTTCGATGCTTCCGCATCTTCGCGTTCATGCCATTTCATTGGGGCTCCCTTTGGCACTATGCCACTTCGTAAAGCCCCGTATGGGCATGAAAAACCGGCTTGGAGTGTTGAAGGGTTGGAACAACGCACACAAGCCGGCGTAAAAAGCCTACGGGAATCTTTCCCAAATGCCCACGCAAGGATGCAATGATAAAGAGATGAAGGCTGTACTCCTTGTTCTCACCCAAGACCCCGCTATTCGACCGCTTCCTGTGGCTAACAGTTCCGCCGTGTATACGGTATTTGATGGCTGGAACCCATTCCCCGAAACCCATCTTCTTGTGCAGTCATGTGAAGTGGGCAGTGCATCAGAACTTCCTGCCATCGCTAAGCAACATCACTACCCCGATGCCCGCTCAATGTTTTATCTCCCCATCGAACCCGAACTCGCCAGCAAGGCAAACCCTGCCACAACAACAAACGGAGTTTTTGTTACCTATAACCAACCGCTCACCCCAGCCGACGCCGACGAATACCACCGTTGGTACAGCCAACAACATTTGCCCGACGTACTTGCCTGCCCAGGTTTCATCCGTGCGCAACGCTTTGGTATTACCGGTGTTTCCTTGTCGCCATCGCCATGGGTGACCACGCTGGAGTGCATGAATATTTACGAGCACTCGTGCGAAACAGTGGAGGAATACAACGATGCGTTTGCTCATGTGCGCGCCGGTATTGCTTCAGGAAAAATTGGTATGACACCAACGCTCACCCCGGGTGCACCCACAAGTGCTTACGGCCACCGGAAGTAGCCAAATACAAGTGCGCCCTCTGGGGCTCGAACCCAGGACCTGCGGATTAAAAGTCCGTTGCTCTACCAACTGAGCTAAAGGCGCAGAACGATTGGAATTCCGAGCAAACACCGCTCGGAACGCCGAAAAGATCCGTTTGTATGTTAGTTCCCCCGTACCCGAAAACGCCCATTGCTGTTCCAAGGTCTCAGATTTTTGGCCGCTTCAGTGGGATTTATCTGAAATGTGCACCAGCCAGCGCACAGCACTGATCTTTGACTCTCGGAATTAGGGAGCGGTGCCTGTCTAGGCCGCGGGTGGCGAGGCTGTTCGCGCCAACTGCCTATGGCGTCGATACAACACAAGCGACTGGTGATTGAGCATGAGTGGCATCATTCTTCGTAATAATGCAGATGTTAGATTTTGAACATGTCTACATCTCGATCTCACCGTCTTCGCCGCCTATTCGCTGTAGTCAGCGTCCTTGCTGCATCGGCGATCATCCCTCATTCGATTGCATCTGCCGCCGACCCCGACCCCACAGAAGGCATCCCGGCTTCATATAAAGATTATGACCAGTTCCCTGCTTGTAGCGAAAGCGTGAAAACGTTTTGTGTTGCCTCGTGGGGGGTTGATCTCAATGGTGACGGAGTGTTTGAAACTCCAAACCCAAATCTCAAAATCTCATTCAAAGCATGGATTTACAACATCAAGGACTACAAGGCACCAGGTCTTGTGTACGAACTCGAAGTAAATCGCCCCAGCGGAGTACCAAGTTTTCAAGAACTTGCCCCAGAAATCCCTGTTGGAACAGCTGCGACTTTCGTCATTAATACCGGTGCGTTCAGGCCATCTCCATACCTGTTTGCTAGTTCTGATGTGAACCAGATCGACGTCAATCAAGTTGACGGAAATTGGATCACTACCGGTGTTATTCGGACATATTCATATACCGCGGCAATTGGTTGCGAGGATGATTGCAACAATCCA
>Ga0209400_1002341_pt1 | contig 14492 bp, 13 predicted proteins | sample M_130807_EF_Meta_FD_187313 | JGI IMG/M metagenome (GOLD analysis project Ga0209400, IMG submission 187313) | Freshwater microbial communities from Lake Montjoie, Canada to study carbon cycling - M_130807_EF_MetaG (SPAdes) (version 2) | ecosystem: Environmental > Aquatic > Freshwater > Lake... | reverse complement strand
TTGAAAGCATAAACCAAACTGGCCCCTTCTGCGAGTCGATTCGCCCAAGGTTGTCCTCCGCCTTCATTCCGATAAAGTAGGGTGATGTCCGCTCCTCTCCCCATATCGGTCTGCATGATCTCTGGTCCTGATGCCGATCGGATCGGTCGGGCTCTGGAGAGTGTTCGAGGGTGGGTCTCCGATATTGTGGTAGTGGTGAATGATGATGTTGGCGATGGGACGGATAAGATTGCTGAGCAGTACGGGGCCCGCGTTTTTCGTGAACCTTGGAAGGAGCATATCGCCCAAAAAAATTCGGCGGCAGAGAAAGCCCTCCAGCCTTGGATTCTTGGCCTCGATTCCGATGAGGAGATATCCTCGAAGCTGAAGAAATCGATTCACCGCTTTTTTCTTTCGTCGAAAGCGGAGGGCCCCGCGGCCTTGAGGATGGCTCGCTGTTCACTCTTTCTCGGCCACTGGGTTCGACATGGTGACTGGTATCCAGATTGGCAGACACGGCTTTGGCGTGCCGGTAAGGCGAAGTGGGGCGGGACTGATCCGCATGACCGACTGATAGTGGAAGGCAGAGTTGGAGCGGTGTCCGGGGATATTCTCCACTACTCGAATCCCTCCATTTCCAGCTATGTCTCGAAGATCAACTACTTCTCTGATCTTTATTTGGAATCACGTTTAAAGAAAAGATCCCGTTGGCTGCCGGCGGAAGCTACCTTCCGTGCGTTCTGGAGATTTTTCCGGGCCTATGTCTTCCGGCTTGGATTTCTCGATGGGTATCCTGGCTTTTATATCGCCGCTTCGACCTTTTACTCGACTCTCGTCCGCCACACCCGGCTTTTGGAACACAAGCTCTCGAGAAAACCTATCCCACCGAAACCGTAGGGGCGTAACCAACGCACATTTTCATCGGTTTGCTTATTCTCTTTGAACATCCAAATACCCCATTTCCTGAAAATGCTCGTCAAAGGCTAATGCCGTTCGGATGGCCAGCTGTCGCATGGCATCAAAACTCGTTAGATCTACTAAGCTTAGGTTACGACGCTGGGCAATCCGCCACTGTGCAGCGGCACGCTCAAACCCATCGCGACCAACCTCATGAATTTTGCATAAGGGCAACCAGTCGTCTTGAAAGGCCATCACCGCCTCTGCACCCAACCGTCGCTGAATAAGAGACCAGCTTTCCAGGCGGACATAATCTGTCGTCCACAACTCAGATTTGCCTCGAGCCAGAGCGGACCATTTGTTGGCCGCCGCAGGGTGAAATTTGTCGCCCTTGTCTAGCGCCGCCAGAAAAGCCGAGGTGTCGATAAAGACAGGCTTCACCAACGATCTCCCAGGTGCTCATCGTGTTTTTCAGCAAGATTGTCGAGACCGCTTGCAAATTTACCCAACGAGTTGAAGGCACGAGCCCATTTTTGATCGCACTCTTGCGATTCGATTGTCTGATCGAGGGATCTTCGGACAATTTCCGATATGCTCTTTCCCGTCTCCTTGGATTTTGTTTTTAGACTTTCATAGGTCTTTTTTTGGAACTGAATCTGAGTTCGTATCATGTTGGCATTTTACTGTATGTATGCCATCAGTCAATTCCCTGGCCGCTTTATAGAAAAAAGAGAAGGGTCCGACCACTGCCTTCCGTCATCCGATTTCTGACGGCCAGATGATAGTAGACTTCTGTTAGTTCGACGCTGTCAGCCTCTGCTGTTCCGCCATCTTGGCAAAATGGCCCTTAGCTTTGAGGAGCTTCTCGAAGGAGCCGCGCTCCACTACTCGACCATGATCAAGAACGACGATTTCATCCATATTGGCGAGGGTTGAAAGTCGGTGGGCGATACAAATGACAGTTCGGCCTTCTTCCAGCGAGTCGATCGCGCTTTGAATCTCTGCCTCCGCATGGGAATCGAGAGCAGCCGTTGGCTCGTCTAGAATCAAAATCGGAGCATTCCTCACAAAGGCTCGGGCAATCGAGAGCCTTGCCTTCTGCCCACCCGAAATCAGCTGGCCCCTTTCCCCTACTGGAGATGCATAACCATTTGCCATTTTCGAAATAAAATCGTGCGCTTGTGCCAATTTGGCCGCCTGCTCGATTTCCTCCTGAGTCGATCCGTCGCGCCCGAATCCAATGTTGTCAGCAACTGAGGCATCGAAAAGGACTACATCTTGGCTGACGAGGGCCATCTGCCGATAGAGATCGCCGGTGGCATAATCAGACAGCGGATGGCCATCAAAAAGTATCCGTCCCTGACAGGGATCGTAAAAGCGCATAATTAGATTGATGAGCGTGCTTTTGCCTGAACCACTCGCTCCAGCTAGACCGATTTTTTTCCCAAAGGGGATTTCTATCGAGACATCCTGCAAAACGGGGGTGTGGCCATAGGTAAAGCTGAGATTCTCGATCCGAATTCCCTGACGGAAGGCAGCGAGAGGGCGTGGCTGGGTAGGCTCCACAACCGTTGGTTTTTCGGCATAGAACTCTTCCAGGCGATGAATGCTGACGCTTGCAGCAGCGAGTGTTAAGTGGAGGTTGGCGATCCTTTTAATCGAGAGCGGGGCCAGCATCAGGGCGGTCAGGAAGGAAACCAGGCTGGAGGCTTCCGTCCGCGTGCAGAAAACGAAGGTGATGAGGAATCCGACTCCGAGAATACAAAATACTTCGATGACAGGGTTCAGGATATTGCGGGTCTGAGCCAGCTTGACGGACATGGTGACCATCTGGTCTGCCAACTTTCGGAATGTTTCCATTTGGCGTCGCTCCATGCCGTACGCTTTGACAATGCGGACGGAAGTGAGGGCTTCCAAGAGGTAACTGATCTGCATGACCCCCATGGTGATCGAATTTTTCATCAGCCACCGAATGCGGCGCCCTCCAAGGATCACGGGGCCGATGATGAGAGGAATCATAAAAAGGGAGATCAGAGTGAGCTTCCAGTCGATCCAGAGCATCGCGCCCATGATGCTTAGAATGGCGAACGGTTCGCGAATCGTGTCGATAAAGCCATTCGTCATCGAGTCGTAGATGACCCTGGTGTCGGAGGAGATGCAGTTGTAGATATCGGCAGCAGAACGTTTCTGAAAAAATGCCACCGACAGTTCTTGGGCTTTTTTCAGGGCGGCAACTTGCATGTCTCGGATGACTCGAGCACTGACCCACGTTAGGCAGTAGGTGCTCAAATAGCTCGTGAGCGCCCGTAGGCCCATAACCAGTGGGAGCAAAGAGAAACTACCTAAGGCCTGTTTCCAGGTGACCGGCCGACCAATCCGGGGAAGCCACTCCTCTGTCACCTTATGCGTGAAGTCTTTCCACCAGCTGGATACTTGCTTTTGAAAGTTGCGGATGGGGGCAGTCGCATCGGTCTTTTCGGCGCCCGTTATGGATTGGATCGGGGGGAGGGCAGGCTGGGTTAGTCGCGTAAAGAGAGAATCAACCGATACAACAAAGAGACCATTCGAGAGACCAAAAATCATTCCCAGTGCCACGCCCGCAACGAAGCGGAACATGTACGGCCGCAGGTATGGCAGTCCAAACGCCCAAATCTTTTTCAGCTCTTGCACCAGTTCAGGCTAACAGAGAGCCCCCTGCTTTTCGAATTCTGATTTGTCCCCATAAAGGACGACTCTTGTGATGTGAAAAAGTTTGTGATTCCTATCAACGAGATGTTAAATAAAATGCAAAAGGCATGAAGTGTATCATTCTGGCTGGCGGGTTGGGCACGCGGATTTCAGAGGAATCTGGCGCGCGGCCAAAACCGATGGTGGAAATAGGCGGCAAGCCTGTTCTTTGGCACGTGATGAAGATCTACTCTGCCCATGGCATACGGGATTTTATCATCTGCACTGGGTACAAGGGGTATGTGATCAAGGAGTATTTTGCAAACTACTTTCTGCACATGTCAGACGTGACTTTCGACATGCAAAAGAACTCCATGGAAGTCCACCAGCGCAACGCGGAGCCGTGGAAGGTGACTGTGGTGGATACCGGGGAGTCCACCATGACGGGCGGTCGCCTGAAGAGAATTCAAACTTACGTGCCGAAAGAAACCTTTTGTATGACCTATGGGGACGGGGTGGGCAATGTGGACATCACTGCAGTGATCCGAGCTCATCAGGCGGCCGGCAAGAAGGCCACGGTAACGGCTGTCCAGCCACCCGGGCGCTTCGGGGCCATGCATGTGGATGGCAACGCGGTGACTCATTTTGTGGAAAAACCGGAGGGGGACGGAGGCTGGATCAACGGAGGCTTTTTTGTGCTGGAGCCAAGTGTCCTGGATTTGATTTCCGGAGATAAGATAATTTGGGAGCGGGAACCACTCCAGAGGCTGGCCTCCTCAGGGCAACTCCATGCCTTTCGCCATGAGGGCTTCTGGCAACCGATGGACACAATGCGCGATCGGCAATACCTCGAGGATCTTTGGGCCACAGGTAAGGCTCCTTGGAAAAATTGGTGATATTGCCAAGCGTTTTTCGTGGGAAGCGCGTTTGGCTGAGTGGCCACACTGGGTTCAAGGGGTCATGGCTTTCCGAGTGGCTTCTTCAACTCGGAGCCGTTGTACACGGCTATGCTTTAAAGCCCGACACAGCTCCCGCTCTCTTTGATCAGCTCAACTTGGCCGGACGTCTTGAACATGAAGTGGCAGATATTCGGGACGCTGAGGGGCTTAGGCGCTCCATTCGCTCCTTCCGGCCGGATTTTGTCATCCACATGGCCGCCCAGCCTTTGGTGCGCCGTTCTTACGCGATTCCCGTGGAGACCTATGAGACCAATGTGATGGGGACAGTCAACGTCCTGGAATCGTTGCGTAGCATCACCCACCCCTGCACTGCTGTGATCGTCACAACCGACAAGTGCTATGAAAATCTTGAGTCGGGTCGCGCATACGAGGAAAGCGATCCTTTAGGAGGGTATGATCCATACAGTTCCAGTAAGGCCATGGCGGAGATCGTCACGGCTGCTTATCGAAACTCCTATTTTCAAAAAGGGCCAGTTCGTCTTGCCAGCGCCCGTGCCGGCAATGTCATCGGCGGCGGTGATTGGGCCGAGGATCGTATTGCCCCAGATGCTATGAGAGCATTGGGGATGGGTAAAACAGTTGATGTCCGCAATCCCAAGGCGGTTCGGCCATGGCAGCATGTCCTTGAGCCCCTCAGTGGATACCTAACCTTGATTGCGCGTTTGGCTGGGGATCCGACGGTCGCGGGGCCTTTCAATTTTGGTCCTGGACCTGATTCAAACCGAACCGTTGAGGATCTTGTCGCCGAGCTACTGAAACATTGCAAGGGATCCTGGAGGGATGCTTCCGATCCCAAAGCTCCGCATGAAGCCACGCTACTTAATCTTTCCATTGCTCGGTCTGAGGCCATTTTGAATTGGCGACCGAAGTGGGGCTTTAGACAGACTGTTGAAAAAACAGCTGTGTGGTATCGGGATGTCCGAGATAACAAAGCGACGGCTCTTGATATTACCCGTCGCCAGATCGTCGATTACACCACATGAGCAACCCCCTTCCACAACTCAAAGAGGAGATCCTGCGGCTTACCCGTGAGTATTCAAAACTCGCCCATGCAGCACAGCGACCCGGTGCCGACACATTCCGTGCACCGTTTATTCCGGGTGAGACAACTGTTCCCTATGCTGGCCGCGTTTTCACGGAGGATGAGGTCGAGGCCGCCGTCGGAAGCACGTTAGATTTCTGGCTGACGCTTGGACCAGAGGGAGAGGCCTTTGAAAAAGAATTGGCGGCTTTTCTAGGGGTAAAATACTCACTTCTTGTGAATTCGGGTTCCTCTGCGAATCTAGTGGCTCTATCCGCGCTGACCACACACAAACTCCCAGCTCACAAGAGAATCCAACCCGGTGATGAGGTGATCACGGTGGCAGCTGGATTTCCAACCACAGTGGCCCCGATTCTTCAGAATGGAGCGATCCCCGTCTTCGTAGATAACGATCCCGCCACTGGCAACATCCGCGCGGACCAGCTGGAGGCCGCATTCCGGCAGGGAAAGACAAAGGCTGTGATGATCGCGAGTGCGCTGGGGAATCCTTTTGATGTCGCCAGTGTTCTTGAGTTTTGCCGCAAACATGACCTCTGGCTGATTGAAGATAACTGCGATGCCCTCGGGTGCACCTACTCCATGCCTATCGAGAGGGCCAAGGCGCTTGGTATCACAGAAAACTCTCCTGGTATCGCAGAAAATGGCACGCACATCACCCGTTACACAGGCACTTGGGGGGACATCTCCACCCAGTCATTCTATCCACCGCATCATCTTACCATGGGAGAGGGTGGTGCCGTGAATATCGTTTCTCGGCCACCCCTCAAAACCTACGCCGAGAGTTTCCGTGACTGGGGTCGCGACTGCTGGTGTCCATCCGGTAAGGATAATTCTTGCGGCAAACGCTTCGGGTGGAATCTCGGCGAACTCCCTCCGGGGTACGACCACAAGTACACCTACAGCCACCTTGGCTACAATCTCAAGCCCCTTGATCCGCAAGCCGCCATTGGACGAAAGCAACTGCTGAAACTCCCTGCATTCATCCAGGCCAGGGAGCAAAACTGGGAATACTTGCGCGCCGGACTGGATGATCTCTCCGATGTCTTCAACTTCAGTCTGCCGACACATGCAACCGCATGGAAAAAGCCCTCGACCCTTGACCTTCGAACTTCGAATTTTGAGTGGGACAAAACTGATTCTCGTACCCACTGTAGTTGGTTCGGCTTCATGCTTCGCGTGAAGCCCTCAGCGTCATTCACCCACACCGACTTGGCGCGCCATCTCGATGAGAAAAAAATTGGAAACCGGATGTTTTTCGGCGGGAATTTGCTCCGGCAGCCGGTCTTCGTGCAGCTCCGCAAGGACCGCCCCGAGTCATTTCGGGTAGTAGGAGAGATGAAGGGTGCGGACGAGATCATGAATCAGGCCCTTTTCCTGGGGACCTATCCGGGGCTCACGAAGGAGATGATGGATTACGAGATTGAGGTCATCCGGAACTTCGTGCGGAGCTTCTAATTCTCGAAAGGGAAAACTCGCCCGTGTCCCTTCCCCCGCTCCCCAAGGAAAATCTAGAGGGGGTGTTTTGCCAAGTTGGCAAAGATTGGGAGAGGTTGCGCGGTAAAAACGTCTTCCTGACCGGGGGCTCTGGTTTTTTTGGCAGCTGGCTTCTGGAGAAACTTCTGTTCTCGGAGTATCGGCTTGGCTTGGGGGTGAAAGGTTGAAAGTTAAGGCCGGACTCAGAGCGTTTTCGGGTGGGGTATACTACTTTACGGGCCACTCGTCGGTTTTTTCGGTTGGGGGAGGGGTAGAGGGCTTCGCAGTTCCACGGGAAAAAATGAATTTCGTCATTCATTCCATGGCACCGGATTCATGGCTGACGTTGCCGGAGATGGAGACTTGGACGAGAATGGGAAAAAGAAAAAATGACGCCCGTGCCGAGAAAGGAAGGCTCGTTCAATCCCTTGTATGTAAATCCTTGGTACAGTTAGATCAGGCGTTAAAAAAAGAGTCGAATTTCTGCGAACTAAAGAAGGAACGGCGATACCCTCAAGATTGCCTTGAGTCTCGGCTTTAGCGGTCTGCGATTGCCGGAATAATAATGACTTTGACTTGGCAGGATTTGAAAGATGTGGCGGGCAAGTAAAACATCCGGCTCAAAGAAAACAAGGAGAAGGTAGAATCCTAAATACGCCTTCGATACTGAAAGACCTGCCTGCTTTTACTGCAAAAAAGATGGATAATAAAAGAGTGCTTTGCTGGTAGATCAACAGCACGAAATCGCCTAGGAAGATAAATGCTACGCGGGAAAAATGGTTTCAGTCTGAATAAACAATTCAGTAAGGCGGGTATAATCCACGCGTGAGAGGCGCCTCGGATTTACTTGCCACAGAATGAAGAAGATCCTGAAAATACAGAACCTTGAGTACAAGTTGCGAAAACACAACAAGTTGAGGAATCAAAGGGCCAAAGGATCAAACTATTGGAGATAACACTATTGTGCGCAATTTCCTAATAAAAATATTTAAGGAGACTCCATGAATTTAAAGCAAGCTCGTGCTCCTCGGCACCGTATATTTCTTTGCAAGAGCGTAAATACTGAAAAGAAAATAAAAATCTAAAACTAAAATAAGCAACGGTCTGAAAATAAATGTATTAAAGCCACCAGAAGCTGAAATAAAATTAAAGTGGCTAAAAATGAAAGCAAAACACAGGCATGGAATTAAATGAATTAAAAGATGAAATCGGAAAAGGGCAAGAAAAATAGGTATTAGCCAACATAAACGATAATCAGCGGATGGCACTTGAAATAGAAGGGAAAAAATTACCAGATGGGCAAGGACTAAAAAGTAAAAAGCATTTGGTGATGACTTGTGTATATTGATTAGTTCTCTCTTCATTTTCACTATGTAAATAAAAGAAAAAATATAATATCCACAGCCAACTATTGCTATTATTTGCTTAATTTGCTTATGCGACCAGTCTGTAAAAGACCGCAAAAGAATAGATAAGTTGTGATTAAAAAAAACTGAATCCCCTACACTTTTATCGGCAGATCTTAATGAGTCTATAAAATCTGTTATATGTACTCCATATAAGACTGGATATAAATACAATGAAAAAACGCCCAGAATTGCGAAAATAAATATACGAAAACCATAAACCAAAAATATAAAAGGAAGAATTGGAGCAAGGCCGGGCTTTAAACTGCAAAGCAAAACCGTAAAGATAATAAAAGCATACTTAAAAGGGCAAGATTCAATTCTCCTATTTTTCAGCGTAAGAAAGATTATTAATATTGAAAAAACTAATATGGGTATAATCTCAACATTTCCGCGATCAACCAAAAACCCAACTGGATAGTTAAGGGCGATAAAGACAGCAAAAAAAGAAAAACACCTCAAAAAAGAACCCCCATAACAAATTTTGCAAATAAGCAACCATAAAAAAAGACTACATGCGAGAATTATGGAAAAAGAAGCGTATCTGCCAATGTGCGATAATAAGCCCACAATTGTAAACATCAAGGGAGGGTACGCAGCAGCGGGGAGATGTTGAGCTAGAGGGTTAAGGCTATCCCAAGGGTTTAACTCTCTTGACCAACCAAGAGCGATAAGCCAATCTGAAAACCTATGAAAAGGATCGAAATATAAAGAATTGTGTGGCCAATTACGGGTTACCAAATCCCGGGCAGTATTGAAAAAAATATTAAGCTGTTTACATATAAAGCCAGCGCTGCAGACTAAAAAGAAAACATCAACAAACTGACTGGTGGTGATCTTTTTGGGAAAAGCCTTAATTAATAATTTAGCAAACACAGGGGATTTTTGTAATGTATTCAGAGAAAAATATTTGTAAAGAGATAAAAACTGCAATTCTTATCTGCGGCCATCTGAGAACTTGTCGGCATACTATAGATTCCCTTAAAAAATATTTGATAAATAGAATACCTGCTGATGTGTTTGTTTCTACATGGGACAGCGAGGATATCAAAGATTCTACGTGGTGGCGCAACAGAATCTTTTCCGTAAAAAAAACGAGAGAAAAAGAAATCCAAAAATTATATTCTCCGAAGGCAACACTAATTCAAAAGCAACAAAAAATAATGAAGTACCCAGTCGATAGATTCTTAAAACATCCTGCCGGAAGCCTTTTATACTCAACAAAAAGTGTTCTAGACTGTTTTAAATTAGCTAAAAACCATGGCAATTACGAAAGATTTGTGGTCATACGCCCGGATTTAAAACTTTTTTCAAACATAAGAGAAGATGAAATAAATGATCAAAAGAATAATTATTTCTGCCGGCATGATTATTTCACTCTTCGCGGAAAAATATCGGATGTCTGGTGGATTTGTGGCCACGAGTATTTTACAAGCTTAAAAGAATATCGAGAGAAAAAGATTATACAAATATTGAATTCAGAGCAACCCATAGCGCACCAAGAAGACGTCTTGACGGAATTCCTTGCTGAACGCAAGGTGCCATTAAAGCTATCAAAAACTAAATGGGGATTGCAGAGATCTGAAAGTGTAATCATGGTTTGGCCTCAAGAAAATGAAAAATTACTTGCTATTCCTCTTCTTGCAAAAATCCTAAAAATGATTGTCTTGCAAATTGAAAAAGCACATGATAAGACTGTCCTTAGATTAGGACATGAGGATTATTCAATATTTGGTAGATCATCTGCTAAAAAAAGGCGTAGTAAAAAGAAAAAAAATAGCTACCCGGCTAAATTAAGGGCGTTACTGCCTCGCTTTTCGGCAGGTAAATTTTATTTGAAAATTTCTTTTCTAAAACATTAAATTTAATAAATAAGACATATCAGGCTATGCCGATCCTTGATGATAAAGAGACTTTGTTTAAGCATCTTTCTACGCAATTCAAGCAGCCTTTCGCACTTGGATATTGAATCTTTGCGTTTCTTCTCCAATGCCGACTGGACCAGTCTTCTTCAATCACGGGCGGTGCTGCCCGGCGTTTGAATGACGCCCTCGATCACTATCGATACATAAAGTATGACTGCGTCCCCAGCGTTGAAGGCCACGATATGTATTTAGGAGTTTGGGTTCGGGTGAAAGAGGGAACGTGAAGCCGTTGCCCCCACTCCCGCGGGATGATCTAAAGCATGTTCTTGCTTGTAGCCGGCCTCTTTGGGAGGATTTCCGTGGAGGTAGGACTTTTGTCACAGGAGCCACTGGTTTCTTCGGCATCTGGCTTTTGGAAAGCTTTGCTTTTGCAAATAGAAATTTAGACCTTGGAGCTAAGTTGGTTGGGTTATCCCGTAATCCAGAAGCTTTTTATGAAAAGGCTCCCCATCTGGCCCAAGAAAGTTCGATCGCTTTACATCGCGGGGACGTCCGTGATTTTGATTTTCCCCAAGGTTCCTTTACCCACGTCATTCATGCGGGGACAACTTCCTCGGCTCCTGTCCCGCCATCCGAAATGTTGGATACGATCACTCGAGGGACAAAGCGCACGCTTGAGTTTGCTGTGGCTGCAGGTGCCAAGCATTTTCTCTTTGTGAGCTCTGGCGCAGTTTACGGAAAGCAACCCTGGGAGATCACGCATCTCCCCGAGAGTTATCAGGGAGCTCCCAATCTGATGGAACCCAATTCGGCCTATGGGGAAGGGAAGCGAGTAGGGGAACTTCTTTGTTCTATTGCGCACAAAGAACATGGCCTTGAAACAACCATTGCCCGCTGTTTTGCTTTTGTGGGCCCCCATTTACCGCTCGATGCCCATTTTGCCATCGGCAACTTTATCCGAGACGCCATGAAGGGGGAGCCAATCAAGGTCAAGGATGGCACCCCCTACCGTTCCTACCTCTACGCAGCCGATCTGGCTGTTTGGCTCTGGACGATTCTCTTCAGGGGGAAGGCCTGCTATCCCTACAATGTGGGTTCCGACCAAGAGATTACGATTTCTCAACTTGCTGAAACAGTGGCAACGACCTTGGGGGGGTCTGTAGCGTCCGTTGCTTCTTCAGCTTTTCGCTTCAACACTTCCCCTTCTCGTTATGTGTCTTGTGTTGAAAGAGCCCGGGCGGAGTTGGGGCTAAGGTGTCATATCTCGCTGGAAGAGGGCATCCGAAAGACCGCGGCTTGGTGTCATGGTTTGAAATGAATAATTCGGTGAAGCATCGCATCCTGCTGACTGGGGCCTCTGGAACTCTTGGCCGCAACTTTCTTGAGCTTTCCGGGAACGATCCCAATTCGGAAATCCTTGTCTTGCTCCGATCGGAAAGCAGATTCCATTCCAAATACGCATCTGTAAGGGAGGTTCGGGTGGATCTCTGGGACCGCGAGGGGGTTGCCCGGATTGTGGCCGACTTCAAGCCTGCAACCATTATCCATTGTGCGGCTACAGGGATGGAGTTTCCGAAGACGGAGTGGTTTGACCTCATCCGGTTCAACGTGGACTTCACTGTGAACCTTTGCGAAAGCGCTGCTATATCGGGTGGATCTCACTTTATCTTCATAGGCACCGGACTCGCTTACAAATCGATTCCCCGTTCGTTAAACGAGGCTGATCCCTTGGATACTAGGCATCCCTACGGGGCGAGTAAGGCTGCGGCCGATCTGCTGGTTCGCTCTGCCGCCGTGGAATTCGGCCTGCCGTTGACGGTGCTGAGACCATTTTCCTTCACTGGAATCGGGGATGACCGGAGTCGTCTTTTCCCTTCGATTCTCCGTGCTGCTTCCTCGGGAATTCCGATTGAACTCACTTCCGGGGTTCAGTCGAGAGATCATATTTCCGCTCGAGATGTAGCCAGTGCCATCATCGCTGCTATCCGTAATGTGCCAGCATCAGGAAATCCCGCGGTTTTTAACATTGGCGGCGGATCCTCCGCCACAGTCCGAGAGATGGTGGAGGGTGTTGTTGCTGAGCTCGGCATTCAGGTAAAACTCAGGTTTGGCGCTAAGGCAGAGGGGCGATTCGAGCCCAGCCACCTCGTTGCCGATGCTTCCCTCGCCAAGAAAGAACTAAACTGGTCCCCGACCCAACGTCTTTCCCACGCCATCTGGGAGCTTTCCAAGGAATCATTTCCCGAATTGAATCTTTTTGAGCCTCAGAAGTTGATCTGATGAATTCACCTCTTACGCCCGAACTCAGCGTGGTCCTCCCCTCTTACGAGGAAGCGGGGAACTTGAGTTGGCTTCTTCCCCAGTTGAAGGCCGAATTGAGCGGAATGGATATCTCTTTTGAAATCTTTGTGGTGGATACCGAGACACCCCGGGACGACACGCCCGTGATTTGTCGGGAGAACGGGGTCTCTTATATGCCCCGGGTGGGCGGCGCCCTTTACAGCCATGCCTTGAAAACGGGAATTGCACGTACCACTGGTCAATGGATTCTTTGCATGGACTCGGATGGCTCTCACTCGCCTTCATTCGTAAAGAAGATGTGGGGGGCGCGAAGCCAAGCCGATCTGATCATCGCATCCCGTTATGTAAAAGGAGGCGGCACTGAAAATCCTGCAGTGCTGATCTTTCTGAGTTACCTTGTCAACCTGACGTTCCGAATGGTGTTGGGGATCCGTTGCAATGATCTTTCCAATAGTTTCAGGCTTTACCGGGGCGACGCTCTCCGATCACTGAGTCTGGAGTGCAGAAACTTCGATATTATCGAGGAAATCCTTCTCAAGCTTTCTCTGCGTCATGCCGGCTTTTCGCTGCTTGAGATTCCATTCACTTTTCAGAAAAGAAAAGCGGGCAGGACAAAGAGAGATCTAGTCGCATTCGTGTTCAGCTATCTAGGGACACTTCGAAGACTCCGCGGTCTCAGAAAATCAGAGATGGGAAAGCATTCATGAAAAATTATCTTATTACGGGTGGGTGCGGATTTGTAGGCAGCAACATTGCGGCCTGCCTTATCGAGAAGGGTGAAAAAGTCACTCTTCTGGATAACTTATCCCGATTCGGAGCAAGCCATAATCTTGAATGGCTGCGGGGGTTGGGATCTCTGGATTTCATCCAATGCGATACGGCTGATGCCGGCGCTTTGGCTAAGGCCGTGCAAGGATTACGGCCGGACGTGATTTTTCATCTTGCTGGGCAGGTTGCTATGACCACCTCGGTGAAGGATCCATACAATGATTTTCGAACCAATGTTCTCGGGACGATGAATTTGCTTGAGATCCTGCGTATGAATGCGCCTGAAGCTGCGCTGCTTTACTCATCATCCAATAAGGTTTACGGATCATTAGCAGGGGTTCGCTTGACGGAGGAGGCCACGCGATACACTGCCCTTGATTATGCATTGGGGGTGGATGAGCATGCGCCTTTGGATTTTCGCACTCCGTATGGTTGTTCCAAGGGGGCAGCTGAGCAGTATGTTCTGGAGTACGCGAGAACCTACGGGCTACGCACCGCCGTATTTCGCCATTCCACGATTTACGGGGGACGTCAGCGTTCCACCTTCGATCAGGGCTGGGTGGGATGGTTTTGCATGCAGGCCCTGGCCCAGAAGAAAAATCCTTCATCCGAGCCGTTCACGATTTCAGGTGATGGTAAGCAGGTGAGGGATCTACTCCACGTGGGGGATGCCGTTTCGTGCTACCTGGAGGCGGCACGGCAGATCGACGGGATCAAGGGAGAAGCTTTCAATATAGGTGGAGGTGCTGCCAACAGTTGTTCGCTCTTAGAACTGTTCGGAATGTTGGAGGGGATGCTCGGTATTTCTCTCAAGTTTACCAAACTCGACTGGAGGCATGAGGATCAGAGATTTTTTGTGGCGGATAATTCTAAAATCAGCACAACCACCGGATGGATGCCGCAAGTGTCTAGGAAAGAGGGGATATCGAAGACTTTGGCATGGATTAAAGAAAACGGGAGTCAATGATATCCTGTAATATGGAATTGCGCAGTAAGGCTACTGTGCCGTTCGTTCTTTTACTTTTTTCCCCAGCAGTTTTTGGAACCGCGGCGCCTCCCCAAGCTTCGGGCTATCTTTTTTATGGCATCGGTGTGTCGCTCCTGTTCTGCATGTGCGCCGCCTGCTGTTGGAGGC
>Ga0209400_1002340_pt1 | contig 14498 bp, 13 predicted proteins | sample M_130807_EF_Meta_FD_187313 | JGI IMG/M metagenome (GOLD analysis project Ga0209400, IMG submission 187313) | Freshwater microbial communities from Lake Montjoie, Canada to study carbon cycling - M_130807_EF_MetaG (SPAdes) (version 2) | ecosystem: Environmental > Aquatic > Freshwater > Lake... | reverse complement strand
CTTGCCCTATCCAATTGGCAATAGCAAGCAAAACAGACGCTTGCGGATGGTGTGCCGCGGCATTGCCCAGCAACACCGCCTTGCGATCACCACCGAGCAAAGACTTGGCAATGGCAGCAGCCTCGGTTGTGGCGCTGGCGCCCAATACAGCCACCATGCTTGGTGCCACCACACCTTTTTGTGCAGCAACTGCCGCAGCCACATCAGCCAAGGTCTTGAGCCAAGCATGAGAAGGCATTACTTGGCTAGAAGACAAGGTCATGGCCCAAGCTTGTGGGCTGGAAAGTGATGCACTATGGGTGATGGCATGCAGTTGCGCACCACGACGTGCGGCTTGGCGCAAACGCTGGGCAAACAGGGGATGGTCTTTACGCAAATTACTGCCTACGACCAAGACCCGCTGGAGTTGTGAGAGATCGGCAATGGGCATGCCCAACCAGTGCACGCCCGCGCTTGGCGCCAAATCCACTTGGCGCAACCGGTGGTCAATATTGTCGCTACCCATGCCGCGCACCAGTTGAGCGGCCAAATACAGTTCTTCTAAGGTGCTGTGCGGGCTAACCAAAGCCCCCACGCTTTGAGCACCATGGTCTGCGGCAATGGACTTCAAGCCATTGGCTACGTATTCAAGGGCGGTGGTCCAGTCCACCTCGGTCCATTGACCGCCTTGCTTGATCATGGGCTGCTTGAGCCGGTCTGGTGAGTTCAGGGCTTCGTAGGAGTAACGGTCGCGGTCAGCAATCCAGCACTCGTTGACGGCTTCGTTTTCTAGGGGCACCACGCGCATGACCTGTTGGTTTTTAACCTGCACCACCAAATTGGCGCCGGTGGAGTCATGCGGACTTACGGATTTGCGTCGGCTCAACTCCCAAGTGCGGGCTTGGTAACGAAAGGGCTTGCTGGTCAGGGCGCCGACGGGGCAAATATCGATCATGTTGCCCGAGAGCTCGGAGTCCACGCTTTGGCCGACAAAGGTTTCAATTTCGGAGTGTTCTCCGCGGTGAGACATGCCCAACTCCATCACACCGGCCACTTCTTGTCCAAAACGCACGCAACGGGTGCAGTGGATGCAGCGGCTCATTTCTTCCATAGAAATAAGCGGGCCGACGTCTTTGTGAAACACCACACGCTTTTCTTCTTCATATCTTGAAGAAGATCCACCGTAGCCCACAGCCAAATCTTGCAACTGGCATTCACCGCCCTGATCGCAAATAGGGCAATCCAGTGGGTGATTGATCAGCAAAAACTCCATTACCGACTTTTGAGCTTTGAGTGCTTTGTCGGTTTTGGTGCGCACAACCATACCTTGCGTCACAGGTGTGGCGCAGGCCGGCATAGGCTTGGGAGCTTTTTCCACGTCCACCAAACACATGCGGCAGTTGGCTGCGATACTGAGCTTCTTGTGGTAGCAGAAATGAGGAATGTAGGTGCCTGATTTTTCAGCGGCATGCATGACCATGCTGCCTTCAAGCACTTCTACTTTTTTGCCGTCGAGTTCGATTTCAACCATAGTCTTTGATCAGGCTTAAACGTAAGCAGGGACCATGCAGGTCTTGTGAGCCACGTGGTATTCGAATTCGGGTCTGAAATGTTTGATCATGGCGCGCACCGGCATAGCTGCCGCGTCACCCAAAGCGCAAATGGTGCGGCCTTGAATGTTTTCGGCCACGTTGTCAAGCAACTGCATGTCTTCTTCGCGGCCTTGGCCTTGCTCAATGCGGTCCACCACACGCGACAACCAACCAGTGCCTTCGCGACACGGTGTGCATTGGCCGCACGACTCGTGCATGTAAAAGTAAGACAGACGCTGGAGTGACTTGACCATGCAACGAGTGTCGTCCATGACGATGACAGCCCCAGAACCCAGCATGGAACCCGCCTTGGCAATGCCGTCGTAGTCCATGGTGATGTCCATCATGATGTGGGCGGGCAAGATGGGCGCAGAAGACCCACCAGGAATGACGGCTTTTAAAGCCCGGCCACCGCGCACGCCGCCCGCAAGCTCCAACAACTTGGCAAACGGAGTGCCTAGGGGAATTTCGTAATTTCCAGGCCGCTCGACATCACCGCTGATGGAAAAGATTTTGGTGCCACCGTTGTTGGGCTTTCCACAAGCTAAGTAGGCCGCACCGCCGTTGCGAATGATCCAAGGCACTGCCGCAAAGGTTTCGGTGTTGTTGATCGTGGTGGGTTTGCCGTACAAACCATAGCTGGCAGGAAAAGGCGGCTTAAAGCGGGGCTGCCCTTTTTTGCCTTCCAGCGACTCCAGCAAAGCGGTTTCTTCGCCACAGATGTAAGCGCCAAAGCCATGATGGGCATGTAACTGGAAACTGAAGCCACTACCCAGAATTTGGTTGCCCAACAAGCCAGCGGCACGGGCTTCCTCAAGAGCCTCTTCAAAACGATCGTAGGCCGAAAAAATTTCGCCGTGGATGTAGTTGTAGCCCACCGAAATGCCCATGGCATAAGCGGCGATGGCCATGCCCTCAATCACGATGTGAGGGTTGAACATCAAAATATCGCGGTCTTTGCAGGTGCCGGGCTCCCCCTCGTCGGAGTTGCACACCAAATACTTTTGACCAGGAAACTGGCGGGGCATGAAGCTCCACTTCAAACCAGTGGGAAAACCGGCGCCGCCTCGGCCACGCAAAGCAGACTCTTTAACGGTGGCAATGACTTGGTCTTGCGTCATACCGGCCACACCGGTATCAGGGTTGGGTGGCGCCCCATCCACACCCAAAATTTTCTTCAAAGCCTGATAGCCCCCACGGGCTTCGTAATCTTTTAAACGCCAGTTGCTGCCATTAAGGTCAGCATAAATTTGGGGCGTGATGTGCTGGCCATGGAAACAGCTTTGAACACCTGTAGCGGCAAACTGCGACAAAATTTGAGAAGCGTTCATGATGTGGCCTCACCAGCCTTAAGGCCGTCGATCAACTGGTCTAATTTTTCGTTGGACATGTGGCTGCACATGGTGCGGTCGTTGACCAACATCACCGGAGAATCCGCACAAGCGCCCAAGCATTCGCTTTGCTGCAAGGTAAACATACCGTCAGAGGTGGTCCCGCCCATAGCGATACCCAATTTGCGCTCCAAGTGCTTTAACGCCTTGCTGCCGTCCCGCAACTGGCAAGGCAAATTGGTGCACACGTTCAGCTTGAACTTGCCCACCGGAGTTTGGTTGTACATGTTATAGAAGGTGGTGACTTCGTGCACAGCCATCAAGGGCATATCCAAATATTCGGCCACCATACGCTCATCTGACGCGCTGACATAACCTGCAACCTGCTGCACGATGGACAAACAAGACATCACCGCAGATTGTTTTTGGTCAGCGGGGTATTTGGCCACTTCTTTATCAAAACGGGCACGCAACTCAGGCGAGAGGGCTGTGGCTTGAAGACCGTGGGATGCGGTGTTCATCGGTCAATTTCTCCAAACACAATGTCCAAGGTGCCAATAATGGCCACCGCGTCTGCCAGCATGTGGCCGCGTGCCAATTCGTCCAAGGTGGCCAAGTGCGCAAAACCAGGGGCGCGAATTTTCAGGCGGTATGGCTTGTTGGCCCCATCGCTCACCAGATAAATACCAAACTCACCTTTGGGGTGTTCCACAGCGGCATAGGCCTCGCCAGGAGGTACACGAAAACCTTCTGTAAATAGTTTGAAGTGGTGAATCAGCTCTTCCATGTTGGACTTCATGGACTCACGTGCGGGCGGGGCGACTTTGTGGTTGTCCACAATCACAGAGCCGGGGTTGGCACGCAACCATTTCACACACTGTTGAATGATTTTGTTGGACTCGCGCATCTCATGCACACGCACCAAGTAGCGGTCGTAGCTGTCGCCAGTTTTGCCAACCGGAACATCAAAGTCCACCAGGCCATAGGCATCGTACGGCTGCTTTTTACGCAAATCCCACGCAACTCCAGAGCCTCTGAGCATAGGGCCAGACATGCCTAGGTTCAAGGCGCGTTCTGGGGTCACCACGCCAATACCCACGGTGCGCTGCTTCCAGATGCGGTTGTCTGTGAGCAAGGTTTCGTATTCGTCCACGCACTTAGGAAAGCGCTGGGTGAAGTCTTCAATAAAGTCGAGCAAAGAACCTTGACGGTTGGTGTTGAGCTCGGCAATGGCTTTGGCATTGCGAATTTTGTTGGGCTTGTACTGCGCCATTTGGTCTGGCAGGTCGCGGTATACGCCCCCCGGACGGAAGTAGGCCGCATGCATGCGCGCGCCGGACACCGCTTCGTACATGTCAAACAAGTCTTCACGCTCACGGAAGGTGTAAATGAGAATGGTGGAGCTGCCGCAATCGTTGCCATGAGAGCCCAACCACATCAGGTGGTTGAGCAGGCGGGTGATTTCGCCAAACATGGTGCGGATGTACTGGGCGCGCAGAGGAACTTCTAGGCCCAGCATTTTCTCAATAGCCAAGCAATACGCTTGCTCGTTGCACATCATGGACACGTAGTCCAGGCGGTCCATGTAAGGCAAAGACTGAATGTAGGTTTTGTGCTCGGCGAGTTTTTCGGTGGCGCGGTGCAACAAACCGATGTGCGGGTCAGCACGCTGAACCACCTCGCCATCTAACTCCAACACCAGGCGCAACACACCGTGCGCGGCGGGGTGCTGCGGCCCAAAATTGAGGGTGTAGTTTTTAATTTCAGCCATAGGGAGTGGTTGGGAATGACCTGAGACGCAAGCTCAGTGCAAACCTCCGTAGTTGTCTTCGCGGATGATTCGGGGCGTGATTTCACGCGGCTCAATGCTCACAGGTTGATAGACCACGCGCTTGAGTTCGGCGTCGTAACGCATTTCCACCTGACCGCTGAGCGGGAAGTCTTTGCGGAAGGGGTGTCCAATAAAGCCGTAGTCGGTCAGGATGCGGCGCAAATCGTCATGCCCTTCAAACACGATGCCAAACAAATCAAAGGCCTCGCGCTCGTACCAGTTGGCCGAATTCCAAATGCTGTTGACCGAATCGAGCACGGGAAATTCATCGTCCGTTGCAAACACTTTCAGGCGCACACGTTGGTTTAAAGAAATAGAAAGCAAATGCAGGGTTACGCCGTAACGAGCACCTTCCCATACGTCGTTACCGTAGGCTGAATAATCCAGGCCACACAGGTCCATGAGTTGCTCAAAATTGCAGCCCGGTGCTGTTTTTAAAATCTGCGCTGCCTGGAAGTAATCGGCAGCTGAAACTTCTACAGTCACTTCACCCCAATGAATTGTGGTGTTTTTAACCTTATCTCCCAACGCCGTCACCACATGCTCTTGGGTCGCTTCGGGGGTAATGGCAAATGTGGTCATGCTTTAAACGCGGGCAATGGTTTGGGTACGCCGGATTTTTTGTTGCAGCTGAATGATTCCGTAAATCAGAGCTTCTGCAGTGGGCGGGCAGCCTGGCACATAGACATCCACAGGGACGATTCGGTCACAGCCCCGCACCACCGAATAACTGTAGTGGTAGTAGCCACCACCATTGGCGCATGAACCCATAGACAAAACCCAACGCGGCTCGCTCATTTGGTCGTAAACCTTGCGCAAAGCGGGGGCCATTTTGTTGCACAGCGTGCCCGCCACAATCATCAAGTCAGACTGGCGGGGGCTCGCACGAAACACTTCCGCACCAAAACGGGCCAAGTCGTAACGGGCGGTGGCGGCGTGCATCATCTCGACCGCACAACATGCCAAGCCAAATGTCATAGGCCACAAAGAACCCGTTTTGGCCCAGTTCACCACAGTGTCGTAACTGGTGGTGATGAAACCTTCTTTCAAGACGCCTTCAATCGACATGCAAGCTCCTGATCATTCCCAATCGAGGGCGCCTTTTTTCCACTCGTAGGCAAAGCCCACGACCAGAATGGCGATAAACACCATGGCAGCCCAAAAACCATATGCCCCCACATCTTTGAGCGCTACGGCCCAAGGAAAGAGAAAGGCAATTTCTAAATCAAACAAGATGAACAGAATGGCTACCAAGTAGTACCGCACGTCAAACTTCATGCGGGCGTCTTCAAACGCTTCAAAGCCACATTCATAGGGGGAATTTTTGGCGGCGTCAGGGCGATTGGGACCCAAAATAGAGCCAATGACCTGAGGCAGGATACCCACAAGGATACCCACCAAGATGAACAGAAGGACGGGCAGATACTGATCTAAGTTCATCTCAAAAAAATCTAGGTTTCACCTAGTTGAGGGCATTGCTGCACATCAACCTGCTGATGGTGCCGTCGGCGAGACTCGAACTCGCACAGCTTTCGCCACTACCCCCTCAAGATAGCGTGTCTACCAATTTCACCACGACGGCTTCAACTCGTCGCCCGCATGCCAAGAGGATTTTGCGAATTGGGCAGCCTACGAGTTTACATTGTAAATATGTCGGTCTTGAACGATCCTTTATGTGGAGCTGTTTATTAAAGCCTTAACTAAACACGTGAACTTGTTATTTGGTAGGAATTTGACCCGCAGCGCCCGAGCTTGCAGGCACGCTGCCAGCAGGCGCGGGAATGGAGTTGTCAGCTCCCCCAGCAGCAGGTTGGTTACCCGGGATTTGCTGCGCCGCAACAGGCACGGGCGTGTTGACCACCGCACCTTCCAACACGCTGGTGCCGCCAGTAGGCCGCACATTCCCAAAATAAGCCAAAAGCAAGGTGGACACAAAAAACACTGCGGCCAATGCGCCTGTAGTGCGAGATAAAAAGTTGGCACTGCCCGATGCACCAAACAAGCTACCCGAAGATCCGCTGCCAAACGCAGCCCCCATGTCTGCACCCTTACCTTGCTGGATCAAAATCAACCCAATCATGACCAGTGCAGACAGCACCTGCACCACCAACAAAATTGTGACCACCACACTCATATCATCACTCCTAGAACAATTTAAACCCGGCAGACTGCATCTGCATCAGCCAGGATGGACAGAAAATCTGCCGCCTTAAGGGAAGCGCCACCAATCAACCCGCCATCAATGCCGGGGGTGGACAACAACAATTTGGCGTTGGCAGCGTTCATGCTGCCGCCGTACAAAATACAAATACGCTCATGCAAAGCCACCGCCGCCCTCAGCTGTGCGCGCAACAAGGCATGCACCTCTTCGGCCTGCTCAGCCGTAGCGGTTTGACCGGTGCCAATCGCCCACACTGGCTCATAGGCCACCACGATTTCGCTCACGCAATGACCGTTGAGCTGAATCACCGCAGACAACTGGCGCTTGACCACTTCAGCCGTTTGCCCCGCTTGACGCTCTGACCAAGATTCGCCAACACACACAATGGGTGAGATGCCAGCTGCCAGCGCCTTTTGAGCTTTTTGTGCCACCAACTGATCGGTTTCAGCATGGTACTGACGGCGCTCAGAATGGCCCACGATCACGTAACGCACTCCAAAATCGCGCAACATGTCAGCCGACACTTCACCCGTGTAGGCGCCAGCGTCATGCGCCGACACATCTTGCGCCCCCAAACCCACAGCCGAATGCTGCAAAAGCCCAGCGCATGGCGCCAAGTACACAGAGGGCACACACACTGCAGCCTGAACCCGCCCAGATGCTTGAGTCGTAGGCCAACCTTTCAAAAGGTCTTGAATCAGCGCCGCATTACCAGCGAGGCTACCGTTCATTTTCCAATTGCCCACGATAAGCTTTTGCGGATTGGACTGGGTCATAGCGAGCAAGTCATTTACCAAGTCAACACAATTTTGCCAATGTGCTGGTTGGACTCCATCAGGCTGTGGGCCTTTGCAGCTCCGCTGCCTGTGGGGTCTTGCGCATCCTGTGCAGCAAAGGTGGTGTAGATCACTGGCTTGATGGTTCGGTTGGCCAACAGGGGCCAAACCTGCTCCACACAAGCTTGCGCAATGCGTTGCTTGAAAGAAATGGGGCGCGGACGCAGCGTAGAGCCGGTGATGGTCAGGCGTTTGCGCAGCACCAAGGCCGCATTGAACTCGGCCTTGGTACCGCCTTGTACCGCAATGATGACCAACCGACCCTCTTCGGCCAAGCACTCCACCTCACGGGCCACATAGCTGCCGGCCACCATATCCAAAATCACGTTCACGCCAACCCCATCGGTCAGGCGTTTGACTTCTTCTTTAAAGTCTTGCGTTTTGTAGTTGATGGCGTGATCGGCACCCAATTTGAGGCAGGCTTCACATTTTTCATCGCTGCCGGCCGTCACCAGCACCCGCGCGCCGCGCGCTTTGGCCAGTTGAATGGCGGTGACACCTATGCCGCTAGAGCCCCCTTGAATCAACAAAGTTTCGCCAGCTTGCAGGGCGGCACGGTCAAACACATTGCTCCACACCGTAAAAAAAGTTTCAGGCAGAGAAGCCGCTTCGACATCACTCAAGCCTTGCGGGTAAGGCAAGCACTGGGCAATAGGCGCGGTGCAGAGCTGGGCATAGCCGCCACCGGCCACCAAGGCGCACACACGGTCACCCAGCTTCAGCCCGGCTTGCGCCAGTTCTGCCGAATCTCCGCCCACCACCACACCGGCAACTTCAAGGCCTGGAATGTCTGAAGCGCCCGCAGGCACGGGGTAATGACCGGTGCGCTGCACCACGTCGGGGCGGTTCACACCGCTGGCAGCCACCTGAATCAGCAACTCGCCAGCTTGCGGCTGGGGATCAGGTCGATCCACCAAACGCAAAACCTCCGGGCCTCCAAACGAGGAAATTTCAACAGCTTTCATTTTTTTAGAGCTATGAAGATGTCACCAGATTGGCATCAGGGCTATCAGGCCTGATCGGCACCCTCTTGAGGTTGGGGACGGTCCAGCAAGGCCTTCATGGACAACTTGATACGACCTTTTTCGTCGGTTTCCAAAACCTTGACCTTGACGATCTGGCCTTCGGACAAGTAGTCGGTGACTTTTTCCACACGCTCGTGGGCAATTTGGCTGATGTGCAACAGGCCGTCTTTGCCTGGCAACAGATTGACCAAGGCACCAAAGTCCAAGATTTTGGTGATGGGGCCTTCGTACACCTTGCCAATTTCCACTTCAGCCGTGATTTCTTGAATACGGCGCTTGGCTTCGTCTGCCTTGCCGCCATCTGTGGAAGCAATGGTGATGGTGCCGTCTTCGGCAATGTCAATTTGGGTACCGGTTTCTTCAGTCAAGGCACGAATCACAGCACCACCCTTGCCAATCACGTCCCGGATTTTGTCCGGATGGATCTTCATGGTGTAGAGGCGTGGCGCAAAGTTGCTCACCTCGGTATTGGCTTGGCCCATGGCTTCTTGCATCTTGCCCAAAATGTGCATGCGGGCTTCCTTGGCCTGTGCCAGCGCCACTTGCATGATTTCCTTGGTTATGCCTTGGATTTTGATATCCATTTGCAACGCAGTAATGCCGTTGGTGGTACCAGCCACCTTGAAGTCCATATCGCCCAAGTGGTCTTCGTCACCCAAAATATCGGTCAGCACCGCAAAGCGGTTGCCGTCTTTGATCAGGCCCATGGCAATACCTGCCACGTGCGCCTTCATGGGCACGCCCGCATCCATGAGCGACAAGCAGCCGCCGCACACAGAAGCCATGGAAGACGAGCCATTGGACTCGGTGATTTCAGACACCACACGCAGGGTGTAAGGAAATTCTTCTTTTGTAGGCAAGCAAGCCACCAAAGCACGCTTAGCCAAACGGCCGTGGCCGATTTCGCGGCGCTTGGTGGAACCCATGCGGCCCACCTCGCCGGTGGCAAAGGGAGGCATGTTGTAGTGGAACATGAAGCGGTCTTCAAACTCGCCAGCCAAAGCGTCAATACGTTGGGCATCGCGCTCGGTACCCAAAGTGGTCACCACCAAAGCCTGGGTCTCACCGCGTGTGAACAAAGCAGAGCCGTGGGTACGGGGCAACACACCGTGACGGATCTCGATAGGGCGCACGGTACGGGTGTCGCGGCCGTCAATACGGGGCTCACCCGACAAAATTTGGCTGCGCACAATGCGGGCTTCAATTTCAAACAGCAAACCTTCGACTTTAGAGCCGTCCACCACCACACCTTGCTCGGCCAAACCAGCCTTGATAGCGGCATAGGCTTCACGGCAAGCTTGTGTACGTGCTTGTTTGTTGCGAATTTGATATGCCGCACGCAGCTTGTCATCGGCCAAAGCCAAGACTTTGGCGTCTAGGTCGCTGTCGCGGGCAGCGGGTTGCCAGTCCCATGCGGTTTTGCCGCCATCACGAATCAGGTCGTGAATGGCGTTGATGGCCACTTTGCCTTGCTCGTGGCCAAACACCACAGCACCCAACATCACCTCTTCAGAAAGTTGCTGCGCTTCAGACTCCACCATCAGCACTGCGGCTTCGGTACCCGCTACCACCAAATCCAACGAGCTGTCTTTGCGCTGTGTTTGGCCGGGGTTGAGCACGTATTCACCGTTGACATAGCCCACGCGAGCTGCGCCCAGCGGGCCACTAAATGGTATGCCGGACACGCCCAAAGCGGCAGACACTGCAATCATGGCGGCAATGTCGGCGTCCACTTCGGGGTTGAGCGACAGGGTGTGGATGACCACATGCACTTCGTTCAAGAACCCTTCGGGAAACAGAGGGCGAATGGGACGGTCAATCAATCGGCTGGTCAGGGTTTCAAGCTCGCTGGGCTTGGCTTCGCGCTTGAAAAAGCTGCCGGGAATCTTGCCCGCGGCGTAGGTTTTTTCAATGTAATCAACCGTTAAAGGGAAAAAGTCTTGGCCGGGCTTGGCCGACTTAGAGGCTACTACTGTGGCCAAAACCACGGTGCCTTCCATATCCAGCAACACAGCGCCGGTCGATTGGCGAGCGATTTCGCCGGTTTCCATGGTGACCGAATGCTGGCCCCACTGGAAGGTTTTGGTGACTTTATTAAACATCGTCATTTACATACTCCTGAACAATCACGGGCGGTGCAGGCCACCTCCCAAAGCCCGGAGCAAACGACTCAGAACACGATGCCATTCCAGAGGTACTTCTACAAAAATGTTGCAGAACCACTTTGGAATGACACAGCTTCGCTCTGTTTTCGCCTCTCCGACTCACCCACCATTTAAACAACAAAGCGCCTGAGCCAGCTTGCCAACTCAGACGCTTGAAAGTTCATGGTGCGGCAAAATTACTTGCGCAGACCCAACTTGGCAATCAAGGCCGTGTAGCGGTCGGCATCACGGTCTTTCAAATAATCCAACAACTTACGACGACGGCTCACCATACGCAACAAGCCGCGACGACCGTGGTGGTCTTTGGCGTGAGTTTTGAAATGGGGAGTCAATTCGTTGATACGTGCTGTCAACAAAGCCACCTGAACTTCGGGGCTACCGGTGTCGCCGGCCTGACGGGCGTTGGCCTGAATCACTTCAGCCTTGATACTGGATGCAATCATGTGTTTTCCTTAAATGAAACCAAGCCACCTAAATTAAAGGGGGCACAAGGTTCCGGTTGAACTTGCGACAGCCGCTGGAACTGCAACTGACGTGCTTTCTGTAAAAAGATATACCTTCTACAGGGTGGCAGATTGTAGCTCACAGGCAAGTTGACAGTTAAGCGACGATGAAGCGCTGTTGATGTGCCGTTTTTAGAGTCTTCGTTTACGAAATCCACTTATATCGATGCTTCTTTTGCAAATGTCTGCAAGGGCCAACGGGGTTTGACTTCAAAGTTGTAGTCCGCTTGGGGCGACTCCACGCCCGCTTCAATCCTCATAGCCGCCGCAAGGGCAATCATGGCGCCGTTATCGGTACACAAATGCAACTCTGGGTAATGAACCCGAATGCCACGGGCGGCGCAGTTCTGTTGCAGCTGCTCACGCAAAACTCGGTTGGCCCCCACGCCACCGGCCACCACTAAACGCTTGAGGCCCGTTTGCTCCAGCGCCATGAGCGATTTTTTCACCAGCACCTCCACAATGGCCGCTTGTGTGGATGCCGCCAAATTGCAACGAAAAGTCTCTTGCCCAGCGGCAGTGGGCATGGGCTGTTCATTTCCGGCTTTTTGAACCTGAGTCAAAACCGCTGTTTTTAGGCCGGCAAAAGAAAAGTCCAGGTCCCCGCTGTGCAGCAATGGGCGAGGCAACTTGAAGGCTTTGGGGTCGCCCTGCTCTGCCAGTACTGACAAAGCGGCTCCGCCGGGATAGTCCAAGCCCAGCAGCTTGGCCGATTTGTCGAACGCCTCACCCGCCGCGTCGTCCACGGTTTCGCCCAGCAGCTCGTAGCGGCCAACACCCTGCACCCGCATCAACTGGGTGTGACCGCCTGAAACCAACAAGGCTACAAACGGAAATTCAGGCGGGTCAGCGCTTAAAAACGGAGAAAGCAAATGCCCCTCCAGATGGTGAACCCCCAGCACCGGCTTGCCCAAAGCCGCCGCCAAACCGCAGGCCACTCCAGCCCCCACCAGCAAAGCGCCCGCCAGCCCTGGGCCGCGGGTAAACGCCAGCACATCTATATCGTGCAGTTGCAGCTGCGTGTATTGCAGCACTTGTTGGGTAAGGGGCAGCACACGGCGAATGTGGTCGCGGCTGGCCAGCTCGGGCACCACGCCCCCATAGGCTTGGTGCAATTGAATTTGGCTGTACAAGGCCTGCCCCAACAAATCGGGGATTTGCCCACAACGGGTTTGGACCAAAGCCACACCGGTTTCGTCGCAAGAAGACTCAATGCCGAGCACCCGAACACTCATCGCATCACCAATCCGCCGTCCACCAGTAAGGTTTGCCCCGTGACAAACCGGCTCCATTCGCTGGCCAAAAACAGCACGGGACCGGCCACATCTTCAGGCGTGGCCAAGCGGCGCAAGGGAGTTTGAGCTGCAATGCTGCTCTGCACAGCCTCCCGCGTGGCGCGGCTGGAGTCTGTGGGCACCACCAACCCCGGCGCCACACAGTTGACGCGTATGCCCAGGGGGCCCAACTCGGCCGCCAAGTGGCGGCTAAAGCCCACCAGAGCCGACTTGGCTGTGGCGTAGTCGTGATAAGGCACTACGGGCTGCTCCACCAGGTCAGACACCAGATTGATGATGCTGCCCTTCAATCTTTGTCGCATAACGGGCAACACGGCTTGGCACATGTGAAAACACGACTGCACTGCACCATCAATTTGCGTTTGGTAGGCGTCCCAACCCAGCTCCCAAAACCTCTGGCGCTGTTCTGGGTCAAAGCTGTAGGGCGCAAAGGCGTTGTTCACCAGCACATCCACTCGGCCCAGCTCCGCAATAACGCGCTGCAGCATGTCGTCAACCGCTGCCGTGGAACGCACATCGGCAGCCAAAGCCCAAGCATCACCGCCTGCGTGGCGGCAACTAGCGACCACGGCCTGCGCTTGGGCGTGATTACTCAGGTAGTTCACCACCACATACGCGCCCTCAGCGGCAAAAGCACGCGCAATGGCTGCGCCAATGCCGCGACTTGCACCGGTGACCAACACCACCTGATCTTTGAATTGCATGCGGGTCTTTTCAGCGCACTTCAGTCCAGACGCAAGCCAATTTGCCGCCCCAACTTGGTGAAGCGGTCAATGTCTTGGTTGACGATTTTTTGAAAAGCCTCGGGGCCTTCGCTGGCTTGCAAATAGCCCAGCTCAGTCATTTTTTTCTGCACCTCGTCGAGCTTCATGATTTTGGACACCCGATCGTGAATGGCCAGCTTCATGCTCTCGGGCACCCCCTCGGGTACCGCCAAACCCTGCCATTGCACCAACTGAAAGTCGCTCGCTCCGCTTTGAGCCAGCGTAGGCACATCGGGCAACACCTGAGAACGCTGCTTAGACGTTATAGCCAACGCTCGCAATTTGCCAGACTTCACATGGGGAATTGCGCCGGAAATGGTGATGAAGCCTATTTCCACCTGTCCGCCCAACATGTCAATGAGTGCTGGCCCACAACCTTTGTAAGGAATGTGCGTAAGGCCCACCCCGTAGGCCAAATTGAACATTTCTCCGGCCAAATGCGGGCTGGTGCCGTTGCCGCAGGATGCGTAAAACATTTTGGCGTCCCTCACGCGGGCGGCTGCCACCAGATCGGCCACCGACTTGTAAGGCGATTGGGCCGACACCAACAGCAACATCGGGGCTGAGGCCACCATGGTCACGGCCTCTAGGTCTTTTTTAGGGTCGTAGCTCAGGTTTTTGAAAATGGCGGGCGCAATGGCGTAGGAGTCGTTCATCATGAAGAGCGAATGCCCGTCCCGCGGGCGCCCCGCCACATACTGGGCTGCCAAGGTGCTGCCCGCGCCCGGGCGGTTTTCCACCACTATGGCTTGCCCCTGCCCGCTCAAGTGCTGCGCAATCAGGCGGGCCAAAATATCCACCCCGCCGCCGGGGGCAAAACCCACGGTAATTTCAACCGGCTTGCCCGGAAACAAGGGCTGCACCTGGGACTGCAATTGGGCCTGTGCACCTCCCGCGCCCAAGGCACTCCACAAGCCCAAAGCAGCTAAACCATAAGTGAGGCTAGCGAACACACTAGCAGCGCGTAACCTTAGCGGCTCTAAGAAATTCAATATTGGAATGCACATATACAGATT
>Ga0209400_1002339_pt1 | contig 14499 bp, 13 predicted proteins | sample M_130807_EF_Meta_FD_187313 | JGI IMG/M metagenome (GOLD analysis project Ga0209400, IMG submission 187313) | Freshwater microbial communities from Lake Montjoie, Canada to study carbon cycling - M_130807_EF_MetaG (SPAdes) (version 2) | ecosystem: Environmental > Aquatic > Freshwater > Lake... | reverse complement strand
GTTTTAGCTGTCTTTATCACCATCATCTTGGGCACCTTTAGCGGCATCTGCTGGGTCACAGGCTTCACCATGCTGGGCATGGAGGTTGCAGATGATGTTCGTGGTCGCACCTTTGCCTTCGTGCAAAGCATGATCCGTATTGTTCTAGTAGGCGTCCTAGCTGTCGCACCCATCATTGCAGCAGCAGTCGGTCAACACACCTTTGAATTTAAAAACACACAGGTCTCCTATAACGGAGCTGCTGTGACCATCATGATCGCAGGTGTCATTGCTGTGATTATTGGACTCATCTCCTATAGACAGATGAAGGATCGACCTAATGTTTCATTGTGGTCAGATATTTCAAATGCGCTTAAAGGAGAGCTAGGCAGCATCACCGGTGCGCCAACAAAAGGTGTCTTCATTGTTTTTGAGGGCGGCGAAGGAATTGGTAAAACAACACAAGCGCGATTACTCAAAGAATGGTTAGAGCAAGAGGAAGAAACAGTTGTTCTTTCTCGTGAGCCTGGTGGCAGTGATCTAGGGGTTGAGATTAGAAAGATTCTTCTTTCACATTCAACTGGTGAGATCTCACCCCGCGCAGAAGCCCTGCTCTATGCCGCAGATCGCGCCCACCATGTTTACAGCGTTATTCGCCCAGCACTCGCCCAAGGTGATGTAGTAATCAGTGATCGATACTTTGACTCATCGATTGCATATCAAGGCGCAGGACGAATCCTGCAACCTGGTGAAGTGGCACGTATATCTCGTTGGGCAACTGAATCACTTTTCCCAACTCTTACAATCATTATTGATCTACCACCACAGATTGGTCTTGCTCGCTTAAAGAGTAAAGATCGCCTTGAATCACAACCAATGGATTTTCATGAGCGAGTACGTCAAGAGTTCTTGCAGTTAGCTGCCCTTGATCCAGAGCGCTATGTCATCATCGATGGCAATCAATCCATAGAGGACACACACGCGGCCATAATCTCTAGAGTCAGTGAAATCCCCGCTCTTAAGCGCAACGCAGTAGAGGACAAAGGAAATCTACTGCTGCGCCCAATAAGGGCAGCAGGTAAGGCTGTTAAAAAGGCAGCGCCAAAGAAGAAGAGCGCTAAGAAAAAGTGAGCGTCTATACCGATCTTGTTGGTCAAGAACACGTTGTTGAGATCCTGCAAAAGGCAGTAGCTGCCACACGATCAGGCGAAGAATCGCAGGAAATGACCCATGCCTGGGTCTTTACGGGACCTCCAGGCTCAGGTCGATCATCTGCTGCAATCGCATTTGCTCAAGCACTTGTGTGTTCTAAAGATGGTTGTGGCACATGCAATGAATGTAGATCTGCATCCAATGGATCACACCCAGATGTTGAAGTAATTGTCACTGAAGGTCTTTCTATAAAGATTGATGAAGTTAGAGAATTGCTCACACGCGTTGCTTGGGCACCATCTATGGGTGGTTGGCGCGTAGTTGTTATGGAAGATGCTGACAGGCTCACTGAGTCTGCGGCAAACGCTCTACTTAAAGCAATTGAAGAGCCAGGCAACAGAACAGTCTGGTTGCTCTGTGCTCCAACGCTGCATGATGTGTTGCCAACAATTAGATCACGTTGTCGCCTCTTGCAACTTGTCACACCATCTAACACAGCTGTTGCACGTGTTCTTCAAACCAGAGATGGCATCTCACCTGTCATGGCAGATTTTGCTGCCCGTGTGTCACAAGGTCACATCGGTCGCGCTCGCTACTTGGCCAATAATGAATCTGTGCGCAACACCAGAAACACAATCATGAAACTTCCCTTAACGCTTCAAGGCATTTCTTCTGCCTTTGCTGCAGCACAAATACTTGTTGATCTGGCAACGGAGCAAGCGACAACTGCAGCAGAGCAAAGAAATGAAAAAGAGGTAGATGATCTTTCGTTGGCCTATGGCAAAGGTGCCACAGGACGTGGCATGGCAACTGGTGGCAGTAAAGCAATTAAAGATTTAGAGAAAGAACAAAAGACCCGCCAAACAAGAATGATCCGTGATGGCTTAGATGCAGCACTCCTTGACATTGCTACCTTTTACCGCGATGTCATGATGGTTCAAGCTGGTGCAAATGACGCACTGATTAATAAAGAGCTAGAAGATGAAATTAGAGCAACGGCCGGCAAGACAAAGCCACAAGCAACGATAAAAAAGATCAACGCCATTATGGATGCCAGGACCAACCTGAGCCATAACGCAGCACCGTTGCTGACGGTGGAGGCGTTGATGTGTGTGTTGGCTAGATAGTCTGCGGAAGCAGATTCCAGCCTCCTTTCACGCATAAAGCAGAGGCCGCCACAGGCGGGGCGATGGTAATGAGCACCCCCTTTCATAGGGCAAGATTTCCCCATGCGCTTAGACCATGTCTCATATGTAACTTCCCATGATCAACTAGCCGACACAGTTCAACGTCTGGGCTCACGCCTTGGCAGCACCTTCGTAGATGGTGGTGTCCACCCACGCTTTGGCACACGCAACTTCACACTGCCTCTTCAAAACGGTCAATACATCGAAGTTGTCTGTCCACTAGATCACCCAGCAACAGAGCAAACTCCTTGGGGTAAAGCTGTTAGCAAGAAAGCACAAGAAGGTGGCGGCTGGCTTACATGGGTATTTGCAACTGAAGATATTTCAAAGGTTGAAGAGAAGTTTGGACGACCTGCAATCGAAGGTCACCGCACACGCCCAGACGGCACCGATCTTAAGTGGAAGCAAATCGGAGTTAATGAGATTACCGACTCTCGCGAACTTCCATTCTTTATTCAATGGTTAACCGCTGATCACCCATCACAAGATGGGAAGGCAGTTGCTGCAATTGAGAAGATTACGATTGCCGATACTGAGCAGCTATCAGACTCATGGTTTAAGTCAGAGATTCTTGATGGTTTAAATGGGACAGATATTGAGTTTATAGACCCGTCAACGAATGAGGGTGAGTCGGGGATTGTTGCGGTTCACCTAAAGACGCCTACAGGATCTGTAGTACTCGATTAATTACTTCTTCAACGCCGCCATATCTGCATCAACCATAAGTTCGGCTAGCTCTTTCCAGTGAGTCTTTGCTTTCCACTTTAATTCTTTAGTTGCCTTTGATGGATCACCAATTAGCGCATCGACCTCAGTTGGGCGAATGTATTTCTGATCAACCTCAATGTGCTCTTGCCAATTCAATCCAACACGTGCGAAAGAAGCTTCTGCGAACTCTTTGACGGTTGCTCCAACGCCTGTGGCAACTACATAATCTGAAGGCTTGTCCTGCTGGAGCATTAGCCACATTGACTCTACATACTCTTTTGCATAACCCCAGTCACGCACCGCATCCAAATTTCCCAAGAACAACTTCTGCTTTGATCCATTGGCAATTTCTGCAACAGCGCGGGTGATCTTGCGAGTCACAAAAGTCTCACCCCGGCGAGGTGATTCATGATTAAACAAAATGCCATTAGATGTGTGCATTCCGTAGCCGTCACGGTAATTAACTGTGCACCAGTAGGCCATTAACTTTGCCGCCGCATACGGGCTGCGTGGCTTGAACACACTTTCCTCATTTTGTGGGGGCGGCGTTGAACCAAATAATTCAGAAGTACTTGCTTGATAGAAACGGGTATCAATATCTGCTGAACGAATAGCTTCAAGCAACCCGACCGCACCCACAGCATCTACCTGGCCCGTGTATTGAGGCATTGTGAAGGAAACCTGCACGTGTGATTGCGCTCCGAGGTTATAAACCTCGGTTGGTTGAATCTCACGCACAAGATTTGTTAGTCCAACGCCATCGATCAAATCGCCATAATGCAAGAATAACTTTGGATTTGTCTCGTGTGGATCTTGATAAATGTGATCAATACGTGAAGTATTGAAGGTTGAAGAGCGGCGAATTAATCCGTGAACTTCGTATCCCTTACTCAATAATAATTCAGCAAGGTAAGAGCCGTCTTGGCCGGTGACTCCAGTAATTAAAGCAACCTTGCGATTCATTTACGAACCTCTCCTCGAGCATTCGCCTCTTTGTACCAGGCGATAGTTGAAGCAATTCCCTCATCAAGTGTAATTGTTGGCTTCCAACCCAACGCCTTGATTCTCGAAACATCTAAGACTTTTCTTGGAGTTCCGTCGGGCCTAGAGGAATCCCACTCAATTTCTCCTTCAAATCCAGCCGCGTTTGCTACCTTGAATGCCAGTTCCTTAATTGATAGATCTTCGCCAGATCCAATGTTTAAATGAAGGCTAGAGTCATATTTTTCGGATGCAAGGACCACTGCTTTTGCAAGATCATTCACATGTAAGAACTCGCGAAGAGGAGAACCCGAGCCCCACAAAGTGACTTTCTTTGCTCTGGTTTCTGTAGCCTCAATAAAACGCCGGATAAATGCGGGCATAACATGTGAAGCTGCTAAATTAAAGTTATCCCCCGGGCCATATAAGTTTGTAGGCATCAAGGAGATCCATTTGGCTCCATATTCTTTACGGTATGAATTTACTAATTCTATGCCTGCTATTTTGGCAATCGCATAAGCTGAATTAGTACTTTCGAGTGGCCCACTCATTAAATATTCTTCTTTGATTGGTTGCATACAATCACGAGGATAGATACAGCTTGATCCTAAAAATACAAAATGAGGCACTTTCACTTTGTGACAAGCACTCATCAAATTCTGTTGAATCTTTAAATTATCAAGGAGGAATTCAACTGGAAAATTATTGTTAGCACCAATGCCACCTACTCTAGCTGCCGCATCTATCACGAAATCAGGTTTTACTTCATGAACAAACTCTAGAGTCTCGCTTTCATTCAGTAAATCAACAACTGATCTATTCAAAATCACGACATTTTTACCTGTAGATGTGAAGGCTTTTACTACTGCGCTACCCACAAGACCGGTTGCTCCGGCTACCAAGACTGTCACCTTTTAACTATAACACCAATATTATTTGAATTTGGCAAACCTGGACCTATAATTCGAAAGTGGAACTGGGTCTATTGGAATATCTCCTTATTGCCTTAACTTCTATTCTGCTAACTGGTTTAATCACAAAGCCCATTCGAAATTATGCAATCAAGTTCGGTGCCATGGATATTCCCAATCTAGAGAGAAAATCTCAGACAGATCCTACTCCATATTTTGGAGGCATCGCTATTGCGTTGGTTGTGACTTGTTTTGTCTTGGTTGGATCAGTTTTCTCAGAAGATCCATTTTCAACTTTAAAACTTTCAATGTCTATTTTATTACCGGCTATCTTTCTTGGGCTTGTCGGCTTGATTGATGATTTAAAAAACCTACCTCCATGGCCTCGATTATTTCTACAGACACTTACCTCCCTTGTTTGTTCTACTATTTTGATTACAACAGGAACTCAAGGGATAATCTTTCAAAATGAATTGCTTAATTTTTTTGCAACAGTTCTTTGGTTTGTGGTTGTTTGCAATGCTCTCAATTTTTTCGATAATGTTGATGGTGGTGCAGCAACAACAGTGATGATTTCGTCTTTAAGCATTTCATTTATTGCATTTAACGAAGGCCAGTATCTAATCTGTGGAATGGCTATTGTAATCTTTGGGTCGACCACAGGCTTTCTTGTTTGGAATTTACCCCCAGCCAAAATTTACTTAGGTGATGCTGGCGCACTCTTCCTTGGACTTTTACTCGCAATTTTAACGTTGAGATTAAAGCCAAATATGAATTCAAGTTCCCATTCGATTGGTCTTCCACTCCTAATTTTAGCAGCACCTTTATTAGATACTGCAGTCGTAATCACATCTCGTATATTGAAAGGCAATTCTCCCATGTTAGCTGGGAGAGACCATCTGTCTCATCGGTTAGCAAAACTAGGATTCACTAAAGTGCAAACCATTCTAATTCTCAGTGGAATTTCAAGTTTCTTTTCTATTTCGGCTATTTTGATATATCTCAAGTCCCCATCTTATGTTAATCACATTTTATTAATTTCAGCCCTAACCTGGCTGAGCTTGTTTTTCTTCTTTTTGATTGTGGAAAGGAGAAAAGTGATCATTCTTTGAAAAATTTAACTCAAACTCACATTAATTTATTATCTATGACAAGAGCAGCTGGAGAATCTAAGTGACGCAACTGAAAATTTTTGACATTAATGAATCGTTCGAAAAAGACTTAGAGTTGGCAAAATTTAGAAATTCGTCGCAGGTCCATCTCTCACTTGAAGTCAGATGGGTCAAAATGATTGAAAGAACATATGGTAAAAAAGCCAAGGCGGTCGTCGGATACGAAGGTGAGAAAGTCACTTATTTATCTCTTGGGAATTTTTTTCATTCAAGCAGTTTTGGAAGAAAGGTTCTAATTTGTGGAGCATTTTTAGATTATGGAGCTGGTATACATTTGGACCATGATGATACATTCTTACACCGCCACAAAATTATGGAAAGTCGACATGAGAAGTACCTAACTAAGGCGATTCAACTTGAAGCGAAAGGCAATTTTCAATCCATTGCAATTATGGATTTAACTTTAATTGATAATGAATATCCAGAAAGATTCATCTCATCCAGAGCCAGAAATGACCTGAAAAGATCTTTAAAGAATGAAATCGTGATCGAAAAAGACCTTAAGTTTTTTCCAGATTTTTATGACATGTACAAAAGAAAGATGAAAGAATTTGGCACACCACACCATGAGTTGAAATTCTTTGAAAATATGTTTGAAGATTTTTCTAATGAAATTAGATTTAGTATTGCATATGTATCTAATTGTCCCGCTACAGCATCCTTAGATTTACAAATTGGAAAAAATAGATACCATCTGTATTCGGTATCAAATAGTTTTGCTCCTAATGTTGGGGCGGGTGATTTCTTGTTTTGGGATGGCGTTAAGTCAGCTTTAATTGAGGGCGTCGAGAAATATTGGCTTGGCCGAAGCGTTGCGGGATCTGGTGTAGAGTTCTTCAAACGGAAATGGAATCCAAGTTTTTTTGGATATTTGGAGACTGTCTACACTTCAAACTTGAGGGCGGGGATGCCAGTTGCATTGCAAGTCAGCCCAAAATCTCGCCTTTTTGTTGGTGTTTGGAAGCGAATTCCCGATAGCGTAAGCAATGCAATGGGCCCAACTATCAGGAGGCTGATTCCCTAATTGATTGAATTTTTCTTGCGTCAAGGTGTTCTTTTTTTCCTCCTGATATTTCTGTTGTATTTTATTGGAAAAATAATTGTAGGTTTAACCAAGTACAAGTGGATAAATTTATTGGTGGGCTACATGGCTGTGTCCTTAGCCTACAATCTTTTTGTTAGGGTTTTTGGTGGAGATTCGAATACCGCTTTCTATTTGAGCTTTGCAGCCTTTGGAATACTTTATGTTTTTGGGTCAATAATTCAAAAAAAACTATTCTCCAAAGATGTAAAATATGGTGCCGCTCTATTGTTGGTTATTCCCGCTTTTTTACTCTTTATTCCGGAACAAAGCATTTCGAATGCGAATTCAACAGATTTTAAATACTGGCATACTGCAAATAACGACGTCATTGAATCATTTTGCGGCGCTAACTCGATTTTGAATAATACGAAAAGCCCAATAAAAGTTTCAGAACAAAATAGAATTAGAGAAGATAGTGACCCGGATCCAAAGTTATCCTATTTTAGCGAGTCTTGGAAGTGCTCCAACAGTGCTAATGTTTATCTGAATGATCTTTCAAGTCTACAATATTCAAATATATCTTTGTTCGCAAGATTTTCTAATTCGATCCCATCTTTCTCGACTTATCTTGCTCAAAGCATCTTAAATGTTGTATTACTTGTATTTGGTCTTCTTTTGTTAGGCCAAAGACAATTCAATTTTTCAAAGAAAGTTAATTTACTTTTCGTTACTTCAGTCCTATTCTCTCATTTATTTTTTGTTACCTTCTTGAATGGCCATATTGGTACACTAATGATCGCAGCTCCATTAGTCACAATTCTTACATTATCAATCGAGAAAATCTCCGCAAGTTTTAAGCATTTCTCAATAGTTGGCATCTGTTTTGCATTCATCAGTCTGGCTTACCCGTATATATTGCCTTTCACACTTATTTTATTTGGATTTGTGTGGCTTTATGGAAAGCACAGAAAACTATTCAATTACTCGGTGTTCATTTTTAGTATTTGCTTTCCTCTATTCACTTGGGTGTATTTCGCCGAAGAGAGATTTAAAGCATCAACAGCATTTAGATCTTGGGGCTCCTTCCTAACCCCCATGGCACCTCTTCAATATTTTGGGTTGCTACCAGGCAATATTATGGGTTCAAAATATTTGGGTGTTGCACAAGCATTTACACAGAGTATTGGCATTAATTCGCCAAGAGATTTTGCATTGGCATCCATTTTAGCTTTGATACCTTTTTGGTTTGTAATATATAAAGCTTTCCGAAATAATGTAATAACTCAAATTAAGTTAATATTGATCCTCGTGGTTTTCTTCAGTCTTGATGTTGCTATAGCGTCACAGGACCCTTATTTTTTTTATAAGGTAAGTTATGTCTTTCAATTTATAGTTTTGGCCTTTGTGATTTCAGGACTGGTAGGTACCAAGCAATTTTTCGGTGAAAGGCATAAATATAGATCACTTGTCATGCTTGCTTTAAAGGGATACTTTTTAGTCATTCTAGGTCTAAACATATTTTTTAATACGATTTCAGTTGTCGAAATGTTGAATAGAAACTCTCAGCTAACTTTGGCCGCAACTGAAGTTTCTAATTTTCCAAATGATAAAATCTCAAATTCAATTTCACTTATTGAAGAAGGAGCGGATGACTTCGTCACGTATTACTTAGTGTCACTCGTCAGGGGACCGGCGATAGTTGACAATGATGAACCAATATATGAGTTTAATGTTGAAAAAGATAGGTCAAAGAGATCAAATTACACTCTGGAAAAAATGCCTTTAGACACTCTCAAAATTTCCAATGCCGGAATTTATTCAACGGAAGTTGTAGCTAATTCTAGATTTCGATGGGTAGCAGGAATACGAGAATCAATAGACTCAGACTGGTCTCAGATCCGTATTTTGAGATTGAATTCCAGCAATAAGCCCAGAATTGTTGAATTCTGTGGGAAGTTAGCCGAGTTCGGCAAAATCGAGATAATGCCTTTCAGAGTTACCACGTCCTTAGGAGAGACGGTCGTTAATTCTGGCCAATTAACTAAAAAAAGTGAGTGTTTTGAATTTGTGATGCCCGCAGAAGCCATTTTTTTTAAGATTGAGACGGAGGGCTCGGCAGAATATGCGAGCCTTTTTGATCGCCGCCGCTTACTCTATAAGTTGGAAAGATTAGAAGTGGTCCAGTAAGCGTTTGGGTTTTACTAATTGGTTTAGAAATGGAGTTCGTAGTGGATGCGACGGTCAGTGTAATCACGGTTTGCTTTAAAGATCATGATGGTTTATTAAGGACTTCTAAATCTGTTTTGAGCCAAGATTTGCCCGTAGAATGGATAATAATTGACGCGGATTCAGGGGAAGGCATTAGAAAGCTCTTAGGTTCTTTCACTTCGGATAAACATGAAATTAAATGGATATCTGAAACAGATCGAGGTTTATATGATGGTATGAATAAAGGGGTATCTCTCTCAACTGGCAATATTCTGTGTTTCTTGAACAGTGGAGATGAGTTCGCAGAAAGTACAACTATTAAGAAAGTCCTAGATTCTTGGAAATCTCACCACTGGAGTTGGGCAACTGGTTTAGCGGTCCGATTTGAAGGAATAGACAAGCCAGTGAGCGTATGGGAATATCTTGAGCCTGAGCTTAGTGGTCTTGCACTCGGAACAAGAACTTTTTGTCACCAAGCAACATTCTATAGCCGGCCATTATTGTATAAAGTCGGCCCATATGTGCTCGATAATTTAGCAGCGGACCATTTATTGAATATCAGATGTTTTAAATTAACAAAACCTCAGATAATTCCTCACGTTTTGACTTTCTTTTATAATGGCGGGGTAAGTTCACGTAGACCTTTTAGTGCTAGTATGAAAGATCTTAGGAATTTAAGAAAGAGAGAGAACCTATTGCTACTTAATTCGGATACTTTGGATCTTATAATTTCAAAAGTAGTCGTAGTGCTGGTAAATACTGGGGGGATCTTATACAAATCCCTGAGAAAGTTATCGAGAAATCTGGTAAACGAGAAACCACGACTTTCCCCATGAACTTTCAAGATGATAAGCATTAAGCTCCCGGTTGATATGAATTTCTTGTGCCTAACATCCCGATATTAGTTTTCTTCGGTAGGCGTGGAGCCGGACTTGATCTAACAATACATTTGTCATTCCTTTTGAATAAGAAGGGAATCTCTCATCAAGTATGGGTAGATTCGAATAACGTTGGTCTATTTCCGAACAAATCTGACAACTTCAGAATTGTAAATTTTGATTTCCCACACTCTATATCAGATTTTATAAAAGTAAATAATTACATGAAGGTCTTGAAAAGTATATTTAGGATCTTTAAGAAAGTTCACAAATTGCAGTCAGCATATTACGTACAAATTATGCCCTCGCCATTCGATATCTTAGTTGATATAGCCTGCTCAAATTTTGGAATAAATAAGTTTAATAAGTCTAAGGTAATCAGATGTATCCATGACGCAAAAGCACACTTGGGTGAAAATTGGCCTCGCGAGAGAAGTATTCTTCAACGTATAAAACGAAGCGACGAAGTCATCTTTTTTTCTCGTGCTGTCTCAGGTGCATTTAACATCCAAAACAAAATTGTTCACCATGTTGCCCTACCAGGGAACCTCCATTTCTATGAAACTTTGGAAGAATCCAGATTGAATATTGGTGACGATGTCATAAAAGTTTTACAGAAAATAGAGGAAAACCAACGTACTAAACTATTGCTGATCGGGCGGATTAAGTCTTATAAGGGAATCGATATCTTAATAGACGAGTTTGAATTGCTCGATGAAGACTTTTCGTTGCTAATCGCAGGTGAGGGGGAGTTGTATACAACATTGCCCCAAAACTGCTATCTGGTAGATAGATGGTTGAATAAGAAGGAATTCGATTTAATTATCGATTCCTCAGAAATTCTTCTTTTCCCGTACGTGGAAGCTTCTCAATCAGGGACAATTCCGATAGCTCTGGCTAAACATAAAAAAATCGTTATCGCTGATAAGTCAGGCCTAGTCGAGCAATCCAAGCACAGCAATAATGTTGTCGTATATAGGCAGGAAACGAAAGGTGACCTCGCTGAAGCAATTAAGAGGGCGCAAAAAAAAGAATTGGAATTTGGTGCCCCGAAGGATGCTGAAGAAGTTAGTTTAGAGAATGTCTTAATTAGCATTCTGCTAGAGTCAACCCATGGATGAAACGGATGATTTATTTCAACCAAGAGTGTCTAATTTGGAATACAGGACTGGATTAATTGACTTCAACTTTGTCAGAAATTTTGCAAGCCTCATTGAATTACTATCACCATATCAAACTGAACTGGAACTAGTACGATTGGGGAGAGAATCCGACGGCGGTTATGTTGTTGCACAGTTACCCATAAAAGATCTAAAGTTTCAAGCAATCACTTTGGGTGTAGGGGATGAAATTACAGCGGACCAGACACTGTTGTCACAAGGATATACGATCTTTGCTGTCGATGGAACTGTGGATAATCCATTGCAAGAAGATATTAAATTTCATTTTCATAAATCAAACATTGGTTATAAAGTAAATTCTTACCCGACAGAGATAACATATGAAAAGCTTTTGCACCAAAACGATCTAGACGCGTCTGTAGATCTACTGATGATTGATATCGAAGGCTCTGAGTATCAATTACTATCTAAAGAATTAGAAAAAATATCAAAAGCTAGGCAAATCGTGGTGGAATTTCATGGTCTAGAATTACTCGGAGATAATGATTTCTTAGAAAGTGTAATACGGATTTTTATAAGAATGAACGAAACACATCAAGTTGTACATATTCATGGAAATAATTCAGGATCTGGAATTTCTTTTGCGGGCACTGAATGGCCATCTATAATCGAAGTAACTTTTTTACAAAAGAAATACTGTAAAAAAATACGAAATTATGGGCCATTTCCTGGGAAATTAGATTATCCGAATTCAAGCAATCGGCCCGACATAGATTTAAATCCCTTTTTTTCAGAGGTTCCAACTTATTTAATTTTGTCGCGAAGAATATCTAAGCTTTGGGAGATATAGATTCTTACCTATAAAGAAAAATTAGCCAACTGGATAAATGCTGCCTTTAGGGAAACGACGGATTGTTTGTTTGTTCTCATTAATGAGAATTTCGACTAAGGATGTGACCTATGTCAAATATTTTAACTTCCAGTGGTTTGTCCAAGTTGAACCGGTTGAGGAACCTTGTGACTATAAGAAAACTAATGATAAATCGAGATATTGGAGGAAGGTTTGGAGAAAAATACGTGGGGGCGGTAGCGTGTAGTCTCGTAACTTCCTCCTCGAATGCAGGAAACATAGCTAATGAATTTGAGGGTTTTTTTCGGTCAAATGTAAGTCATGTGAACGAGTTTGAAACACCTTCGGTTCTGATAAGTGAATTGAAAAGATTTTCCGACCTGTTCGTTAGAGACATGCAGCGATGTAAATTGAAAGTTCTGAGCTATAATTCAAAGAGTTTTGTTAAGATTAATAGTGCTACTTAAACTCATAAGATTTTCTTTGTATTTCGAAGCAAGGGGATTAGAAAAAATTTATGAGTATAATGGGAAAATTTGTTTCCGAAAGTTTTTAACACCCTTTGCTGTTAGGGAATTGTGGGTAGTTGTACAGGCAGCGAACCTAAATTCTAATTGGCATAGAAATCGAGCTTTTGGAATTCAAATATGAAAACGAAACAAAGAATTATAATTGGTGATTCTCATTCGGTTTTTTTGGGAAACCTGGAACTGGATGTTTCTAAATCGGAATTGCCTCAGTCAACACTTGTACAAAGATCTAGCAGTATGATTTTCCCCAAGTATGATTTAAATTATATCTTCCAATATATAGGACCTACGCTTGCCTGGAACTTTACCGCAGACAATATTAAAAAAGATTTGGAGGCGTATCGAAATGTTGACGAACTCTACTTTTATCTCGGAGAAATCGATATTAGATGCCATCTATCAATTAGGGAAAATGCAGATGAGTTGGTTGAAAAATATTCAGGAGAATGCAAAAAACTTTCGGACGAAATCGGTGCAAAGTTCAGATTCATACTACCTCCGCCCCCAGCAGATTTTGGTTTTTTTGATCAAAAATACCCAAAAAATGGTTCTCTTTCTGAGAGATCCGAACAACACTTTAGATTTTCTCAGGGCTTAATGAGAGTTACAAAAGAGTTATCGTTAAGCTCTGCAGTTCATCACCCACACCTAAATTATTTATCGCCGCTAACGATGCCACGATCATATTCGGATGACGGCTGTCATTTTAATCGAAAGGCAAATGCAACCCTTCGAGAGGTACTGTTTACTCGGCGGCGGGGCCAAGTGTCTGAATCAAATTGAGCGTAGGGAAGCTAAAAATGGATAAGTTTGCAGTAATCTGTCTCTATGTCAATTTATGTTAACTACCCAGGGGTAAGTGGTAATAATTCCGTTGGATTTGTGTCGCGACTTGAGCATAAATTCCTAGAATGTAACGTTGAAGCACATGAGAAGATTCTTGAAGTTGGCGGAGGGAAAGGTGATCACATACCTTTTTTGAATTCCGCTTTCTCATCATACACAGTTCTAGATCTTTTTAAGAATGAAAACCCCTCTGGTTCTTTAAATATAGATTATGTTGTGGGTTCGGCTGAAGAGTTGCCCTTCAAAAACTCCACTTTTGACAGAGTTATTTTGACCTGTGTACTCGCACACCTAAAGGACCCCGTACTTGCTATAAATGAAGCATTAAGAGTACTAAAAATCGGTGGCACTCTTTCAATTTTGATCAGTAATGATCCGGGTGTTTTATACACAACTGCGTGGAATTTATTTGCAAGAAAATCAAGGACCGAGTGGAATCAGGAAGACCCAGTTGTTGGACATGCCCTTTCGCATTTGATTTCAGGAAAGTCATTGAAGATTGTTCTCTCAAATCTATCTAAAGAGCATAAGGTTAAAAAGTTTGGATTTCCATTCTTCTTACCCTTTTACAACTTAAACCTATCAACAGTGTTTCAGATACAGAAGGAAAGGTAAGTGGCTTGGGCCGGGATCGAACCGGCGACCTAACGATTTTCAGTCGTTCGCTCGTACCAACTGAGCTACCAAGCCAAACAAGGTTTTGACATCGGCCTCTTTAAAGTACGACACCAAAACCTTTGCGACCCGGACGGGACTTGAACCCGCGACCTCCGCCGTGACAGGGCGGCGCGCTAACCAACTGCGCTACCGGGCCTTAAGAAATCGATAAACATAAGTGGCTCTTATGTCACCTTAAAGCCTTTACAACTTACTTCTTTCTTACTGTTACTACGGTACTGCGTGCCCCCAACGGGATTCGAACCCGTGTTACCGCCGTGAAAGGGCGATGTCC
>Ga0209400_1002337_pt1 | contig 14501 bp, 21 predicted proteins | sample M_130807_EF_Meta_FD_187313 | JGI IMG/M metagenome (GOLD analysis project Ga0209400, IMG submission 187313) | Freshwater microbial communities from Lake Montjoie, Canada to study carbon cycling - M_130807_EF_MetaG (SPAdes) (version 2) | ecosystem: Environmental > Aquatic > Freshwater > Lake... | reverse complement strand
CAGATTCCATCTGAAACATTACTGGTCAAAACCTGAAATTTCCCTCCATCAATAAAGAGGACCTGATAACCATTCTCCGCGGGACGGTAAATTGCAACATACTTAGGAAAATTACTCATTCTTATCGGCACTTACAGATTATTCAGCAAAAATAGTAGTCAATTTTTACAATCCTCATAGAAAGAAGAATTCACGAGAAATAGTCTCAGTTCGTAGAGGAGCAAGTTCCTCAAGAGAAAGAGAATCAATCTTCTGATAAAGATCTGCGGATGTTTTGAGTTTACTCAAATCAAATCCATCCGCTAGAATAAGTTTCTGCAAAACCCAATTAAGAAGTTCCCAAGAAACACTATCGCAAAATTCTGAAATCTTATGTAATGACCACAATAGGATAGCACAGTCAACTCCATCCTTATACTCTAGCCAATAGGGCGAAGAACTATGCTGCGCAGTATCTTTAATCATTGAATATCCGAAATCAAGCAGATACACATTTTTAATTTCATCCAAACTGCTATGAATGTAAATATTTCCAATATGAAGATCTCCATGTTTGAACGCATGTTTCTGCTGGAGATTAATTAGCAGTGAAAATATGCGTCCAATAATATCTTTAATCGCATGTGCCTTATTTCCCGTAAATGATGTGTACATCCAGTGTAACCAACGGACAAGAGGAGATGTCTGTATTTTAGGAACAGAAATTCGGAGGTCCTGCATGAAGACCCATAGATTATTCTTTGAGCGAAAGACATTATAAATTCGCGGACAGTTATCTGGAATACAATCGTAAACCATTGCTTGAACAGCACATTCACGCAGCGCATTTAGACAACATTTAATCTTTTTAACAACAAGTGGCGTATAACTAGAGCCCCGATTTGTAGAACGGTATCCATCATAAATCCTTCCATTAGAACCTTTGCTAATCAAAGACCGATACTTAACTCTATATTTTTCATTACCGCTAATATTTTCAAACTCTATTAGATTTCCCTTAAGTTTCTTCTCTGTTACAACAGGAAGAAATCGCATGCGAATATCATTAATATCTGCGATACGTTCTGTATTAATATTCCATGAAGAAAGTACATCTTGAAGAGACATCCCTGCTTTTTTCCTGCAGCCCCGTGCCCTCAAATTTTTTAAAAAAAATTGACCCCCTAAATTCAAAAGCAGAAATAGAAGCAAAGCAAAATGAGTTGCCATCTCTGCAATATAGAATTAGAATTTCATGAAATAGCAGGATTTAATCCCAATTTACCCACTTATAGTACACAACGTACAAATTTCTGCTGGGAAGATACGGAACACACTATAACTGCTCCAATTTGTGATGCTTGTTATTGGGCGGAAGGAAGTTCAGATGATGATGGAAATGATGCTGATGATGAAGAGGAAGAACTTCCAGTGTATTCATTCTGTAGGGATTGTTCCAATCCTATAGAACAAATTTCTATTTCGGGCCTGGATGACGAAGAGATAAATGAAGCAATGTATAATAGTCAATGCTTGGAATGCGCAGAAAATCCCTCAACTCCACCAAAATCTACTTTGAAGCGGAGCGGGTCACCATCTTCCTTACAGGCTGCGCAGGAACCACCTTCTTCGCTACCTTAGTCGCATGAACAGAGCAAAAATGAGCCCCAGCGGTCTTAGCCAACTGGCAGCGCGTCATTTCCTTTGTAGTTGCAGAGCAACGCTCCTTATTGTTTTCGGCCACGAGGGGCTTTCCAACAGGCTGAGAAGGCATAATATTCTTTTTATGCCGTAAATGTTTAAGTCTTAAGAAAAGTCGGACAACTTGATCCACTTTCCTTCCCGAAAACAATTGACTGACCTTTTCCCGTCATCAGCTTTTGCCTCTAGGCTAGGATTCTTTTCCTTCTTTCTAGCAAAGGACCACTTACTGAAAGTTGTATACTTCTTCTTATCTCCTTTATCAAGGATATAATATCCCTTCTTTTCCTTCTCATCAAAATGGAGAGTCCCAGCGGCGATGACTTTGCCCTTGTAGAAGACTTTGAGAACCTCATTATCCTTCAACTTTGAGAGAAGTGAATCACCTGTAGGAGCGCTGGCATCTACTGTAGCGATTGTAACCATAGAAGTCTCCAACACTTCTGCCTCATAGGACACGGAGGAAGGTCTTCCATGAAGCCGAATAAGAAACGACTCCATCTCATGAAGACGTTCATTTTTCATACGAAGTATTTCTTGAATAGAAGCAATTTCTTTACGGAGAGTTTCCACTCCATTTATAACAATTCCTCCTAAGAGTGTAGTCATTTTATTACGATTTATTACAATGCTGGCCGCATTTTGCAAATGGTTAATTTATAATCAAATTTTTTTACAAGAAGGCTAACCATACAATAGGTCCGAAGAATCCAAAGACAAATGTAATATATGCGATATATGAAATTCGCGTTAAATCATCGGAGAGACCGAATGTTTCCACATACGCATAGTGTTTGGACTCCAGCCAAATGATGAAAAAAAGTAAAATCAGTAATAACACACAATGGCTTTCAGACAGCCACATCTATTGTATAAAGATATTTTTCACATTTAATTGAGCGAACCGCGCCGCTTACGATTTGACCGAGTTCGCGCAATTGGAGGCATGTCTGTTTCTACTGCTGGCAACTCAGTATCAGAAAGTGTCTTTAGAAATTCCCTAAGTCGTTCAGTGTACAGCTGACCGCGCCCAAGTGCAACTACAGAACAGATGAGGAATAGTACAATGTAGACGGGAAAGATAATATATAGAAAGATTGAGGCCAGCAGTGCAATTTCGTAATTTTTTTCAACAAATTCCTTATTCATTTTAACAGATAGAACAACCTTACCTATATTCTTTGCTAGTAGGCCGTCAATTTTTAGTCATCAAAGTTGTCATCAATCTCGGGAATATAATCATCAAATGGATCCTCAGCAGCAGCAATCTCAGCAGCCTCCGCATTAATTTCTCTAAGGAGTCGCTCCATGGCTTCAAATCGCAGACGCTTCTGTTCATTCCTTTCCCATTGCTCCCAGTAAAACTCCATCATGTCAAGCATATCAGTTTCCCACTCTGTAGAGCCATAGTGAAGTCTGTCCAGCATATCCTGCTCTGCCTCCCACGCAAGACCATCGGGCGACTTAAGCCACTTCTCGTGCTTTTCCTCCGCATGCTTACAGTCAGCACAGAAGTTGTCAATAGTAAGACAGCCCCAATCATCCAGCATGGGAGTGCCCCAGTGGCCGTTCCGACCAATACACCAGATGGTATTGATAGACGGAGCATTCTCTGCCACAACAAGCGGCTCCAAACGCTGAATCTTCTTCAGCGAAGTTGCAGCCTTCCGCCGCTCCTTGCCTGTCTTCCGATCAGACTTCTTCCGCTCCTCCTGCTTGCCCATCGTATGGGATGTATAGGAGAACATTGCGGATCCAAAATCCTCCTCAGATTGCTCATTGATGAAAGTTGCCATTGTGCTAAATTACTGATATACTGCGCCCACCCTAATCTCTTGGCAGTACATTATTCAATTTTTTTTGGGGAAAAGCCAATCCAATTTGCTATCATCTTTAGTCCATCTGCTGACTTCTCAGGATGAAACTGCATCATAAGACAATTCTTGTATCCAGCAATCATAAGTTCTCCTCTGTAAGAAGCAATCTCATGAACTGGTAAAAGACCACTAGGAAGATACCAATGATGATTTCGCCGTAGAACCATATCCTCTTTTATTCCATCAAAAAGCCACAATAATTCTTGAGGCCGCTGCAAATGAAAAATTTCATTTTTATGGGTGTATCTTTCTTTCAAATGATGGCCACAATCACAGATACGTGTAATAAGAGATTCCATTGAATAGCAAATTAGCAAAAAACGCTTGTCTAATTTTAAAATATCCAAAGGAACTTGCGGACCTCCTTCATGGATATGGAGAGTAGACCCGCTGAAAATCCAGTTTTTTATAGAAGACTTTTTGATCCGAGCAAAGAGATCTTCTTCGGAGAATTCATCCCCTTTCAGTAAAAAAGATGAGTGACCTAATTTATCTAATGCTTTTAAAATGAATTCTGCGCCTGATAAGGAAGGGTACATATTTATAACACCGACACGCATCCCTATTCTACGCATAGAGATCCTCATCGTCTGCTGGTGGCGGAGCGCCGCAAGGAAGTTCCTGCGGATGTACAATCATGGGCACAGAAACATATTCTGTACCAGGCCGCATAAGAGTAGCAAGCATCGCTCCACCCGTATCATTTACTGGCTGACAAATTTCACAAGGAGTAAAGATTTCCGTACGCACATACGGAGAATCTAGCCGCCTTACAGGATTCTGCGGGACCCGGCGACGCTTACACGATTCATAATAAAGACGAATCGTTTCTAGAGCATCATCCATCATCTTCTTAGTATCAAGCGTTCCTACCCCCGCTAGAGTCACAGCAGCCAGATCATCCAAAGCAAGTTCCATCTGCCGGAAATTGAGCAAATGAGACCAATCCGCACACTGACCGGGTGTCATCTGGCGGCTAAAGCGTTCCATCTTTTCCCTAATATAGTCAATCTCATCTTCAGTGGAGGCCCGCTTCTCATTACTCATTCGCTTAATCGCATCCATACGAGCTTCAATTACGAAAGACATTCTTACTTCCGCATAATTTGTCGGAAAATATAAATTTCAATTTTTTGTTACTAGCAGAACTAACCAAACACCCATTAGGCCATTCCCTATATGAAGGACAGAGTGCCAACGCGTAGATGTATTCAAATCGGGAGACCACAATAAACACTTATGCTGATGGCCGTAATGATATAGAATCCATGCTCCACCAATAAACATAGATGCAGGAATCACAGATAACGGAAGTCCTTTAGAAGCAGTATGAACAGCAATTAGAGCCGTAGAATTCGCAAATATCTTATCTGCTAGAAGAATTGAATTATAACGAGGTTTTGTCGCATGCCAAAGAATAGAAAAAAAACAACACAAAAAAGACAGTGAAGCTTGAATGTACTCTGCTCGTTGTATAAAAAGAACTCCGGGTAAAGCTAAAAATAAACTAGTTCCTACCAGCACGGGGTTAGGTTTTATTTCCATCTTAATATATTCTTTAGTACAAACTTTATATTTATTCTAGCTCAACGTTTCAAGTATATGAAAATAGGAACAAATAAGCAGATAAAAATGATTCCAAGACAACAGAAACATCCACATACGCAACAAAGAGTATTATAACGAAGAGCTACTTCTGAAGGACGTTCACGAACATGGATTTGAGGTACTGGAGCTGTTATTTGAAATACAATATTTTCAGTACGAATACTCATATTCCCTTCTGTTGTTGCTTCTTGCCGCTGGTCGCATTTTGTATGACAGATAGGGCATTCAAAATAACCTTTTTTAAGATAATAAATCATCCAGCAATCCATATGTGAATAGACACGACAAGAACACACATCGGGATATTTTGTAAAATTAATACACAAAACAGGATTTTCTGCTGTTGTGGAATCTAAGCAAAAAAGACAAGTTTCCATAGTCTATATCCTTCAATTCTATTTATGTAAAAAATAAATAAGATTTTGTTTTTGTTTTTGTTTTTTTTGGTTTTTCTTGTTTAGAAGCCGTGGCGATTTGCGACTGCAGCCTTGTTAATGTCATCCCGGTCGTACTCCGGCCCATCCTCGGGATACATCTCAGCGTAGATTGCCTTCCGCCGAGCAGCAATACCTGAGACCTTAAAGGCATTAAGACCAGTGAAGGGATACGGGATAGACTCCAGTTCCTCAGCCAACTTCTTATCCTCCTCATAAAGCTCGTTCCAGCGGTCAATCCGGTTATCCTCCTCAATCGCCTTCTGGCGGGTCTCGTAGCGCTTGACGGCCGCCGCAATCTGCTCCTTGCGGAAGACAGGCCGCTTGGTCAAGTGAAACTGAACGCTAACCTCCACCTCATAGGTAGTATACTGCTGCCGCAGATACATCACCTTCCGACTGACGTGGCAAGAGAAGTTGTCGCCGAGATGGTTCTCCAGCAGGCGGAGCGTATCCGCATCCCTAAGCGTCATGTAGAAGTCATTCTGCTCGTCTGGTGCCTTTCCACCGAACTGCCAGAACTCCTCAGGAATAACTCTAGAGGGCGTCTGATGCCAGACAGGCGCATCCTTAACATACTCCAGCACTGTCTTAGGAGGTCCCGGCCGCTGCCAGTCGTGAACTAGGTCGTGCCTTGTGTCCTCCCGGCCACCCATCTTCTTGGCAAAGACTGTCTCATAGACACAGAAGAAAGAGACCGTCGGGATGTACTCCTTCTTGGCGTTCACCGCAAGGTCAGCCAAGATGTTATTCTTCTTCTTGTCCACGATTGAGGCCAAGAACTTGAAGAGCGGGTCCGCTACGGTGCGGTTCATCCACTCCACCTTGGTCTGGTGGTGGAACTTGCGGTTCTCCACCGCGATTGCGTTGATCTGCTGCTGCGAAGCGAAGGCCATTTCTATCAATATTGCTGGAAGCGAAGGAGATGAGATTACTTGTTGACAACCCCACAAAAAAATCGGGCCCGCCGCCCTTTTCAATTTTTTAAAACCACAATCTGCGCCTGCGATTAGGAAAACATCCGTCTGCGATAAACTGAACTATCAGTATACACAGAAGACATATGAGAACTCCAGCATACAGAATTGCGGCAACGTTGATTGCGACAGCGACAACAAGAGGCATCATTTTTGCTGGATATATGTAAGTAGCCAATCAACTACTCTGCCGATAAATTATTCAATTTTATTTAAAAAAAGAACCTAATCCTTACGGATGGAGGAAAGAAACCACAGCGTTTCTTTTTATGAGGTGCGTCAAGGGTGCCCGCATCCCTTAGCGACTGACCTCTTTGCCATAGCAATGGCCGCCTTCGCTTCTGCTTCCCGAATCTCCCACAGAGTGTCCCGAGCCTTCTGTCGGATCTCATTGATGCGGTGCTGCATCTTTGTGGCCTGTCCTCTTGCTACACCAAGCTCCTTCTTCATCCCGGCAATCTGCTCCTTGAGTTCACTGATCTCGGCGACAAAGTGCTTCTTCTCCTTAGCGGGAGCCTTCTCGTGCCTATCAGCCAAATCCGCTAGTCGCTGCTCCGTATAGTCCAAGCCCGACTCCATACTGCGGATGTCGCCCTGCTTCTCAAAGAGCAGATCCTCAGCCTTCTCCCCAATGGCGATGATCTTCAAGACGCGTTCCGGCAGTGGAGGAGCGGCCGCATTACTAGGCATTTCTGTTATTCTTGTTGAATATGAGGATGGTGGGATACTATGATATAACCCAACTATCCATTCCAGACTGAGCTGGTTTCAATTTTTTACTTGCTAGACAGACAAGGAAGAAGGAACAGACGCGGGAACATAAAAAAAACCTCTTTTTATGGTCTTTTTTGTAGGGGGGATATTTTTATCTTTTTGTTATGAATCTCAGGTGTGGGAATATCTATCTGCGTCCAGCGACGGTCCATCCGCCAGCGTCTCCGACGCAAGCATCTTCGGCGCGGGGGGGAGGATATACAAGCGCAGGAGGCTCGTGCGAGAAGCGTGCGTCGCAGAAGTCGTTCGTAACAACCGAGAAGCCTCCCTCCAGCGGAACAAGAGGAAGAGCAGAGCGCTCAAGGCAGACCTCCAGCAGATCCATCTTGTCGGCGGAGAGATGTCCATAGGTATAGACATCGGCGAAGCGCCACTCCAGTCCGAAGGCGATAAGATCGGCCTCAGTAGACAGAATAGGCGCGAAGCGGAGGCGATTCTGCTGGAGAATGGCGGTCTCCCGAGACGCGCGAACCTCGGCGGACGCGTGGTCAAAGGGACAAGAGGCGCCCTTTCCGCAGAGCATGGGCTTTCCGAAGCGGGGGTTCGCGGCGCCGTTAGGAAGGCGGCGGCGGTTGTCCGTGTTCTGTCCGGCGTGGAAAGCGCAGACGGGGCCGTGGAAGAAGGTACAGGACGTGTCAGAGCACGTGTTGTGTCCGCGGCAGTCGGGAACGCGGGTCTTGGGGAAGGAGTCCTTAAGGAAGGAGACGACCTCGGACGACACGACGTTGGGCACGAAGAGGTTGACCTCCTCCTCCGGCATGTCGCAAGACGACATGGAGGGGCCTACCTGCTCGTACCAGGAGTCGTCATCCCTTGCGTCGGAGACGCTGGCGGACACCATGAGGGTGTTGACGAGGTACTGGAAGACCACCTGCTCGTAGGAAGCGGTCGGGTTGGCCTCCCAGAGGGAGGCGACCTCCTCCACGGTGTGGTGGAAGAGGGGGGAGTCGGCCTTGGGCAGGCACGACTCAATTGCGGACATTTTAGTCGTTTCTAGCGTCTGTAGGAAGCAGAAGAGGCAAGAGTGGGTGTTGTCTGTAGGCGGCAGCACGGTTATTGGTAGTAGACACTGAAATAATCAATTTTTTTTGGGATTTGAACAAAAAAGAGGGTTTTATTATGCGCTTATCTGACACCCCCCTATAGACGGGGCGTCTGATCAAATGAAAAAAAAAATTGAACAGACAAGACGGCGGTCAGCAATAGTTGTGGTCGCCGTCCTGTAATCACACCCCCTGCCTCTTCTAAGCAATTTCCAGCAATAGAAATGTCCGCAATTGCGATGCTCTCTCCCAAGGAGTTCATCGCCATGCTCGCCTCGGCGAGCCCCGAGGAGCGCGCCGAGATCGGTGCCCTCTTCCACCCGGTCTCAACGACCAAGAAGACCGCCACGAAGGCGGCACCGGCAGAGGAGCGTCCCCCCGTGGACCTCTCCACGCGCCCGGAGATGCCGGAGGACCCGGAGTTGGACGAGGACTTCTGCCACGGACGGGTCTACAAGTCCTTCAAGTCCGACGAGTCCGCGGCGGCCTCATTCCGCGCCGCCGAGGAGGCCGCGGGACGCCCGGTTCCCACATCGGAGAAGTCGTTCTACATGCCGGGATTCGGAACGAAGATCTACGTGGGGGCTCAGTGCTCGAAGAAGGCGTCATCGGGCCAGACGCTCTGCTCGGACTGCTCCAACCACATGTCGGAGTACGAGGCGGCAGGGTCCAAGGGTCACGGCACGGGCAAGAAGGCGTGGTACGGCGTGATCGGAGAGGCGCCTCCCGCTGACGCGCACTTCTGCGGCTCCACGTGGGCGCAGAAGAAGTACAACACGGAGTTCGGCATGAGCCCGTCCTCGGCTTCGCGCTCAAGCGGCTCCAAGAAGGAGCCGAAGGCCAAGGTGGAGAAGGCGGTGAAGGAGGAGAAGGTGAAGGCAGTTATCCCGCCGAAGCCGACGGCTCCGAAGCCCGCGAAGGCCGCAGTAGTCCCTCCTCCCGTGGAGAAGAAGCCGGTGCAGGTTATCGCGGATGATCTGACGCTGAACCCGGTGCTGGACTGCTTCATCAACTCGGAGGGAGTCTGCTTCTACGCGGACCTGGACGAGACGACGCTGGAGCCGATTCCGGACATGAGCCGCATCATTGGCTCTATCCCGAAGGGCATGGACCCGGAGGCCGCAACGGAGGCCGACTTCAAGAAGGCCGAGGAGTAGAAAAGACAAAGAAAAAGACAAAAAAAACAAAAAAAAGACAAAACCCACAAAAAAGAACAAAAACCCACAAAAAAGAACAAAAAACTTTTTTTTGTGGTCTTTCTAAGCATCCAAGTAGTAAGCAGACGATCTGCTAGAAGCCCGACGTCCACCAGCAACCCTATAAAAAAAATTGAACAGGAACAACCAGCAACCAGGTAATTGTGGCCGGTAAAACAACAAGACAACACGTAATCGTCTAGCAAGCAAGAAATGTCCTTCGCAATGGAAATGCCGTCGTTTGACGCAATCAGCAATTTGGCCGCGGCTCAGAAGTCCTTGGCAGCCTCCAAGCAGGCCTACGAGAACTGGGTGGAGCGGTACGAGCAGAACGAGAATGAGATCCAGCAGGCGTTGGCACGTCAGGCAGCCCTTAAGGAGGAGAAGGAGCTGCGGGAGCGGGACATCGCAGATGGCACGAAGCACCTCCACGCGGTGTGGATGGCACTGGGTAAGCCTCCTGCGGCTCCTTCTCCTCCAGCTTCGCCAGGACCAAAGCGTCTTACAAAGGAGCAGAAGGCAGCCATGAGTCCGGATCAGAAGAAGGCACACAGGGCGGCCAAGAAGGTGGCGCATGATACCCGGAAGGCGCAGCGTACACCGGAGGAGCAGGCAAAGATTGATGCTCGTGTGGCAAATATGCAGAAGGCTCTGAAGGCCAGCCGAGAGGCCAAGAAGGGCATCCTCTCTCCTGCGGTGGGAGACGACCTCCCAGCTCCTGTCGCAGAGGGAACGGTCTAGACGCCACATAAAAGAAAAGCCGAGTTTTCTTTCCTCAAAGAGGTTCTTTTTTTGTCCATCCAAGCAGACGATCTGCAAGAAGCCCCATATCCCACAAACCCGTCAAAAAAATTGAAAGGGGCCAGCCGGCAAACCTAAAAGCGGTGGTGTTAACAAGAAGCAATCGTAGCAATATCAATCAGAAATGTCGGCAATCAGCAATATGAGCAATCTTAAGGCAATGGTGGAGTCCGCGACGGCGGAGGAGAGGGCGGAGATTCTGGCCCTGCTCCAGCCAGTGAAGAAGGAGAAGGTGGTGAAGGCTCCCGTCGCGCCGGTTCTTGATCCGGCCTATATCGTTGCGGAGCCCGCGACGAAGGGAGTCCACAAGGGAAAGCCTCGTTGGCAGCACACGGACACTGAGAACTATGTGTACGAGTTCCCAGCCACAGTTCCGGCGGTCAAGAAGGCAGCGAAGGCTCCCGCGAAGGCTCCAGTCGCAGTTCCAGTCGCAGATGACGAGGCGCGCGACAAGCGTCTCATGGGTCGGATGTCTAAGGAGGAGGTGGCTGCTCTTTCTAAGGAGGACAAGAAGCGCCGGAATGAGCTGAAGAAGCAGGCGTCGGAGGAGCGCAAGGCTTCGCGCAGTCCGGAGGAGCAGGCCAAGATTGATGCGCGCGTCGCAGCGATGCAGGCGGGACGGGCCAAGAATAAGGCGGCTGCTGGAGGTTCCCCTTCTGCTGAGGAGGCTGCTGACTCGGCAGAGTCAGCGGAGGAGTAAACACAAGAACAAGAAAGAAACCCCTAAAACAAAATAAAACACACAAAACAGAAAAACAGAAAAACACACAAAACAAAAAAACCCAAAAAAACATTTTTTTTGTATTCCCACAATAATGAAAAATTGAACCCCCCAGCAAACAAGAGTTTTTTCAAGCAATAATCTGCTAGAATGCCAGCACCCCCAAAAGCAACCCATCAAGAAATGCAATGCCTAGCGCACACACTCCAACACAAGCAATGTCTTCTTCAAAAGACGCCCTCCACAAAGTTCTGCCACGTCCACCAAACCTATCCCGAGAAGCTTCTAGCAAAGATCCACGCCCCAAACTTCTTTGAAGGATTCGTCCCAAACTGGCGGGACCATGAACGACTGGAAATAGAGGCAGCCATCAGCAATGGATTCCTAACAATTCCGCATGACCTTCTCCAAGCCCTTCCACTAGGAATTATCTATGGTCCATTCTATGATTGGTATTGTGGCGTTCATCAAACTGATCCATGGGCGTACGACCGTCTAGCAATCTCCGCCGTTCGTGATGGAGTCCGAGTCTACGCATACCTGATAGAATGTGGCCATAGAACAAATGTGTGCAAGGACCTCGGAGGGATTCTCAAAGCGCAAGCGCGCAATCCGCAGACAACACATCAATTCTTGTGGATTTTCATTCTTACACTCCATCGGTATCGTAGGATGAACAGGACAAATCAAGAACTAGCAATAGAGGAACTGCTAGAAACCGAGGTGGCAGATCATCTCATTTGGAGTTCATTTAACTGGTCGGAATGGCTTCTAGCAAACGAGCAGGAATACAAGGAAATTATCAATGAATTAGAGGAATCTGAAAATAAAAAGAAAAAGGAAATGGAAAACTTCCTAGGATTAACCCGAATGCTCTTCCAGGAAAAAGTTTGGGAAAGGAAAAAAATTCTAAAATCCTTGGCCAAGTCTAAGATCTATAATCTGAAGGAGGATCTTATAGCCGCAACATGGCATCCAACACGATACATAGAGTGGTGTTTTGACGAAGATGAGAAGGCGGAGTTCGTAGAGGACTTTCAGATGTCCATCGCAGACCTACAGAAAGAGTCAACACGAATCTGTAACGACCCCGAACAACTATGGAACCGCATAAAAAATTGAAACATCCTTTCTCCAAAAATTAAGCCGCAGGGCATGGTAGATGTAAATACTACAGGAATGGAATTTGATAAAGAGCCGCCGCCGGCGCCATCATCACTCTTCCATTCAAACATTGCTGAATTCTGGGAAGCTATCCACCAACATTCTCCTTCACAAGATAAATCAAGCACAGAAATCTGGGAAGGAATAAAATGGACATTGACAATGAGTATCACAAAAGGAACTCAGTTCTATGATTCAGTAACAATAACAGGAAAATACACATTTGATGAGTCATGGACAGAAGCATTCGCAACTGCTAGAAACGCCGAAGACTGGAAAAAACGACTTACAGAACATATTCACTCCATAGCGTCAGTACATTATAAAGTGAAGATAGATATTGCTGGAAGCAAAAGGAACACAACAAAAGGAGATGGAACAATTATTATCATAATAACATGGAGTCCTCCCTTAGCCCAGTGAAAAATTGAACAAAAGTAACCATTTTTAATGAAGTCGGACTGCAAGAAAGAAAGAAATAAAGAAATGGATCCTCCACAGACAAAGAAACAAGGACACAAGGGGTCCAAAGAGAAACGTAATGGCTTCAAAGGACTCCATTCTGGAAAAGGGGTGCGTGTACTGACAGAGAATCAATCGCTAGGAAATGCTAAGAAAAGTTCGCCAGTTTCTTCGAAACAAGGAAAAAAATAAAAAAAATTGACCCCATGTGGCACCCGCACAAAAAATGGGCTAAACAAAATGCAGTACCTTAGCAGTTATTCTCATACAGAAAAGCAAATGATTCTTAGTAATCCAAATGTAATTATGCGTCTTGAACGGATGCTTCAGGCTCAGCAAGAGTTTGCTGATGCAGTTGCTCATGCGTCAAGAGATTTGAGGGAAACACAGGAGCAAAACTATTATGGAACACCTGTTCTTCAGAAAGGAGGTCTTGGAAGGGCTCGTACTTCAGTGGCTCCACGAGCACCAAGGAAGACGAATAAGAAGTCCGAGCAGATAGATGGAATGCCAGTTCTTTCTAGGGGTGTTGTTTATGATGGTTATTGAGACGTAGGTAAAAAGAAATCTAAATTATATTTTTTAGCTATGCTGGAACTAATGTTATTCTTGTAATATTCAATGAGTTCCTCTTTAGGAACATTATTTCTTATATAATCACGATACCAAGGCAAATGTTTGCATGTAAAATCCCCGGCAATTCGTATATTATCATACCATCTGTCTTGAAAAGTCCTATTATGAAGAGCAAAAGTGGTATCTGTTGGAGATACATAGAGTTCATAAGAGTCGTTTGGTATTCTATGTTGCCAGTATTGAGCTTCTCCATCATGAATTTGCTGACCTTCTCCATCTAAGAACTGGTCGTGGTCCGCAATACTAAGAGCCAGGCCAATTCTGTGGCGTTGATATTGAACAGAAAGAGCATATAACTGGTCAATAGCATCCAAGGGCATCTTAGGATTGAGTTCTAAGTCTGGATCGGACAAGACAAAGACAGGAGGAACGCCTAATTGGTCACCGTATTTGTCAATGACCGAGTGACCGTAGTTTTCTCCAAGTCTTAAGACACGAATCTTAGGGTCTTGCAGAGAATCATACCATTTTTGTTGTTCTATGTATGTAGAACAATTATCAATAATGACAATTTGCTGTGTATAAGGAAGTACTTGCTTTACAAAGTTCATTACAAAACTAAGATTATTATATGCGATAATAAATACAGGAATAGCAGACATTCTACAACAGAAAAGAAGATATCTAGCAGAGAAAAACGCGTAACCCATAGCTGCTGGAGCCCGTTACTACGTATACCAATAGCTGCTGGAGCCCGTTACTACGTATAGGAAGCCGTGTGCTTGAACTGAGCCGAGCCTGAGCGACCACAGTCGGCGTGCCGCCGCGCGGAAATTGGGCTTTTTTGCGATTTTGTGACCTCGGGCGAGGCTGTGCCGAGCCTGAGCAGAGGACTGAGCAGAGTCTGAGCGACCACATTCGGCGTGCCGCCGCGCGGAAATGGGGTTTTTTTGCTTTTTTTACATGTGAAATTTAACAAATAATCGCAATATTTGTAATTTTTGACCTAAAAAGAGTGAAAATTGTGAAAAAACGCATATTTTAGACGTTTTTAGCATCTTTTTCAGAGGGTAAAATTAGCATTTTTTCACAACCATGATAAGAGTGGGAATTTACATGTCGTCGCGCAAATTTCCCACAGTCACGGCCTTATCATGGCATACCCCCTTTGTCCGGAATCTTATGACG
>Ga0209400_1002335_pt1 | contig 14513 bp, 16 predicted proteins | sample M_130807_EF_Meta_FD_187313 | JGI IMG/M metagenome (GOLD analysis project Ga0209400, IMG submission 187313) | Freshwater microbial communities from Lake Montjoie, Canada to study carbon cycling - M_130807_EF_MetaG (SPAdes) (version 2) | ecosystem: Environmental > Aquatic > Freshwater > Lake... | reverse complement strand
ACCACAACTCACTGTTTCATGCTCTCCGTAAAGAAGCATTTCACTCATCCATTTTGGATTTGGAAATCGGCGGAAAAACACAAAAAGTGTTGTTGCGTGATTACCAAATGCACCCATTTAAGCCATTGGTATTGCATATTGATTTTCAACGCGTATCTGCGACTGAGAAAGTTCATATGCGCGTTCCATTGCACTTCACTAACGCTGAGACTTCAGCCGCCGTGAAATTGCAAGGCGCCGTTGTTAGCCACATCCTTAATGATCTGGAAATTTCTTGCTTGCCAGCAGACTTACCAGGCTTCCTTGAGGTGGACTTGAGCAAAATTGAAGTGGGTCACTCTATTCATGCTAAAGACGTTGTATTACCAAAAGGTGTTAGCTTGGTATTGCACGTTGAGCAAGAGAATCCAGTGATTGCAAACGCACGTATTCCAGCCGTTAAGGCTGCTGAGGCTGAAGAAGTTGCTCCTGCAGCTGCTGCAGCTGCTGACGCTGCTGCAGCTCCAGCCGCTAAGGAAAAAGATAAGTCTTAATTTACTTAAGCTACATTCCTTGCATTCAGAAAGCCCGCGCAAGCGGGCTTTCTTTTTACTTTTTGTAGAAAAGTCTTGAAGACTTTAAACTCCCACAATGACTAAATTAATTGTTGGCTTAGGCAACCCTGGAGATGAGCACGAAGAAGATCGGCATAACGCTGGCTTTTGGTTTGTGGATGCCATAGCAAAACAATTCAATGTTCGTTTTGAGCCTGAAAAACGTTTTCATGGGAAAGTTGCAAAGGCAAAATGGGAAGGTGTAGATCTGTTTCTTCTTAAGCCTAGTACGTATATGAACCTCAGCGGTCAAGCAGTTGGCGCGCTATGCCGATTTCATAAAATTACACCTGCAGATATTTTGGTGGTTCAAGATGAGCTCGATCTAAAGCCGGGGACTGCCCGAATTAAGTTGGGCGGCGGCACTGGCGGTCACAATGGCTTAAAGGACATTCAAGCACACTTAGGAACGCCAGACTACTGGCGTCTACGCTTAGGTATCGGTCATCCACGAGATGTGGCTGGCGATGGTCGCATCATGGATGTGGCAGATTATGTATTGCGCAGACCGCAACAGGCAGAACAAAAGCTGATTGATGCCAGCATTGAAAATAGCATGCAGATCTTGCCGCTATTTATGAAGGGCGATACGCAAACCGCCATGCTAGAGCTGCACTCTAAAGGCTAAACAGCATTTGCTTTTTTGCTTGCAGTTAATAACTTGTACTTAGCCATTAGCTGCTCTTGAGATTCCGTGTATTGAGGGTGAAATGGAATGCAATCTACTGGGCAAACTTGGCGGCACTGAGGTGCATCATAGTGCCCAACACATTCCGTACATTTATCAGGGTTGATCTCATAAATCTCAAGCCCCATATAAATAGCGTCATTAGGACACTCGGGTTCGCACACATCGCAGTTGATGCATTCGTCCGTAATCATTAAGGCCATATGTACGCGCTAACCTTACTTTTTAGCCTGGCTATTACTCGCCATCTTCTTCACCAACCACTTCTCAACTGATGGGAAAACAAACTTACTAACATCGCCACCCATAGAGGCAATTTCACGTACAAAGGTGCCTGAAATAAATTGATATTGATCAGAGGGCGTTAAGAATAGGGTTTCAACATCAGGCAAGAGATAACGATTCATACCGGCCATCTGGAATTCATATTCAAAGTCAGAAACTGCTCGCAAGCCGCGGACAATCACGCGCGCATTGTGCTCACGTGCAAAATCTTTTAACAATCCGTCAAAGCCAACTACTTTGACATTGGGGTAGTGACTAAGAACTTCGGTAGCAATATCAATACGCTCTTCTAAAGAAAAGAAGGGGTGCTTGCTACGACTAGAAGCAACGCCCACAATCAGCTTCTCAAAAATGCTGGATGCGCGACGTACCAAATCCTCGTGACCACGAGTAAAGGGATCAAATGTTCCTGGGTATACAGCGACAGTCATAACTCTCCTAAGGCTTTATCAGCTATAGGCATGAGTTTAGCCTCTTCCACCCCGAAATAGACAAGCTTTTACCTGGCCTGCCTCTAAGTATTTTCCACAATGCCAGTCTGGCAGTAGGGCTTCTATCTGTTCGCGAGCACGACTAGAGGGAAATTCGACATAAATGCCACCCCCACTGGAATCATCACATACTCGGCCAGCCTCAATCAGAGTTTGATCCAATAAGTCCCTATCCTGGAATGGAGGGTCGATAAAAATTAAGTTGCTTGAGTGATTTACCTGTTGCTTGAGATATTCGAGACTATCTCTGTGCAAAATTTCTACCTTGCCACTTACGGGTGAAGACTGTAGCAAAGTAAAATTACTCACTAAGCTTGTGTGGGCTTTTTTATCTTTTTCTAATAGGACTACCAGCTCAGCGCCGCGAGAGGCTGCCTCAAAACCCAGCGCACCAGTTCCGGCAAATAGATCTAGACAATGCAAGCCCGTTAGATCCTGGCCAAGCCAATTAAATACGGTTTCTCTAATACGATCAGTAGTAGGGCGTAGTCCAGGCAAATCTAAAACGGCTAATAAGCGACTTCTCCAAACACCACCGATGATGCGCACTTTCTTAGCCGGCTCTGCCTTTAAAGTCTTTGTAGACTTATTTATTTTTCGCTCCTAACACCACAATCTTCATTCGATCCATTGCTAGATATTTTTGGAAAGCAGTGCTTACTTGCTCTAAAGTAACCGCCTCTACTTGCTTAGTCCAAACCTCCATCGTATCGAGCGGTAAATCATTCCAAGCAATAGACGAAACGTTATCCAATAATTTGCGATTGTTGTCAATACGCAATGGATAGCCGTTTACTAAGTTAGATTTGGCAGCAATCAATTCAGATGTAGTTGGGCCATCGGCAATAAATTTTGCAATTGTTGAACTCATGACCTCTAGCGCCATCGTAGCCTGATCATTCTTAGTTTGTAGGCCAGCTCGGAAAATGCCAGTATCTTTACCAGGAGCAAAGTAACTAGAGACGCTATAGGCAAGCCCACGCTTCTCGCGTACCTCTGACATTAAACGGGATACAAAGCCGCCGCCGCCTAAAATGTAATTACCAACTAAAAGAGGAAAGTAATCTGGATTACTACGAGTTACAGCCGTCATACCCATGGCGATATGTGCCTGCTGGGAATCAAATGGAATATGGATTTCACGCTGCGCTAAAGGCTCCACTGGGGATCGTTGTAGTTCTGGCACCTTAGTAATTGGATTGCCAGACTGAGGAATCTTTTGCAGTAGGGTCTGCATGATTTCATTAGCTTGGGCTCGATCAACATCACCGACAATGCTCACAATCATACGATCACTACGATAAAACTGTTGATGAAATTGCGTTAAATCCTTCGCGCTGACTGCAGTCACTGATTTAACAGTTGGAGTATTTCCAAGAGGATAATTACCGTAGATGGATTTTGCAAAACGGCGCTCTAGCACAAACTCTGGTTTTGTTTCAGCCTCAAGCAAATTGGTTATCGTCCTTTGCTTTTCGCGCTCAACTATTTTTGTTTCGTAAGTAGGTGAACTTAACATTGCTGCAGCTAATTTCACTGCTCGATCTCGCAAATCTTTTCTGCTTAAGCTACGTATGCGCAAAATGGCACGTTCGCCGCCAACAGATAAACTAATATTGGCACCTAAATCTGCGATCTCATCGGCAATCTGAGCCTCACTCAGAATGCCTTGATCACCCCGTACACCGTAATTCATGAGGCCTGCTGCCATATCAGCTAGACCGCTCTTACCAGATGGGTCAAAGCGATCGCCTGCATCAATGCTGACTTCAATATCAACCATGGGCAGCGCTTTAGTTTGAACTAAAAATCCCTTGCTACCTTTGAAGGTATCAAGTTTCTCAATCGGTAAAATGGCATGAGCGGTAGCAAGATAGCCAAATGTAAGCAGGCAAATCAAAATACTTTTTTTGAGAGCATTCATTATTTACCCTCCTTGCTAGCTGCAGAGTTGCGAGCCTGAGGATCTAACACGGCAATCGTTAAACCTGGATCAACCAAATATTTTTGGGCAACCGCCTGAACCTGTTCAGGCGTAATCGTTTGCATTTTTTCTAGCATATAGTCGATGTCTTTCCAAGAAAATCCTGCCATCTCGGTAGTACCAATTTCCATTGCTTGGCCGAAAATAGAATCGCGCTTATAAATTTGATCGGACAGAATGCGCACTTTGATGCGCTTGAGTTCAGAATCTAATATTCCTTTTTGCTTCAACTCATTCAAGGCTTTGCGAATACTGGCTTGGGCTTGAGCAACAGTCTTGCCCTTCGCCATAGAAACGCTGATCAAAAATAATTCTGGTCCGCGAGAAATCATGTCATAAGCAACGCCAACATCGTTGACTACTTTTTCTTGTTTAACTAGAACTCTATTGAGACGGGCATTGTCATAACCATCAAGTACTGCAGTCAGAAGTTCTAGAGCATACGGCTCAGGATCATCCAGCTTGCCGGGCTCCAAGCGCGGCACTTTCCAAGCCATGGCCAACTGGGCGCTATCGGCTACAGCCCTCACCTGTACTTGCTTAATTCCTTTTTGGAGTGGCTCAATTTGCGGCTTACGTTCTGGCAACACTTGCCTCGCAATTACGCCGTAATACTTTTCAACTGCCTTCAGAATTTGCTTAGGATCGACATCACCACTAATGACTACAGTTGCATTATTTGGCGCATACCAGCTACGATACCAATCACGTGCATCAGCAGGCTTCATATTTTGTAAATCATTCATCCAACCTATTACTGGATGACGATAAGGGGTAGTCATATAAGCAGTTGCCATGAGTGATTCGTTTAAGAGGCTGCTAGGATTATCTTCAGTACGTAAGCGGCGCTCTTCCATGACCACCTGAATCTCTTTTAAAAATTCTGCATCATCAAAATTGAGATTCGACATACGATCCGCCTCAAGTTTGATCACTTCATCTAGCTTTGATTTTTCAACCTGCTGAAAGTAGGCAGTGTAATCACGGGAAGTAAATGCATTCTCGCGCCCACCAACAGCGGCGACTAGTCGAGAAAACTCTCCAGACTTCACTTGATGAGTGCCTTTAAACATCATGTGTTCGAGAACGTGAGCAACGCCAGTTCGGCCATTTACCTCATCTATCGAGCCTGCGCGATACCAAACCATGTGAGCAACAGTAGGCGCGCGATGATCCTCGCGAACAATCAGCTTTAATCCATTGCTCAGCAAAAATTCATGAGTATCAGCAGAATTGCTACTGGCAGCCCAAGACAGTGGGCTACAGAACAAGAATAAAAAGCAAATTCGGAGTAAATTGGAACGCATGTACTAAATCACCATATCCCAAAAAATTAAATTGATAAGATGCAAGCTTTAAATTGTATCGATTATGTTCGGCTTACGTAAAAACCTCGGCTCCCTTTTTAAATCAAGCAAAACAGATGAGGCTTGGTTTGATACCTTGGAAGAGTCACTGATTCAAAGTGATGTGGGCCTACCTACGACTGAACAATTGATTCTTAAGCTTCGTAAGGCGGCTAAATCCGAAAAAGCTTCTAGCCCAGAAGAACTCCAAGTGCTTCTGATTGAAGAGGTCAGTACTCTTTTACAGGCCCTAGAACCCTCACCAAATCCACTCTTTGATTCCAGCAAATCCAATATCCCAGAAGTATGGTTGGTAGTAGGGGTAAATGGGGCTGGTAAGACAACGACGATTGGCAAGCTTTGTAGGCTCTTTCAGTCCCAAGGTAAATCTGTTCTCTTAGCCGCAGGAGATACCTTTAGGGCTGCTGCACGAAATCAATTGCAAGAATGGGGGGGTCGTAATCAAGTTGAGGTGATTAGCCAAGAAGGTGGCGATGCTGCTGCGGTTGCTCATGATGCTGTTCATTCAGCCATCTCGCGTAAAAGTGACATCTTGATCATTGATACCGCGGGACGACTTGCCACTCAGGATCACCTGATGGAAGAACTGAAAAAGGTGAAACGGGTAATCGGCAAAGTATTGCCTGGGGCACCTCACCACACCTTGCTGGTCCTTGACGGTAATACTGGTCAAAATGGTTTAAGCCAAGTGAAGGCTTTTCATGCAGCCTTAGGTCTTACTGGAATCATCGTTACTAAGCTAGATGGCACTGCTAAGGGCGGTGTTATCTGCGCCCTGGCACATACCCTCCAAGATGGGCCAAAACCAGCCGTATTAGCCCTAGGCAAAGGTGAGGGAATTGATGATTTAGCCCCATTCACAGCCAGGCAATATTCTTCCGAATTATTCAATTAAATCAACATATTACAGAATATTTAAACCATTAGCACTCTCTTGACAGGAGTGCTAAAATAGAAGTATATAAACACTTCACCCTTACAACAAAAATGGTTCTAAAGAAATCTGATAATCCGAATATGCAAAGATTGCCTATCGCGCAGACTGCATCTGCGTCTGCATTTCCGATGTTGCCATCCTTAGGGGTTGGTACTCTTGATTCCTATATTGCGTACGTGAATCGCGTACCGATGCTGAGTGCTGCTGAAGAGTTACATCTTGCACAAGAATTTCGTCGCACTGAAAATGTCGATGCTGCTAAAACTTTAGTACTCTCCCATTTGCGCTTGGTAGTTTCTGTTGCTCGTCAATATCTTGGCTATGGCATTCCGCATGCTGACTTGATTCAAGAGGGAAACATTGGTCTGATGAAGGCCGTCAAACGCTATGACCCAAACAATGGTGCACGTTTAGTGTCTTATGCGATCCATTGGATCAAAGCTGAAATTCATGAGTACATTCTTAAGAATTGGCGCTTAGTCAAAATGGCGACCACTAAAGCACAACGTAAGTTGTTCTTCAACTTACGTAGCAATAAACCCACTTTGAGCGCCCTCACTCCCGGTGAAATCGATGCTTTAGCTAAAGCGCTTGATGTCAAAGGTTCTGATGTTAAAGAAATGGAAATGCGTCTTGCTGGTGGTGATGTTGCTCTTGAGGGTGATGATACTAATGAAAACGCAGCCTATGCACCGATTCAATGGCTTGCTGACAACAGCCAAGAGCCCACAGAACGCATTGCTAGTAATGAGACTGATGCGCTTCAAGGTCCTAAACTTGATCAAGCCTTGATGGCCTTAGATGAGCGTAGCCGTAACATTGTTCAGTCACGCTGGCTAGCAATGGACGCTGATGGCAAGGGTACAAAAACCTTACACGACCTTGCCAATGAATACGGCATCTCAGCTGAACGCGTCCGTCAAATTGAGACTGCAGCTCTCAAGAAGATGCGTGGCATGCTGCAATCTGAAGCAGCTTAAGTCGCTCAAGCCACTCTAGCCCTCTGTAGTACCCTCTTACTTTAAGAGCTCTTTCAAGTCATGCGCCAAGGCCTCAGGGCCTTGAGCATGCTTAATATATAAGCGCAATCGACCATCTGGATCAAATGCATAGCTACCTGCTGAGTGATCTATCGTATAAGAACCGGGGCTGATGCCTGGAACCTTCTTGTAATAAATCTTGAAGTCTTTGGCGATCTTCTCTAAAGCAACATCATCTTCAGAGCGAAGGCCTAAGAAGCGCGGATCAAAAGCAGGGACATACTGCTTCAAAATCGCAGCAGTGTCTCGCTGCGGATCGACAGTCACAAATAGTACCTGTACCTTATCTGACTTAGGTCCCAAGATAGTCATTACTTGCTGCATCTCAGTCAAAGTGGTTGGACAAACATCAGGGCACTGTGTATAGCCAAAGAACATCACTACTGCTTTGCCCTTAAAGTCCACCAGCGTTCTAACCTTACCATCCGGATCTACCAAACTAAAGTCTTTTCCAAAAGCTGTACTGCCAGTGATATCAATATTCTTAAATTCCGGCTTTGGACTGCACGCCGTCAAAATTAACAATAAAGTAGCAACGCAATAAGTACGCAAAAAGGAAATATTCATCTTAGAGGAAGTAATGATCTATGAGCAGCGCTGCAAACAGCAAGGACAAATAGGTAATTGAAAAGCGGAAAGTTTTTTTAGCTAAGGCATCGCTATAGGAAATAAATAAAGCAATGGCATAGGCTAAAAATATTAATCCAAGAATAGTAGCGGAGACGAGATACACCATGCCACTCATACCGTAGATATAGGGCAGTAGAGTCGCTGCGATCATTATCAGGGTATATAAAAGAATATTGAGTACCGTAAAACGCTCACCATGCGTTACCGGCAGCATTGGTAAGCCTGACTGCACATAGTCTTCACGACGATACAAGGCTAAGGCCCAAAAGTGGGGAGGTGTCCAAGCAAAAATAATCAATACCAAGAGCCAAGCTTCAGCAGGCACTGTATTGGTTACAGCCGCCCATCCAAGCGCTGGAGGCATTGCTCCAGAAAGACCGCCGATCACAATATTCTGGGGTGTAGCTGGCTTTAACAGCCAGGTATAAATCACGGCATACCCTACAAAAGTTGCCAAAGTCAGCCACATTGTTAACGGGTTGCAAAAGTTCCACAAAATAATCATGCCGAGCGAACCCAGAATGATTGAGAAAATAATAATCTGAAATGGAGTCACCTCACCAGTTGCTGATGGACGCCAAGAGGTGCGCCTCATCTTTGCGTCCACTGCTTGCTCAATTAAACAGTTCACAGCAAATGCTGCGCCTGCCAATAACCAAATACCAATAAATCCACCAAATAGAACGGGATAAGGAACCATTCCCGGGGTAGATAAGAACATGCCAATCAAGGCACAAAAAACGGCGAGTTGAGTCACTCTAGGTTTAGTTAAAACCCAGTATTGACGCCAACGTGACATAGCCACAGGCGTAAATGTTTGGGGTGTACTCATAACTTTGCCATCTTCTTTTGAATAGGTAGTCGCCAAGATGCCCAATAACTCATTCTGACTAAACAGAATACTAAAGCTGCTGAGCCAGCGGTGTGCAATAAAGCCGCTAATAATGGCCACTGAAATACGACGTTTGATATTCCGGTAATGATTTGTAGCAAGAGTATCGCAAGTAAAATTTTTGCATAGCGGCCAAGGCTAGATAAGACTGGGGTTGCCAACTGTAATGCCTTCAGACTCAAGCCACCCAAGACTATCAAAACTGCAAGAGCAAATAGACGATGTGCCCAATGAATGGTTTGTAAGGCTGTTGGAGAAATAAATTCACCTTGAGCATTCAGACCCAATTGACGCCAAAGTGTAAAGCCTTCTCCCCAATTGGTTTCTGGCCACGCACTTCCTAAGCAAGTTGGAAAATCAGGACAAGCTAGTACGGCGTAATTAGTGCTGACCCAGGCGCCTAAAAAGATTTGGATAGTAAGCACTACAAAAGCGATGAGTAGTAGTTGAGCTGGTAAAGGACGGATGCGAAGAGTATGAACAGCAGCGCTCTGCTCCCAAGCCTGCTGGGCGTAGACTGTTAAGCAAGCCAATAAGAACAAAGCGAGCATTAAATGAATCGTCACAATGATGGGCTGTAATTTTAAGGTTACGGTCCAAGCACCAAATGCCCCCTGAATACAAACTAGTAGGAGCAGACCTAGGCTACAAAACAAAGGGAATTTTCCTAAGGACTTCAGCTTGCTGAAAGCCACACCTACTTGCACCAAAATTAAGGCACCTACTGTCATTGCGAGGTAACGATGAATCATTTCTATCCAAGCCTTGATCACTGTGACTGGCCCACTTGGCATGGCAGTTTCAGCTTGCTGTATTTCTCCAAGAGCGTGAAAAGGATTAGAGGCGCCATAGCATCCAGGCCAGTCAGGACAACCAAGGCCCGAGTCTGTCAGGCGGGTAAACGCGCCAAAAATAATGAGATCGAAAGTCATAAAGACCAATACCCAATTGAGTTTTTGGAAAAAACTGTATCCCGGTCTTGTCCAAAGATATGCCAAGGGCAGCCCAGCAAAAATAATTGCGATGGCAGCTAACTCTAAGAACAAAACAAATGTGGGCATTACAGTTTTTCGCCCTTGTGATTTAACTTCAAGAGTTTTTCCAAATCTTTTTTGATGAAAGCAAATTCCTTTGGAGAGTTGGTTACTGGGAAATACATCATCTTTGCTGGGCTTGGATCAATTAACTGAATTTGTTGACCACCACCCTCTTTATTAAGCCAAGCCTCAAACTCTGTTCTCAGCTTAGGGTCTCTTGGTAGCGCAACAATCTTGAACCCAGCAACTTGCTCGTCATAAGCCTTTGCCACTTCAGGGTCAACAGGCTTACCATCGGTATTGATCCATAGCAGCTGAACACGCTTGTTTTCTCTACCCATGGCAACCTTCACTTGGCGCATTAGAAAAAAGGCTTCAATACATTTTTCATCTTTGATTTGGCACTCACCTGCAGGCCGTGCAATTAGCAAAGTCCACTTGCCTTGTAGCGGAGTATCTAGCCATGTGGGATTGAATTCTTGAGCTGGGTAAACCAAGGTGCCAAAGTTCGTCTTGCCCCAGTCAGGCTTAATCACGTAGTACGCCAAATAAGAAGCGATCACGGGCGTAGCACATGCCAACAAAAGTAAAACCATTTGAATGCGGCCACGACGAGTCTGCGCATTGATTGCTACTAAATCAGTTTGTGAAGCCGGAATTAATAACTCTTTATCACTCACTCTAGATCCCCATTCACATCCTGCCGCCAATATTGACGCAGGCCAGTAATTAACCAAAATAAGAAACCGCTAACCGCTAAAGCAAACCACTGGAATGCATAAGCATAATGGCGATCGACTCCGGTCGTCAGCGGAGCCCACTCACGAAGTAAACCATCATCCTTACCAGTATCTACCTCTCGCAAAATAAAAGGGCTTTGCACCCAAGCACGTAACTTACCCTCGGCTCGTAAATCAAAATTTTGCTCAATTCGTGGCTTACTTGTATCTACGACGGCCTGGCCTTCCCCTAAGGCATAGACCTTGCCGGGATGGGCGAACACAATACCTTCAATATTGACCACCTTGCCTGGTGTTTTCACGGGCGGCAAGGATTCTCGGTTCTGGTTATTACGTGGAGCCCAACCCCGATTGACCCACAGAATCTCATCACGTCCCTCAAGTTGTAATGGCATCAGGAGATAAAAACCAGACTGTGAGGTAGTGCTTCCGGCTGGAGGAATAGGTCTTGGTCGGTTGTCTAACCAAATAGCAGCCTGCGGAATATATTGCCCACGAGCAATCATGCGGCGCTCACTCGCATCCTCTAAGCTTAAAGGACCAACATTCGCACTCAAAATTGGCATCTGTTGACGTGCTAATAAACTAGCAGCTAAAGCAATCTTGCCATCAGCCCTATTCAGCTGCCAAATACCGGCGGCACAAGCGACTGTAGCAACCAACAAGGCTGATACAGTAGCAACTATGCGCTTAGCAATGAGAGCAGTAAAAAGCTTATTCAAGAGATTTCACTATAAGGATTTAAGATGAAGTGGATTATTCCGATTGTCCTACTAATGATTGTTGCGAGCTTAGGATCAGCCTTGTATTACATGATGAAAGGTAGGGGTAATAGCTCCAAAATGGTGTACTCACTCATGCTACGTATTGGGCTATCAATTACGCTATTTATTGGAATTCTCCTGGCCTATTACTTTGGCCTGATTGAAGCTACTGGCATTAAAGTGGGCACAAACTAAAGCCTACTTCATCAGAATAGAGTGCCTAAAAATGAATCGGGGCTTAGGGCCCCGATTTTTGATTTAACTTACATCCAGTACACAACAATGTAAAGACCGAGCCAGACAACGTCCACAAAGTGCCAGTACCAAGCAGCTCCTTCAAATGCAAAGTGATTCGTAGAAGTAAAGTCTCCACGAATCATGCGGCGCAAAACAATCGCTAGCATTGTGCCTCCAAGGAATACGTGAAAGCCATGGAAACCAGTCAGCATGAAAAAGGTTGATCCATAAATGCCGGAGGTCAATTTCAAGTTGAGCTCATGATAAGCATGGTAGTACTCGTAAACCTGAAAGCCCAAGAAGATAAAGCCCAAGCCAACAGTTGCAGCCAAGGCAATGATCGCCTTCTTCATGTGGTTTTCAACTAGCGCATGATGTGAAATCGTGATCGTCACACCAGAGCTCAGCAACAGTAAAGTGTTGATAGTTGGAATTGGCCAGGGGCCCATGGTGGTAAATTTTTCAACCAAGCCAGCAGGGCCATCATTAGGCCAAGCCGCTGCGAAGTTAGGCCAGAGTAATTTACTTTCTACATCACCTAACCAAGGCATCGCAATATTGCGCGCATAAAACAATGCAGAAAAGAAAGCGGCAAAGAACATAATCTCTGAGAAGATGAACCAAGCCATCGACCAACGATAAGAAACATCTACGTTGACACCATTCTTCCCAGAATTTGACTCGGCAATCGTATCGCCAAACCAGTTGTAGAGCACAAATAAAATCCATGCCACACCAATCAAACTCAGAGCGCCGCCCCAAGAGGTTTGATTTACCCAGCCAGACATACCCGCGCCAAAGGCGATTAAGCCGACTGCTGCCATAGCAGGATGTCTAGATAGTGCTGGGACAAAATAGTATGGGGTTGAATTGGATGACATCTTATTCTCTTTACTCAATCAAAAAATAATCAATGGGATACAACTAGTTTCACTATCAAGAGCAGGATAGCCATAAAAATCAAGGCACCAACAACACCCGCAATGATAATGTGCACAAAACTTAGTGAAGCTACATCTTCTTGCAAACCTGCCTTTTTACGCACTCCCAAAAAGCCCCACATGACGGCTTTCATAGATTGCATAAAGCTACTTTTCTTCTTCATAACGTTACCTTCGATTTAGGCGCAGGCGGCGTACCGCCCACTCCCAACTCAAAGAAGGTATATGACAAAGTGATTGTTTTCACATCATCAGGCAAGCCTGCGTCAATCACAAAGACTACCGGCATCTTCTTTGTTTCGTTTACTGCAAGCGTTTGTTCCTGGAAACAAAAACACTCTAATTTAGTAAAAAACTCAGTTGCACTTTTAGGGGCATAACTCGGTATTGCTTGAGCCCGCACTGTACGGCCAAGATTGTTTGTCACTTCATACACAATCTCAGTCATCTCGCCAGGATGAACTTCCAAAAAATTCTTCACCGGCTTAAAAGTAAAAGGCCCGCGGCTATTGGAATCAAATTCAATCGTCACCGTACGAGCATAGTTCACTTGTGTATTACCAACCCGATTAGGGCTAAAGGCTCGGACACCGTAATCATTCTTACTGGTAACTACATTAATTCCAGTGACCTCACACAAGGCCTTATACATAGGAACTAAGGCATAACCAAAACCAAACATCATCACGGCTGCAATTAAGAGCTTTAATAAAATCTGACGATTTAAAGTTTGAGTAGTAACCATCGCAATGTACGGGATCAACCCAACCAGCTCCGTTTAATCACAATTCCAATAAAAAAGGCTAGAACAATACTGAGAAGAACAAACCCCAATCTACGATTACTCGCAACTAGGGCTTGTTTTGCCGAAGAATTAAATTCCTGCTTCACGCATCTGCTCTGCACTAGGCGGAGTCTCAAAAGTATGATGTGGCGCTGGTGAAGGTATTGTCCACTCTAAGCCTTTGGCACCATCCCAGGGGTTCATTACTGCTTTTTGACCCCGACCACGATACGCAGGCATTACTACGAAGAGCAAGAAATAAACTTGTGACAAGCCAAAACCCAAAGCGCCAATGGAGGCAACCATATTGAAGTCAGCAAACTGGGTTGGATAATCCGCATAACGACGCGGCATACCGGCCAAGCCCAAGAAGTGCATTGGGAAGAAGGTCAAGTTAAAGAAAATCATGGAAGACCAGAAGTGGATCTTACCGCGAGCTTCACTAGCCATATAGCCGGTCCACTTAGGACACCAGTAGTAAAAACCAGCAAACATTGCAAACAGTGAGCCTGCCACCAAAACATAGTGAAAGTGCGCTACAACATAGTAAGTATCTTGAACGCCAATATCAATTGGGGCCATCGCCAAAATTAATCCAGTGAAGCCGCCCATCGTAAAGACGAAAATAAAACCGATGGCCCACAACATTGGGGTTTCAAAGGTCATGGAACCTTTCCACATCGTTGCAACCCAGTTAAAAATCTTCACGCCAGTTGGCACAGCAATCAACATCGTTGCATACATGAAGAACAACTGACCAGTCACAGGCATACCAGTTGCAAACATGTGGTGAGCCCAAACGATAAATGACAAGATCGCAATAGACGAGGTTGCGTAAACCATAGAGCTGTAACCAAACAAGGTTTTTCTAGAGAAGACGGGAACGATTTCACTGACGATTCCAAATGCTGGAAGAATCATGATGTAAACCTCTGGATGACCGAAGAACCAGAAAATATGCTGGAACATCACTGGATCACCGCCACCTACAGCAGAGAAGAATGAAGTACCAAAGTGACGGTCGGTCAAGACCATGGTGATTGCACCAGCCAGTACAGGCATCACAGCGATTAATAAGTAAGCAGTAATTAACCAAGTCCAGC
>Ga0209400_1002334_pt1 | contig 14519 bp, 12 predicted proteins | sample M_130807_EF_Meta_FD_187313 | JGI IMG/M metagenome (GOLD analysis project Ga0209400, IMG submission 187313) | Freshwater microbial communities from Lake Montjoie, Canada to study carbon cycling - M_130807_EF_MetaG (SPAdes) (version 2) | ecosystem: Environmental > Aquatic > Freshwater > Lake... | reverse complement strand
CGCAAGGCACTCTCTACCCCGATGTAATTGAGTCGACTTCGAAGGAGACCAAGGCCGCGCAGAAGATTAAGACGCACCATAACGTTGGTGGCCTCCCCGATGACTTGAAGTTTGAACTCGTCGAGCCGTTGCGGGCCCTCTTCAAGGATGAAGTCCGCGCGGTTGGCCTGGAGCTTGGCCTCCCCGAGTCGGTGGTGCTGCGACAACCATTCCCAGGCCCTGGCCTTGCGATCCGCATCCTTGGTGACGTGACGAAGGAGCGGCTTGACACCCTGCGCGAGGCTGACTGGATTGTCGTGGATGAGATCAAGAAGGCCGGGCTCTACCGAAGCATCTGGCAGTCGTTCGCCGTGCTCACGCCGATGCGCTCTGTGGGCGTGATGGGCGACGGTCGCACCTACGGCAATGTGCTCGCGATGCGCGCGGTCACCAGTGAAGACGGCATGACCGCCGATTGGGCGCGACTTCCGTATGACCTGATCGAACGCATCTCGGCGCGCATCGTCAATGAGGTGCCTGGCGTGACGCGTGTTGTATACGACGTTACCTCCAAGCCACCCGCCACGATTGAGTGGGAGTGACGAGCGGCCCTGAGCGCCTCCCCTCACCGGGGGCGAGCTACCTAAAGGTGAAGCCGATCCTTCTTGAAGGGCGACCAGAGGCCGCGGTGCATACAGGAATGAGTACACCGACGACCATGCCCGATGGCTGGTGGATCGGCATGATGTGGGCAGAGGATGAAACTGGGGTGGTGAGTTGCCGCGAGGTTGCGCCGATCGCAGGTCCACCGCCAACGCCGCCACTCCAGCGCCTTGGTGAACTGATGACAAACGGCCTTGGCGACCTCCTCGCCGTTGAAGATGGCCGCTCCTGCCTCAAGTTGCGATTACTCGGTGATCTGGCAGATGTCAACGAGCCGTGGCGCCGCCCACTGGTCCTCCAAGTGGCGGCTAAGTGGGATCCGATGCGAATCGCTACGATGACAGAGGCGAAGGTTGCCGAGGCGGCACTCGACGCTTTCACTCGTGCGATCGAGGTCGCGCACCGACCCTGACGCACCGCAGCAGGAGGGGGTTCAATCATGAGTGATCCGTTTAAGGATTTCCTTGAAGAGCTGGAGCGACGCCGCGGTAACGGTGCCCCTGAGTCCGCTGATGCTGCACCGACTCCAGACGCCCCACCGTCGCGCACTCGTGCACGTCGACCCGGTGGCGGCGCATCGAGCGGACCACGACCAACAATTAGGTTCGGACTACGCACCCTCTTCCTTCCAATCCTGCTTGTGCTCGTCTTGGTTGGCGGGCCGATCATTGCGCTCCTCACCGATGCACGTTGGTTTGAATCTCTCGGCGCAGGGGCCCTCTACTGGCAGCGATTACAGCTCCAGGGCGGACTTTTTGTGGGCGGAACCCTTGCTGCACTTGCGCTCCTCATGGCCAGCCTTCTTGTGGCTGGCTTCATCGCCCGCCGCCTCGGTGGCGAACCATCCAACTCGGGCACGTCACGGGAACCTCGCACCCCGCTCATGGATGACCGCGGCAATCTGCAGTCCGACGGGATCGTCGATGCGCTTCGCGGCCTACTTGGTGCCGATGGGGATGGCGCGGCCCGCAGCGCTGGCGCCACGATCGGTAACGGCGCTTTGCGAATCGGTGCCGTAGTGATCGCGCTGCTCATTGGCGCACAGATTGCAGCCAATTGGCAGCAGCTTGCGCTCTGGCAGAACGCTGTTCCGTACGCCGCTGATGGCTCAGCGGTTGATCCGATCTTCGGCCGTGACATCTCGTTCTACCTCTTCAGCCTTCCAGTTTTGCGCCTCGCGCAAGGTCTGGGGATCCTCCTGCTCGGCGGCGCAACGGTGCTCGCCGCGTTGCGCTACCTCCCAGCGATCGGCGCCCGGGGACTCGGCGGCGTCGGCACCCTGCCACGACTCCACCTTGCTCTCTTGGTTGGTGGAATCTTGCTCGTCACCGCCTACGGCTATCAGCTCGACAAGCTTGACCTTGTCTACTCACAGAACGGCGTTGCAACGGGCGTTTCGTACACCGATGCCACTGCGCGCATCCCCGGTCTTGACGCACTGACGGTGATCGCCGCACTTGCCGCTGCCTTCTTGGTGGGCGCCGCAGTAACGCGTTCAACCTGGCCACTCGTGCTCACCGTCACCGTTTGGTTCGGTGCCTCGGCCGTTCTCACCGGCATCTATCCAGAATTTGTCCAGCGTTTCCAGGTCACGCCGAACGAGTACGCGCTCGAGGAGCCGTATATCGCCAACAACATCCGAATGACGAGGTTGGCCTTCGGTCTCGATGGCTGGACCGAACGCCAATACGACGGCTCTGCGGAACTCACGACTGCAGCTATTGCTGACAACGCCGAGTCGTTCGCCGACGCTCGTCTCTGGGACTACCGTCCGCTGCAGGCGACACTTGATCAGCTTCAGACCGTGCGCCAGTACTACAACTTCTCGGATGTCGATGTTGACCGCTACATGATTGACGGGAAGCAGCGGCTGGTGATGCTCTCGGCGCGAGAGTTGAACCCACAGCGCGCCCTGCAGTCGGCCACCTGGGTGAATCGTCGCATCGCCTTTACGCACGGAATCGGCGTAGCCATGGTCCCCGTCGCCGGTGTGGCGAGTGGTGGACTTCCGCAGCTGATCATTCGCGATATCCCACCAGTCTCGAGCGGTGGCGCTCCCGTAGTGAGCGAGCCGCGCATCTACTTCGGCGAACTCGATGATGACTGGGTCATCGTTGGCGCCAAGACCGACGAGTTCGACTACCCGGTTGGTGACGATGCCAGCGGTTCGGGAAACTCAGGTGATGCGACCACGAAGTGGAGCGGCACCTCGGGAATCTCGCTGAACACCTTCTTCGACCGACTCCTCTTTGCCGCGCGACTCGGCGACCTGAACCTGCTGATCAGCGACCAGATCACCGCTGACAGCCAGCTGCTCTGGCGCCGCACCATCGGCGAGCGCGTCTCGGCCCTCGCACCATTCGTGACCTGGGATTCCGATCCGTACCTCGTGATTCGTGAGGATGGCGGGCTGAGCTACGTCGTTGATGGCTACACCACCAGCGACCACTTCCCGAACGCCAACGCGGCGGAGGGGAGCAACGTCAACTACCTCCGCAATAGCGTGAAGGCGACGGTTGACCTCTATACGGGCGAAACGGCGCTCTACCTGGCTGATGCCAAGGATCCGATCGCTCTTGCTTGGTCAAAGGTCTTCCCGGGGCTCCTTCGCCCACTCGACACGATGCCGGCCGATCTGCGCGCACACCTTCGGGTCGGCGCGGGCGGGTTTGACATCACCACGCGTGTCTACGCCACGTACCACGTGACTGACCCGCAGACCTTCTACCGTCAAGACGACGTGTGGACCGTCCCTGAGTCGGCGGCCGGATCGCAGTCACTCCCAGGGGAGTCGTACTACGTACGAGTTCGCCTGCCAGGGGAGACCGGCACAGAGTTCACCTTGATTCAACCGCTCGTGCCCACGAGCCGACCGAACATGATCGCCTGGATTGCAGCGCGCAACGATGGCGATTCGTATGGTCAGATTGTGAGCTATCGCTTCCCAAAGGACACCTCGGTCTTCGGTCCAAGTCAGGTTGGTGCTCGTATCGATGCAGACCCAATCATCTCGGCGCAGACAACGCTCTGGGATCAGTCGGGTTCAACCGTTACGCGCGGCAATCTCATCGTGACGCCGATTGGCGGCACTGTCGTCTACTTGCAGCCGGTCTATCTGCAGTCGACGTCGAGCTCGTTCCCAGAGTTCCAGAAGATCGTCGCCGCAACCTCGACCAAGGTGGTGTGGGGGAACACCCTCTCCGAAGCACTAAACCTGCTTGTTGGCGGCGGCGTCATTGATCCAGGTGGCGGAACGAATCCGACCGACATTGCGGGACTCGTCTCAAAGGCCTCAACGCTCTTTGCTCAGGCACAGACCGCACTGAAGGCTGGCGACTTCGCAACGTACGGCGTGCGCATCAGTGAGCTGCAGGCAGTTCTCAAAGAGCTGTCAGCGCTGACGGAGAGCACTCAGCCGTAGGGGCGAACGAATGAACACGGTGTCGCGCCCAGGGCTACTACAACTCGCGGGGCGTGAAGCGCCAGCGCTCTACGTCATCGGCCTCCTTGCGACGGTCGTCGGGGTCAGCGCCCTCGTTGCGGGGATCGCAGGTGCAGGGGTTGGACTCATCATCCTCGCCCTCGTACTAGTTGGCGTTGGTGGCATCGCTCTCTCAGGGGCTTCCGCGCTGCAACGGCGTGTTGATACCCCCGCTGCAGGATGGCGCGGCCCAGGCCCACTGGCGATCTTCTGGACAACCATCCCGTGGGCCCTACTCGCGCAGCTACTTGTCGCAGCAATGCTCACCGCGGTTGGTGCCGCAACTGCGCTTCGTACGCCACTTGGAACCCTCGCCCTGGCAGCAGCGTCGAACGCCGCCACCGGTCTGATCATCGGCCTCGTGGTGGTTGGCAGCGGTGCCGTGCGCTGGCGAGATTTGATCCTTGCGACACCAGCCGCATCGCCGAAAACAATGCCGCCACCTGATCGTCGCGGCGGTCTCGCCGGAGACCTCTTCTGGGGCGTTGCCCTTGCCCTGCCGATCATGACTGCCGCTGGCCTCTTTGCAACACTCGTTATGAACGGCACTGGGGTAAGCGCCCCAGTAGTCCTGCCACCAGCGATGGGGGCGTTAGACCTAGCCGCAAACGTGCTGACTGCTGGGCTCATTGCACCGATCGGTGAAGAGCTCCTCTACCGCGGTGTGATCGCGCAGGCGTGGGGGCGGCAATCATCTGCACGCCGAGCGATCCTCTTCTCAGCGATCGTCTTCGCCTTCGCACACACCCTCACCGTTGGGGGCACCTCGGTTGCCGACGCCGCGAGCGTTGCAGCCGTCGCATTCTTGGTACGGCTCCCACTTGGGATTGCGCTGGGTTGGCTTTGGATTCGCCGGCGATCGCTTATCGCGACGATCGCACTGCATGCCTCGTACAACCTCGCCATTGTTGCTGTCGTCGCCCTCTCCTAGCGTCACTAAACCCATACGCGCCTGATACGCCACGCGCGAGAGGATGCGCTCGCCTTCGGTAGGGCGGCGGGAAAACGGCGGGCTCGCCGCTCTGCCGGAGGTGCCAATCTTGGCCGCGAGGTCTACGCCGTGGAGGTTCAATGAGTCTCGCCATAGCAGCAGCAATACCCAGCGATAGGAGCCTGGAGCAGCGCGAACGCGATGAGCGCTTCATCAGTGCACTTGACTCGCTACTTATGCACAGCGGTGTAACGCATAGCGCCCACGACCTAGTCGAACTTGCTGAGGGGCCAGCGGGGCTAATCCAAGGGAACGTTACCGACAGGTTGTTGCGCGCCGGTGTGCCGAGCCACACCGCTGAACTTGTCGTCCGCACCGTGAGCGCCGCGAACGATCTCACCGCCTGGTGGCCTGAAGAGCGAACCCGTGTTCAGGCGCCGGCGGATCTCGCCGCGATCGCTCAGCCGATCTTCGGCAGGTCGGCACAGGAGCAGCTGCACATCGCCATCGTTGATGGTCGCAACGGTCTGCTCGACCTGCGCCACGTCTATACGGGAACAGCGACAGGTACGAGTGTGCGCATCGGTGAGCTCCTGCGGCCGGTCCTTGAGGCGCACGGCGTCGGCTTCGCCGCCGTCCACAACCATCCGAGTGGTGACCCCGAGCCTTCGGATGAGGACCTCCGACTAACGAGCGAACTCCTCGCCGCCGCCCGGCTGCTCGACATCGAGTTCCTGGACCACCTCGTCATTGGGCATGGGCGCTGGGTGAGCATTCGCTCGAAGCAGCCCGCGATCTGGGGTGCCGAGGCGCCATAGGGGGGAGGGTGGGGGCCTGCGGGGCGGGTGCTACCATCGCGCCATGCTTGACCGAATCTACAACCTCTTCTCCCGCGACATCGGCATTGACCTCGGCACGGCGAATACGCTCGTCCACGTCGCCGGTAAGGGTGTCGTTATCAGTGAGCCCTCGGTCGTAGCGGTTGAGACCAAATCACGTAAGGTCCTCGCCATCGGTGCTGAGGCGAAGCGCATGCTCGGGCGTACCCCTGCGAACATTGTTGCGATTCGACCGCTCCGCGATGGCGTGATCTCCGACGCCGCGGTAACAGAGCAGATGATTAGCTACTACGTGCGCAAGGTGCACCAAGGTGGATGGCTCTCCGCACGACCACGCATGATCATCGGCATTCCCTCGGGAGTGACCGAAGTTGAGAAGCGTGCGGTGCGCGACGCTGCTATTCGCGCTGGTGCGCGCTGGGTTCGCCTCGTTGAGGAGCCGATGGCCGCAGCGATCGGTGCAGGCCTTGGAGTCGGTGAGCCAAACGGCAGCATGATCGTTGACATCGGTGGCGGTACCACCGAGGTTGCCGTTACCAGCCTCGGCGGCATCGTGACCGCTCGTAGCATTCGTATTGCAGGCGATGAGATGGACGAGAACATCGTCGCCTACGCCCGACGCCAGTACAACCTCCTTCTTGGCGAGCGCACCGCCGAAGATATCAAGATGGCCGTCGGATCAGCCCACTCCGGCGAGTGGGATTCGCAGCGCATCACCTTCCGCGGCCGTGATCTGCTCACCGGACTGCCGCGTGCGGTAGAGGTTGCTGCGCCGCAGGTGCGCGAAGCCCTAGAGCCGTCAATTATTGAAATCGTGAACGCCGTGCGCGACACCATTGAAGAGACACCACCAGAGCTCGTTGCCGACATCATGGACCAGGGCATTGTGCTTGCTGGTGGTGGCGCACTCCTGCTCGGTATGGACGTGCGCCTTGCTGCAGAAACGAAGATGCCAGTTCGCATCGCTGATGACCCGCTGACCTGCGTCGTGCGCGGCACAGGCATCATCCTGGAAGAGGTTGAGGCGCTCGAGAAGATGCTCGTCCCAGAGACCTACCAGCGCCCACTCCGCTAACGCGATCATGCTCCCCCGAGACCGCGGAGAGCGCAATCCACAGGCTGGTCTCGTTGCCATCGGCGTTGTGCTCGTTCTCAACGGGCTCCTCTTCTTGCTCTCTGGCAGCGCGCCGGTGCTTGCTGTCCAAGGTGCGGCAGGGCAGGCGATGCGTACGATCAGTGAGCCCGTTGCCGCGGTCGGAAGGGGCGTTGCGTCGGTCCGCGATCTCTTTGTGGACATTCGAAGCCTGCAGGCCCGACTTACCGCGCTGCTCGAAGAGCGCGATCAACTCGCTTCGGAGGCTGCCCGTATTGCCAGCCTTGAGCGTGAGGTGGTGGAACTCCAAGCGGCTCTCGACCTGCGTGCGACTACCTCGTTTACTACCGTGGCGGCCCAAGTGGTCGCGCGTGATTTCGCGATTGATCGTCGCTACGTGATCCTTGATGTCGGGAGCGTCGATGGCGTCAAAGTTGGCGACGTCGTCATTGGGGCGGGTGCCTCTCTCGCGGGGCGCGTGGTGCAGGTCTCCGATCAGAGCTGCCAGGTTCGCCTCCTCACCGATCCAGAGTTCTCTGTCACCTCGGAGGTCGCCTCAACCGGCGCGATCGGTCAGGTTCGTGGACGTGCCGCTAACCCGCTCGCCTTTGATGATGTCGACGCGCAACGCCAGGTGCTGGTTGGTGCGGAGATCACCACCTCTGGGATTGAGCTGAGCCCAACCCTTCGATCAGCGTTCCCGAGGGGCCTTGCGGTAGGCCGAGTGGTTGCCGTCAATAGCGTTGCCTCTGCAGTACTCCAGAGTGCGGATGTTCAGCCGAGCCTAGACCTAGACTCAGTGAGGACGCTGCTCGTGATCCTTAATTACCGCGGCGGGCTACCTGAGCCGAGCGTGGCGCCGTAGCCGAACGCTTCGCCATCTTCTTCTTGTAGGCGGCAATCACTCGCTTCGCTGGGCCATCCGCCACGATTCGACCCCCTTCAAGTTCAATCGCACGCGTGCAGAAGGTTGCTGCAGAGTCGAGGTCGTGCGTTACAAAGACTATTGCTCGCGCCCGCTTCATGAGCTCCATGATTCGGCCACGTGATTTGTCAATGAAGGCGGCGTCGCCCGTTGAGAGGACTTCATCAAGGAGCAGCACATCAGGCTCCACAGATGTGGCCACGCTAAACCCAAGTCGTGCACGCATCCCCGTGCTGTAGGTGCGAACCTCCGCGTCGGCAAACTCGCCAAGTTCAGCAAAATCAAGAATCGCTGGCACACGTCGCACCATCTCCTTATGGGGGACCCCAAGGAACTCGCCGACGAGGAGCGTGTTCTCGCGAGCGTTGAGCTCCGGGTCAAAACCAGCGCCGAGCTGTAAGAGCGTGGCGATCTTGCCGCGAACCTCCACCTTGCCGACCGAAGGCTCGAGGATGCCAGCTAGCACCTGCAGCATAGTGCTCTTCCCTGCACCGTTCGGGCCAATTACGGCGACCGATTCACCTGCCTCAACACGAAAGTCAACATCACGGAGGGCCCAGAATTTGCCGCTTTGCGAGTGCCGTCCGTCGCGCAGCACCGTATCGCGCAGCTTGCGCTTCTTGCTCAGACGCAAGTCGTACTGCACGCCAAGACCCGTGAGCAAGATTGGTGGCGGTGCAGCCTTCGTTCGCGTGCTCTTGCGCTGCGCCATTTACAACACCTTCACAAAGAGTGGCGAGACTCGTCGGAAGAGGTAGATCGTGAGCAGGATGACCGGAATCGAGGCGAGGGCCAGGATGCCGAGCGCCCCCCACTCTGGGGAGCGGCCGTAGTAGAGGGCATCGCGATAGCCAGAGAAGATCCAGGTAAATGGATTGATGTCAACGAAAAAGTTGAACCATGGGTGTCGCGAACCGATAGCACGAAGCGTTTCAATCGGGAAGAGCGCAGGCGAGAGGTAGAACCAAATTCGCAGCCCATGCGGGATGAAGTTAGAGATGTCACGGAAGAAGACGGCGAGTGCGCTGAGGGCAATAACAGCGGGGATGGTCCAGAGGAACTGCACCACTGCGACGGGAATAACGGCGAGGGCCCAGGGGGTAAGCCGATCGGGGTAGAGGAGATAGAGCGCCCCAAGTGGAACCAGGGCGAAGAGGAAGTTTCCGACACTGGCGAAAACCGATGCGGTTGGGAGAACGATGTGAGGGAAGGCGATCTGACGCATTACCTGCTCCCGACCGCGAACCGACGTTGTAGCGGAGGCTAGTGCAGCGGTAAACCACTTCCACGGGAGGATCGCGGAGCCGAGGAAGAGGAGGACGGCTGGCTGACTCCTCTGGAAGATGACGTTGACGAGCAAGAAATAGACGAAGAGCTGCAGGGCGGGGTCCAGGAACCACCAGATGTTGCCGAGGAGCGAGTTTGTCCCCTTGTTTCGAACCTCGGAGATCGTCAGGTACCAGACGAGCCGGCGGCGCTCCACAAGGGAGGCGAGGCTCTCAAGAATGGTGCCAATACTGCCGCGGCGCGGCCTGCCGACAGTCAGTTCCGTGCTGTGGGTCGTCATGAGAGGGCGAGAATAGCACCCGCCCCCCCTATACTGCCCCTAACCAGGCCCCGACTGAAGGAGGATCACTGAGCATGAACCCGATCGCACGCCTTCGCGCCCGAGCCGCCGCCCGCTATCAGGCTGCGGACAAAACCGCCCTGACAAACCTTTCATTCGTCGTCGCTATCGGCCTTGCCGCCGTGTTGCTCGTCGGCGTCGCTGGGTACTCCGTCTACGACGGCACGTGGGCTCCAGCCGTTGAGGTGAACAGTGCCTCCATCAATAAGGCTGAGGCGAAGGCCCGTGCCGAAGTCACCGCCTTCCAGATTGCGCTCCAGGGTTCACGCATCCGTGCCCGAGTTGCCGCTGGCACCATGACGAACAGCGCCGGCGACACTGCTCTTCAGGCGCTGAATGACCAGGCACAGGCAATTAGCAATCAGGTCACCACCGACATGGTCGACACACTACTTATTCGCGATCTCGCCGCCGCGAATGGGGTTACGGCTGATCCAGCCGTTGTCGCCACGGAATGGGCAAAGGAGGCGACCCTTCCGGAGTTGCGTCTCTTCCGCCGCATCAGCATCGACGCCGCTGATGACCCAACGACGAAGAAGCCTACTGCCGCAACTCGAGCGGCAGCGAAGGCGAAAGCTGAGGCAATCCTCGCTGAGATCAAGGCCGGTGGAGACTTCTCGGCCATCGCCAAGCGCGACTCAACGGACTCATTTGCAGAACTCGGCGGTCTCGTAGGGTGGACCGCAGAATCCGAAGATCCAACTGACGACCTTGCCTATGCGGCCGCGTGGGCACTCACACCATCCGCGGACGGCTCCACCCAGCCGTTGACCGACGTCATTGCGAGAACGGCAGACCAGTTTGTCATCTTCCGCCTTGATAAGTCCCAGGCATCGAAGCTCGATCCAGATTTTGAGAAGCAGGTGAGCGACGCTGGGCTTGACCGTGGTCTCTACGAGCGCATGGTCGAAGAGCGCGCGCTAAAGACCGCGCTCAGCGACAAGATCACTTCGCAGTTGCTCGCGGGTCCGGTCGAACAGCGCGAGGTCAGCTATGTCGCAGCCTCCGTGCCAACCAAGGATGAAGCGCAGATCCAAGTCAGCCACATCCTCTTCAGCCCAAAGGACGATCCAAACACTGCAGGTGACCTCGACCCAACGGACCCAGCCTGGGCCGCCGCTGAGAAAGAGGCGAATGACCTTGTTACCCGACTCAAGGCTGGATCAAGCTTTGAGACCGAGGCGAAGAAGAGCGACGATAAGACGTCTGGCGCCGACGGCGGACTTCTTGTCTGGGCGCCGAAGGGCACCTACGTGCCAGAGTTTGAAGCGGCAATCTGGGCTGATGGTGTCAAGCACAACGACGTTCTCGGGCCAATCAAGACGCAGTTCGGCTATCACGTGATCAAGTTTGATGCGAGACGACCGTCGCTCAAGGATCGCCTTGATGAACTCGCCACCGCGCTTGCCGCCGATGGCGTGGACTTCAAGGAAGCCGCCACCACCGCCACTAATACAATTGAAGAGCTCACCTTCGCCAGCCCAGGATTCGTGCCGAAGTACACCGTCAACCCAGAGTTGGGCAGCGTCGTTTGGGGCCTGAAGGCGGGCGGAACGAGCGCCGTTGTCGAGAGTTCAAAGACCTACCTGATCGTCCATGTGGATGGCGTCGAGACACGTGCGCTAACGGCAGATCAGATCACGGGCATTAAGGCGAGCGGATTCTCGATCTGGCTAGATCTCTATCGCTCCGCAGCGCGCGTTGCGATCGACGGAGCCGTGGTGCAGGAGGCTGGGGCTTCGCCAACTCCGTGACCGTTAGCGGTTTCAACGGATCCCTCGACGCACTATTCGCTGCGGCGCAACGCGCCGATGCGAACCTACATCCAGCTACTGGCATCACCGTCGTCGCACTCAGCCACTGCGGTGGCATTGCGCTGGATACGTCGCGTCCACTCATCGTGCTGCTCGACGGGGCAGAGCCAGCCCACGAATTACCCGGTCGGAGCGGCTCGGGATGGTCGCTCCTCACGCGGCTTTACGGTGCCGACCGAACCGTGACGCTGCTTCCGAGCGGCGGCAGCAGCACCGTAGGAACCTGCGCAGCAAGCGGCACAGGCGGCGATCAGGCGCTCTACTTCGCAGGGCTTACACCACTCGACGCACTCGCCTCTCCCTGGACGATGCCGTGGCTCAGCGCTCGACTCCGTGCCCCCGAAGGCTGCCCGTGGGATCGCGAGCAGACCCACGCCTCGCTGGCGAAGCACCTCATCGAGGAGGCATGGGAGTTGCATGACGCCATCGCCGCGCTCGAGTCGGCGAGCGAAGCGGAGCGGCCACGGGCTACCGCCGATCTCGCCGAGGAGCTCGGCGACGTGCTCCTGCAAGTGGTGCTGCACTCCCAGATCGCGCAGGAGCGGGGCGACTTTGACCTTGCCGACGTGCAAGACGGTCTCGTGCGCAAGATTGTTCGCCGACACCCACATGTCTTCGGCGACGCGAGCGCGGCGACGACGCGCGACGTGCAGCGGAACTGGGAAGCCATCAAGGCGGGCGAACGCGCCGCGGCCGGCGAAGGTGAGAAGGTGAAGGGTGCGCTCGATGGGGTGAGCCGCGGGCTCCCGGCACTCTCGGCAAGTCGCGAACTGCAAGACCGCGCCAGTGCCGTTGGGTACGACTGGCCAACCCTCGATGGTGTTCGGGCGAAGATCAGCGAAGAGTTGGCCGAGCTCGACGAGGCGCTCGCCGAGGCGGGGCACCCCGATCAGATCACCAGCACCCCAGCATCCAGTGCTGCGGCGTTGGCACACGCACAGGAAGAGCTCGGCGATGTGCTCGCCGTGATCGTGAACCTCGGTCGCCGCAGCGGCATTGATGCCGAAGCGGCACTCCGTGGAGCCAACGATAAGTTCCGACGCCGCTTCGGCGAGGTCGAGCACCGTGCCGCCTCACGCGGGATCGTGCTAAAAGATGCAGACTTCACCACATTAGATGCGCTCTGGGATGAGGCAAAGGCCGCCGAGCGCGAAGTGAAAGGGTAGGGGACACGATGAGCAAGGTACGAGCCGACGGACGCGCCGTAGATCAACTCCGCGATTTGAAGATTGAACTCGGTGTCCAGAAGTGGGCCGAAGGCTCCGCCATCATCTCGATCGGCAACACCGTGGTGATCTGCTCCGCCTCCATTGAGGAGCGCGTGCCGCCACACCTGCGCGGCAAGGGAACCGGCTGGGTCACCGCTGAATACAGCATGCTCCCTCGGGCAACCAACACCCGCTCCGATCGAGAGGCGGTCCGCGGCAAGCTGGGCGGCCGCACCCACGAGATTCAGCGCCTGATCGGCCGCGCCCTGCGCCAGTCGGTTGACCTGACGAAGCTTGGCGAGCGTTCAATTCTCATCGACTGCGATGTGCTCGTTGCCGACGGCGGCACGCGCTGCGCCAGCATCACCGGTGGCTGGATCGCTCTCGCCCTCGCGATGCGCGCCAAGAAGCTTGAGGCACACCTAGTGCGCAACGTTGCTGCCGTCTCGGTCGGCATCGTCGACGGTCAGGCCGTTCTCGATCTGCCGTACGAAGAGGACAGCCGTGCCGATGTCGATCTGAACGTGGTTGCCACCGACGCCGGCCACTATGTCGAACTGCAGGGAACAGCGGAGCAGGATCCGTTCCACCGCACCGCCCTCGACGAGATGTTGAAGCTTGCCGACGCAGGGATCGCCGATCTCATCAAGTTCCAGCGCGACACTCTCGCTCGCGCGTGACCGCGCCGCGACGGCGGCTCCTTGTCGCTACAGGATCGGCACACAAGCTGATCGAGCTACAGCGACTCTTCGGCGATCTGCCGATTGACCTGGTAACGCTGCGCGACGTTGGCATCACTGACGAGGCGCCAGAAGATAGCGCAACGTTTGAAGAGAACGCACTGCAGAAAGCCCGCTGGTATGCAGAGGCTTCGGGCGAATGGACGCTCGCCGATGATTCTGGCCTTGAGGTTTCGGCGCTGAACGGTGCGCCAGGTGTGTACACGCGTCGTTACGCCGGGCCAGATGCCACCGATGTGCAGAATTACGAGAAGCTTCTCGCCGCGATGGTTGATGTTACTGATCGCACGGCGCGCTTCGTTTGCACCATGGCGCTGATTGATCCCGTTAACGGGTCAGCGCGCACCTTTCGTGGCGAGTGCCCTGGAACCTTGACCACGGCACCACGAGGGGAGTTCGGCTTCGGTTATGACCCGATCTTTGAGGTGGGCGGTCGAACGATGGCGGAACGTGCACCTGCAGAGAAGGATGCCCTCAGCCACCGCGGTCGCGCTGCCGCCCTGGTTGCAGCAGCGCTTAGGAGTGAGCTCGAACAAACGCGCTAAGCGCCGCGCGCGGCCCCTTCGCTTCGGGAATCGGGAGGAGCGGATACACGTGCACGAGGCCCTCTTCGAGGTGGGCGGTGCAGGAGACGCCGGCAGCCTTCGCATCTGCCACGAGACGGAGCGCTTGCGGGTAGAGCACGTCGCGCGAGCCACTAAAGAGCAGCAGCTCGCGAATCCCACGGAGTGAACCGAACTGCGGACTCACTTCAGCACGGCGAGGATCATCGCTCCCGGCCCAGAAGCGGCCAGCAACTTCAAGGAATGGCGCGCTGAGAATGGGATCGGCGCGGTCGTACGTTGGCGTTGTGGGATCGGACATGGTCACGTCAAGCCAGGGCGAGATGAGTGCCACACGAGGCGAGCCACCCTCTGCGGCGACGCGTTGCGCAAGCGCCAGTGCCAGCCCACCGCCGGCAGAATCGCCCATCAGCACGGGGGTGGTGCCGCCGCTACCCCGCGCCAACGTCAGGAGCGCATCAAATGATGTTGACCATGTCGCCTCAGGCGCTAGTGGATAGATGGGTAGTACGACCGTAGCGCCACTGGTGCGCGCAATCTCTGCGCAAAGGTTCCAGTGAATGATCGAAGCATCACCCACATACGCGCCACCATGCAGATACACCATCTGCAGATCAGTGCCACCGCTATTTGGCGTAAGGGTCCAAACAGGGAAG
>Ga0209400_1002330_pt1 | contig 14526 bp, 17 predicted proteins | sample M_130807_EF_Meta_FD_187313 | JGI IMG/M metagenome (GOLD analysis project Ga0209400, IMG submission 187313) | Freshwater microbial communities from Lake Montjoie, Canada to study carbon cycling - M_130807_EF_MetaG (SPAdes) (version 2) | ecosystem: Environmental > Aquatic > Freshwater > Lake... | reverse complement strand
GCGACCAGCGCCCACGATTGCCCCGATTCTTTAAACGTGTTTTTGCCAATCCGGCCCGAAAAGTTTTTGCAAATCTTCGGCGGTTGCCTTTTTGGGTTTGGGCTTCGGTGCGAACGGGTGGAACGCCCGCGCGTCTGTTGCTGGTTTATTCTGCGGTTTGTTTGCGTTGTAAAACTGCGCCATTGCGGCGGCGGTATGCCACCAATCCGCATCTAACCGACCGTCGCGGGCTGCGCAAAGTTGTCGGAAAGTGAATTCGCCGGGGTGGCATCCGATGATTCCGGCGGCTTCCCAAACTGTTTTCCAGATTGTCCGATCAGCGTTTCCGCGTTCGCCGCCGCTATCTGCGCTTCCGCTCTTGCTTGCATTTCCGCGCCTACGGTGTCCATCTTTTCCGTCATCATCTGAAGCATCCGCCGTAGGCGCCGGGGGAAAAAATCAAACAGTTCCGATTCAAGCGCTTTGGTTGCGTCGTCCATCGAATCGCCGGTAAGCGAATCTAGGAATTGATCGCGGGTTAGGCTGCGGTCTGCGATTTGTTGGCACAGAATCGCGTACAACACTTCCCCCGTTTTCGTGAATTGCGACCGCAAGACCGCGAAGGTATGGCCGATCGCGTCGGCGTTTCCGATATCGAACGGAACAACCTTTTGCGTCTTCGTAACTTTGCCGTTGTCGTCTTCGGTTTCTACTTCGATTTCATGCGAAACCATATCGCGAACACGAAGCGCCGCGCCGATCGTCAGCGCCAGCCGCCACGGTCGCCCCTCTCCGTCTTTAAATTCCCGCATTAACGCAATCCTTCGCGCGTGAGTTTTCCGGTCATTGTAAAGGTAGCCACTCCGTCTATCGGGTCGCTTTCAGACACGCCGGTTAAAACCGCGGTAAAGCCCCACGAACCAGCGCCGCCCGTTACTTGAAACGAAGCGCCGCTAGTAATGTAGGAATTCGCCGCGCCCAAATCCGATGAATCGTTAAATTCGACCGTAACGGTTCGATCGTATCGTATCGGATAGACAGCGTTTTCGCGCGACCCAAATTCGTTTATCTGGATCGTTTCGACGTTGGTTTCTAACGTCACGCTGCGCGCGCTTGCGATCGTACCGCCGATTGAAACGGTACAATCCTTGCCAAGCGTAATAGCCATGCGTTAAGCCTGTTTGGCGGAAACGCTATAGGTAACGGCGCCGTCGATCGAAATGTTTTCGGTAACGGACATTACCGTCCACGAACCGCTAGCGGCGTTTGCTTCAAGGCCGGTTATCAACGCGGTTGCGTCGTGGCATTCGATTTCCCAAGTTTTTGTGGTAAACCCTGCCTTATTCTGTTTGTACCCCGGCGCACCAGCGGAACCGCCAATATTCGACCGATTGGAAATATCTACAACTTCGCAATCTTCCGTATAGGAAGCGCTGATAATGTTCGTTCCAAACGGGGGCGCCGCGGATGCGTCTTTGCCAAGCGTAACGGCCATGTTTACCTTTCTGGATTTTATTAGGTAGCGGTGCGCGAACCGGAAACGGAATAAGTAATAATTCCGTCTAGCGGCTGGTCTTGCTTAATCGAAGTGACGATATAACTTGCGTTTCCGGTTTGCGTCCCGGTAATCGTGAACGTGCCGCCGATCGTGCAACCGGGAGCGTCTACGCATTCAACTTCAATCGTTTGCTCAATCAGCGCCTTTTTAAACTTGCGGGCGGTATCCCCAAATTTCGTAACGTCAATTTCCGACGCGGAATTCGTTACGGTGCAAGTGCGCGCGTTGGCGACGCCGCTAATACTAATGTCTTTTCCAAGGGTAATTGTCGTCGTCGGCATTTATTTTTTCTCCCGGTGGCAACTACGGTATCGCAGATTTTGCAAAACGTATGGGGTTGGTGGGGGTTAACTGGCTTTCATTCTGACCGTTCCGCCGATCGTGTTTTCGAAGCATTTGGGAACCCGCTGCAACGCTGCCGCTACGTTTTTCGACCCCATGTAGGGGCGCGCGGGATATCTGGCGTTTTTCGAAATACTGGTACGTTCCCAGTTCTTCGAATTCCGAAATCCCTTGTGCGTCCAAAGGATTAACCCGCCGTTAAAGGTTTGCGTTCCGCTGCCCCCGGTGTTGGCGGCAAATCGCCCGCGGGCATCGCGGTTGCCCCGCTTAATGGATCGGCCTTGCGATTGCCGTTTAAGCGCGATATGGGCGGCGCGAACACCGATCCGCCATGCGGTTAGTTGCAGATTCCCGCCGAATTCGTGCAACTGGTTTAACCAAGGCGCCTTCCAAGGGCCAATAACAACGCTCCGCGTCGAAGCATCCCAATAATCGTAAATATCGCGGTATAGAAAACGTTTGGGCAACCAAGATTTTGCGGGTTGTCCCGGCGGTCGCGTCTTGCCGGATTGAATCGGCGTTATGTCGCGATACAACCCGCCCATAATTTCCTGCGGTTTGCCGATCCTGTTTTGCCGCCGCCACTTATTTGTTTGCACCGGAGCGCGTTGCCCGATCGCGCGCTTAGCGGCTTCCTTGACGTTTAGACCAGCCTTCGAAAGCGCGATTGCGTTTGCTTCGTTGATCGTGCGCCGTACCTTTTTCGAATCGAAAAAACCCGCTTTCATTTTGAACTGTAACCGCAACTTTGAAGCGGTTTCGAAAGACATTACGCGGCGCGGCATGGTGGCACGTTCCTTCCCGTAATGGCTAGGCGGCGTCGTTCGGAAGCGAACGAAACGTTGCCGTAATTACGGCGCGCCATGCGTTGCGTTCGTTCAGCGCGTCGTCTGGATTGAATTCAGCGGCTACCGAAACAGGGGAAGTAATGCCCGCGGGAAACGCTACCGTAGGGTAGGAATGGGAACGAATCATTCGCAGAATCGTTTCCGCTAAATCCATCATTGCGTCGATATCCGTATCGGTGGCAACGCGGCGCCCTACAAAAATATGAATCGTGTAATCGTCTTGGAATTGGGTGCGCCCGATCCGCGACGGTTCGACCCCGCCGGGGGTAACGATGATTGTTGGCGCGGTCATTTCTGAAACGTCCAGCCCCGCCCAATTGCGGCGAAGGACGGTCGTTCCGGTGATAGACCAAGACGCGGAACCAAGACCGTTAGCAACTGCGGACGCGATTTGGCGAAGGGGGGAATTCATCGTTAATTTCCTGCGGCAAAACGCTACGCGGTGGGAAAGTGGGATTTACCCACCGGGAACCGCCGTTGTGTATAAACCCTTTGGAGCGTCAAATCTGTCATATCGGAAATATTGCGCTTTCCGTTGTTTTTCAAATACGTTTACCCAAACGGCTCACGCGGGCGCGACCGGCCACGGTATTAGCCCATCGCCCGTGTAGACACTGGGCAGATCGCGGAGCGACTGTCGATACGTTGCCCACGCGGCGCGCTGCTCTGCCGTCAGCGGCGAGTCGGCGGATTGCGTCCAATCGGTGATGCTCATCAGAATATCCCGTATATGCCGAAGATACGCCATCCGGTCGCCGTCCGGTGGCGGCGATGCCATCGCGGCGCGCAACACCGTTCGCACGAACTTCGGCACTTCGGTTCCGCAGATGAGCGTAGCGCCGTCCATGCCAAGCGGTGCGTCCGCTGGTAGTCCAAGGGCGATGAGGTCTTCGTAGTTGAGTGGTGGGAAAGTCATGGCGGCAGATAAAGAAGGTGCGGGGTGAACCAAAACCATGCCTGCGTCGTGCTAGCCCCATTCGTGACGGCGGCGTATGCGTACGATGCCTGAGTGCTATTGCCCTGCGTCGTTGGCCCGCCTGTCGTGCTGGCGGTCTGCGCAGACGCTCCGGCAACGCTGACGGTCATAGTCACAGTGCCGGAGCCGTCAGAGCGAAGTAGCACTTCGGTTGCCGTCCCCGAGTAATCGGTCGAAACGCCGTCAATGCCGGTATCGTATTGAGTCAGAGACGTTCCGTTGTGGCAAATGATCCACAGCCGCGTCTGGCGAATTTCAAAACCGATGCCGCGGTTGCTCAATGTTTCGTAGGCATACCCGCCACCTGCTAACGTGCCAAAAAGATATCGAAACACCCCGTTAGTTGGACACACTTGCCGATAGACGCGGGCAAACAGCGCAATCGGGCGTGTCCAATTCGCGCTAGAGGAATACGTTGCGAGAGAATATGTGCCTGCACCGACGTAGAGTGACGCCGAACTGCTGGCAACGCTGCTGCTGGTTTGCAGTTGCGATTGCGTGTTTAGGTTCGTTGTCGATGCTCCGTTGGCCGTATAACCGATTTGGTACGCCACTTGACGCCACGCCGTAATCGCGCGCCGCACGTTATCAGGATTCATCGCCACGGTGGTCGCTGTAAGGTCTTGCGCCTGCGCCGTCGTGGCATACGAAACGCTTGCCGATGGTGTCGCAGCCACCCATGCCGTCCCGCTCCATTGCGGCACCTGTCCGGTCGTCGCGCTGGATTGCGTCAGCGACGATAGATCGTGCGTGTGCGACGACGCCGCGTAGGCCGTGCTGACAGAGATTACGCCGTTTGTGATCGTGACTCCGCTGCCGATTTTCACCGTCCCGCCCGTCGTCGCGGTCGCGTAGATGGTGTTGAATTGATCGCCTGTTATGAAGTTATCCAACAGGTAATCAATTTGGGATATTGCTGCCTGCACGTTTGCAGCGTCAATGGAGGGGCCGTTTCCCGTGTAGGCAATGTCGCTCGCCGCGTGCGTGTGGCTGGCGGGCGTGAACGCGGTTGGCGTCCCAATGAGCGATGAATACGCAACGCTTGATTGCGTCGCAAGCGAACCAAGTCCCAAGTTTGCTCGCGCGTCTGACGCAGTTGTTGCGCCGGTTCCGCCGTAGGCGACGCCTACGGCGGTCGCTTGCCATGTTCCTGTTGTCACGGTGCCGGAACTGCTAACCGAAAAAAGCGTTGCGCCGTCGCTTAGCGCACTTATAAGAAATGATCCGCCGCGTGTCGAAATTGTTCCGTTAAGGCAATTCAGTTGCCCGCTAACCGTTATTCCGGTTGTAAACGCCGCGTTGGCAATCGGCGCTTTTGCGTCCAGCGCGGTTTGCAATCCGGTAACGGTCGATATTGCTTGCGTTCCGGTATGGTTGGCGCGTTGAATCGCGTAAGCCTTGGCGGCGTCCGCTTTGGTCGTGGCGTCCGTAGACGCGGAACTTGCAACCGCAGAATCCGCCGCAGCCTGCGCCGTGCTAACGGGTTTGCTGGCGTCGCTGGTGTTGTCAACGTTCCCCAAACCAACATCGCTTTTGGTTATGGATACGTTTCCCGTTTTCCCCGCAACTTGTTGCACCGGCGCGGCGGCGCTCGCGCGGGAATTCGTAAAATAGAGATTTACGGAACCTTCCGTAACCGCATCCGTCGAACCGGGGGAAGCGGATATTTCTACATACGCGCTACCAGACCAACGAAACGTTTTGTTGTTATCAAGCGTAACGTAAATTTTTCCTGTTTCGCCGGTTACGTTTGCATTCAAATAAGACAGGCTAGCCGCTTCGATAACATCATCGACATAAGACGGAAGCAACGTCGCCGGAACTTTTCCGCCACCGTCAAGGGTTGCGTATGAACCGCTACCCTGTTTTGAATCTAGCGCCGTTTGCAACCCGCTAACGGTGGATATTGCTTGCGTTCCGGTATGGTTCGCGCGCTGAATCGCGTAAGCCTTTGCCGCGTCCGCTTTTGTCGTGGCATCGTTTGCCGCAGCGCTTGCGACGGCTGAATCCGCCGCAGCCTGCGCGGTGCTAACGGGTTTGCTGGCGTCGCTGGTGTTGTTGACGTTTCCTAACCCAACGTCGCTAGACGTTAGGGATATCGCCCCCGTGCGCCCCGCTACGCTCGTTACCGGGGCTGCGCTAACTTCAACATAGCCGCCGGTCGTCCAGCGGTAAGCCTTGCCGGTATCCAGCGCAATATAAAGATTCCCAGCCTCTCCGGTCGCGGGGAAAGCGGATACCGCCGCGCCTTCGATTACTTCGTCTTTTGCGCTTCCGACCACAACGTAAGCCGTCGAATTCCACCGATATAAAACGTTGGTATCGCGCGCAACGTAAATAGTGTTTGCCGCGCCGGTTACCGGGAATGCCGAAACTGAAGCGGCTTCCACAACGGAATTACCGGCCGACCCACCGGAAGACGATAAAGAATAAAACGGCATAGTTCGATTAGCCTACGCGGGTGCAATGGATTCGCACGGACAAATGGAATGGGTCGGCATAGCGAAACAGCGGAACACCTTGGGGCGTTACGCATTCAAACGTAGTTGCGGTTCCGTTCAACGTTTCCACGAATCGGTCGCCGCGCTGCGGAACGCCAAAAGGCAAATCCGACGTTTGCAAAATGAAATCTCTAGACTCCCACGATTCGACAACGCCGCTTGAAGTCTGCGCTTCGAATTGCGACCGCCCAACCGTTGCGGTAATGGTCGCGGACAGCGAACCGCGGGTATAGACGACAGCCGTTCCGGCGCTTTTCTTTAGTTGACCGGCTAGCCAAATGGCACCGCTGCGAACAACGTCAGACATACACGCCTTCCCGGTGCGGTGCGCAGCCGCCCCGGCGGCGCGGGTTACGCGCCGACCGGGGGGTTGCGTGTTGGTTCAACCGATATTCAGCATGACGGGAACCGTCGTGTCCGCGCTAAGCGCGGCAAGCGCAGTTCGACCAACGCGCTTGTTCGTGCTAGCGGTAGTGGTAACAACCGAATTGGTTGCGTCCCAATAAACGACAACCAGTTGACCAATCGCGCCCGTACCCTTCGGCATCTGGAAAACACCGACCGGAGCGACGGCGCCAAGTTTGTTGGCGGCAATCGCATGGGGGGCAACCGTCACGGTATCGCCAATTACCACAACGTCACCGGCAGCGACAGCCGCCGAAGGCGTGTAGTCGATCGTATCGCCATCCTGAAAGTAACTAGCCATAACCTAACCTTTCGAGAAAAAATGTAAATGGTGTTATTCCATGCCGACCGGCGGTACAATTTCCGCCGGTCGGCATTCGGCTCTAGCCTATTTTCAAGCGGTAGCCATGCGGTAGGTCGAAAGCGGTTCGGCCTTTACAACGCCGAAATCCATATAACCCCGCATAGTAACCCCAAGCAACTGATAATCTGGCGCGGCCTGTTCAATCGTCGGGGTCTGCTGCCCGTTCAAAAACACAACGTCGATCGCGTTAAGATCGGCGGCATCGGCCATAAGCCACCACGTTGAAGCGCTGGACAGATAGGCAGACGAAACAACATTATACCGACCGGCAAGGACATTCGCGTTAGGCGAAGCGGTCGTGTTTCCAGAAATCAAAAGCGAACTAGACATAAGTTCCGCCGCGGTAAGTTCCAATTCCGCCGGAACAAGCAACGTTTTTGGCGGAAGCGCCAGCGGGTTGCCGTCAGGGTCTTTCAACTTACGAAAAGCGTTTGCCGCAGACTTAAGCGACGACAGCGAAAGCGCGTTACCGGAACCGGCGGTAGCCGATTGATAGTAACTAGCGTTATCCGTCTGGAATTCATTCCAGATAACATCGTTTAACGACAGGGCTGCACCCCTTCCGATACGCTGCGGAATCTGCGACAGCGCGTTAAGATCGTCGTTATACAAATCCTGCCGCGTCACTTGCGTAGTAATGCCGTATGTATCAGCGGCAACGCTACGTTTGTAATCGCTAGCCTGCGCAACCTTAAGTTCGCCAGCGGCGCCAACCTTAAGGAACTTATACGAACCGTTCAGACGGAAAAGGTTCATACTCTTGAAATCGGAAACGCTACGGATCGTGGCGATTTGATCCCAAGACCGTTCGACAGCGTTAAAGCCAGCAAGCAAAAACTTGTTAGCAACCGCCGAAAGAATGTCCGAAATCTGGTTCGTTGCGAACGCCGCGCGAATAATCTGCGGAAGGGTCGCGTCCGAAACGCGGTGCGATCCGGTGTAACCGTTGACGCGCGCGGCTTCAACGAAAACGTCGGAAAGATGCGTCGTTCGCTTTGCCTTTTCTCCCGCTTCAAGCGTCCGATCGTCAAAAGACTTTTCGGGCTTTGGTAGACCAGCCTGCAAACAAAGCGCCGCCTCAATAACGCGGTCGTTTGAAACCGCTTCGACAACGTGAACCGCGGGGGCGCGATTCTCGCGCGTCGCAATCAACTTTTCCATCGTGGCAACCTTGGTTTCAAGATCGGCAATCGCGGCGGAAGTGGTATCCGAAGCGGCTTCGACCTTTGGGGCGGGGGTTTCCGCGGCGACAATCGCCGGGGCTTCCGAAGCGGCAACAACCGTTTCGGGCTTTTCGTTGGCGTCGTGCGCCATAGTTTCACCTTCCGCATCTGCGGCAATTTGCACGGTCGTTGCGTCGTCCGCGCCAAGGGTTACAAACGAGACTTCGCGCAACGCCGAAGCCTTTACGATGCGAATTGGACCGTTGAAGTTTTGACCGTTCACGTTTACGGATTGGTCGGCTGAAATCTTTTCATGCCGCGAAACGTCCGCGCCTACGGATGCTTGCCAAGAAAAACCCTTGTCGGCAAGTTCGACCACGCGGCTAGCCGCATCGGTTGACGACAGGATTTCGCCTTCGACAATCAGCGTCCCGTTTTCCACCGTTACGCTGGTCGTCTGCCCCAAGATTGCGCCCAACTGGTAATCGTGGCCTAATACGATGGGGATTTGCTGGCGCAGTTTCATTCCCTTTAGATCAATTACGATCGGCTCGCGCGACCACGCTTGCCGGATTGCCGCGCCGGTGTAGGCGGCGATGCGGAATTTGCGCGGCTGCGACGGCATTGCGTCGCCACCGTCAGCGGCAACGGCTTCCGCCGCGATGAATTGAATCGGGGAATGTTCAAACGCAACTTTGGTTTTCATGCGATTTTTCCAAGAAAAACAATATCCGGCGCGTCGTCTAGGTCTTCAAACGTTTCGAACGTCATGCGTCGCCCCCGCTATCCTGCGCGACGGCGGCGGGGCTACCATCCGGCGCGAACGTAGTCGGCAAACCAAGTTCCCGCGCTAGGTTCAGTTCCGCGGCGCGCTGGCGAAGTTCGGTTTCCCAATTCTTTCCCTGTTTCGAATATTCATGGGCAAGCGTCGTCGTGTTGGTGCGCAGCCGCGTTTCTGCGGCGCTTGCTTCCTTCGACGGGTCAACGTGTTCGTTACCGTCCCAAACCCACGACCAATTCCATTCGACAACCGGCGGCAGATTGGCGGGGATGATTCCCAACAGCGCCGCTTCGTCCAACCATGCAACTAAAACGCGATCCAAAAGTAACCGCTCCAATTCGTCGCGGACAACGTTACGGGTTTTCGCCCAAACGGCATGATCCATGCGCCCCGAAGCGTAATTGTAACTACTACTATCGAGCGCGGCTACGTTATAAGGCAATTGTAAGCAACGCGCGATTTCGTTTAAAATCTCGCGCTTGAACATTGCATAAGTTGACGTTGGTTGTTCGCTGCGAAGTTGCGAAACCGACCAGCCTTCCGGCAGCGTTACCAACGAACGCTTTTCGATTTCCATCGATTCGAAAGGGGTTACTTCGTCAACCGCCGCAGCCGGGGAAGTTGAATGGATGAACGCCGCGAAATCGGCGGCGGTTTCGGCGGCGGCAATAACGGCTTCGGTGTAGCGCCGCATATTGGCGAACAACCGCAGCGCGGGGGCAACTTCAGACACGCCGCGATTCTGCGCGGGGCGCTGTTGCGTGAACCAATGCACCATATTTTCCGCGGGAACGCGATTGAACGCAAAGAAATCGACGCGGAAGTTGCTGCCGGGATGCGTCTTTAAAACTTTATAGGCGATTACATTTCCGGCGTCGTCAAATTCCAGACCGTCAACCAGCGACCCTTCCGGCGTCGTGTTTGGTAACATAATGCCGATTGGCGTCGTTACCATTTCCGCTTCGACCAACCGCAAATCCAGTTGGACACCATCTAGCCGCGGGTTGGTAACGAACTGCGCAAAGGCTTCGCCGTCGATCATTTTCGACTGCCGCATCGTCCGCAGTTTGCCCGCGAAATCGATCCGCCAAGACCAATCGAAAAACTGACGTTCGATCACGCGGTCGGCGGCTTGGTCGCCCGTGTCCAATTGCAACCGCGGCCCCGTGCCGATGGTTTCATTCGCGACCGTTTCGCAGATGCCCGCTAGATACGAATTGTTCAGCCTTTCGTATCGGGCGCGGTTCCGCATCGTGCGGCGCTTCACGGGGGTTAGCGCACCGTCTAGCGAAAAATAATCCGCATTCGCCCAATGCCGCGCGTCGTCGGTTGAATCGGCGGCGTCGAATCGTGCGCTTACGCGCGGCGGAACGTGCGCAACCGTAGGCGTCGGATGCCTTCCGCCAAACAGGCTAGACAACAAACCCATTTTAGATCGACCCCGGCGGAACGATCCTGTTAAACCGCAGTCCGCGCGATTTGTTTGCCGCAGACATAGCGGCGCGCGCCGAAAGATACTTGTCGGCTTCGATCATTTTCGAAATGTCTTGCGATTCAACTTCGCCCGCATCGGTGCGAACGCGCTTTGGATTCTGCGCGGTGTTGTTGATCGCGTCGCGTACTTCGTCGCCCATGCCGTTTAGGCTAGCGGCGAAACGATAAAACGTATGGGGTTGGTAGGGGTTTACACCAATTCCCAATCCGACCCGCGACGTTCGAATAGGCAGACTTCGGTAAAGCCAAGACGGCGCGCGATTGATGCGGTGGCGGGCGCGAAAACTGCAATCGGCCTATCGTCGCGCGGCAAATGCCCCGCGGCGCGAAGCGACGCCGCCAATGCCGTAGCGTGTCCGTTGTTTCGAAAATTAGGATCGGTAAACATTTCCAGCGTTGGCATATCGCGCCAAACGTGGCTAGCCGCCCACGCAACCGCGCAACCATCCACGCGCCAGATTGCTAGCGGGGTAATGCTTGAACCGTCGCCTTCCATGCACAAAATTATTTCTTTTTGGAATTCTGAATTTTGTTTGGTTAGCCGCCGCGTAATCGCAATAGCCGTTCCAACGTCAAGCGCATCGACGCGCGTAAGAATGATTTCGTTCATATCACCCGCCTTGTTACCTTGATTTTGCCGCCGCCAGACTTCGGCAATTCAACCTTGCGCCGTTTGCGCGTCGCCGTTTCGCTGGCGGTTGGCGATACGCCAGCGATCGACGCCGCGACCGCGGCGCCGACGAGACAATCTAACCAATGGTTATCGCGACCGGCGGATTTCCATTCGTCAACGGAGCGCCCGCGGGCTTCGGTTCGAATTGGGTACTCCGCGGTTAGGTGTTCGAATAACAAATCGTGTTCGCCCGCATGAATAGCCAGCGCTTCGGGGTCGCCCATCGCAAGACAAAGCCGGGACGCAACGAACGTTTTCCAAAAATTCGTATCGTAGACCGCGCTTTTCTGTCCCGCGGATATTTGGCCGATGCGCCAATTCAACCCAAGACGATCGCCGCGGGCTTTCGTCTTTTCGCCCAACGGCTGCGAACTGGCGCCGATGCCGCGCCCGTGGGAAGGCAGGATCGTAGACGCGAAATCCGACCGCCGCGCGAACGTGCGGACAACGTTTGTTGATTGCCCATAGTTGGCATCGATAAGCATTTGATCGATGCGCATTGCCAACCCGTCTTCGCGCATCCATTCGCGCGAAAGCAAATCGATCGTTAGTTTTTCAAGACCAGCGGCTAGCGCGGCTTCGTACCCCGCGCCTTTCGCCGCGAGCGCTAGCGTGCGCTTTGCGTGCGCGGCTTCGTAAAACGAAACGGATTGTTCGGGGTAAGCGCCATAGGCGACGATTTGCCCGCCGAATGGAGAAGACCACGAAGCGACAAGCCAAAATAACAATCGGTCTTGAACGTCCACGAATGCTGTTAGTGTGTCGTGGCCGATCGGCACAACGCCGCGCGGAACGTTCGTTATCCGCTGCGCCAACTCGCGCTTTTGAATTCTGCCGGTGTCGCCGTCTTCGACTATTGGCGAATTTTGGAATTCCGCGTTAAACGCCGATTCCCCGCGATCCGTTCGCAGATTCCAAGCGTGTTGCAACGCGGATAATTCATCTTCGTTATGCCGCTGTTCCCAAGCGACGCGCGCCCCGGCATCCATTGCGTCGCGGTTGGCGGCGTAAAATTCATTCGCTGCGGACACCCCGGCGCCGCTGCGCTGCCCGTCCCGGCGCAGTTCCGCGTATTGTTCCCACAATTCGACGCCGTTCCCCCAATCGTAGACCAGTTGCGTTCGTTCGCCTTGCCAACTTGGGTGTTGGTGGCGGTCTAGAAGACGGTCGGCAAGATCGTCGCGGCGAATAACCGTTACGGTGCATAGGCCGGAAATTTTTTTTCCCGGCCCCGCCAACCCAAGGATTGCGCCGCGCAAAACCGCTTCCCGCGTAGCAACTTGCGAAGGCGAAGCCGCTACTTCGTCGGTCTGTGGATCGTCAACCAAGACCAGCGACGGGCGCGCCTTCGCACCGTCGCAAGCCCTTTTGGCAGACATTCCGCGGATGCGTCCGGTAATCCCGGCAACGCGCACGATGCCGCCGGAAGCCGCCGACCCGTCAACCGTTGGCAATTGTAGTTCGGTCGCCGTAAATTGAATGTTGGTTGGCTTTCCGCCGCACAACTGTCCCTTCGCGCGCTGGTGGATTTTTTCAAGCGCCACGATTGGGAAACACACTTCGGGAAAATCGTCTAGCAACGTTTCGTTCGTTTCGCATTCGATTTTTATCGACTCCAACATGGTTTTTGCGTGTTCCTCATCGCTGCCGATGATTGCCACAAAATCTTTTTTTCCGTAGACCAGCGCCCACAACGCCGCCGTTTCGACAAGCGACGTTTTCCCCGAACCGCGCGGCATGGCAAAGGCATATAGCCCGCCGGAAATAATCGCGGATTCGATCGCAGCGATAACGCGCAAATGGTCGGCAGACCACGCAAGCGCGAACGTCGCCGGGAAATACGATTCGCAAAAACACCGGAACGATTCAGCCGCGGCGGCTTTCCTTGCCGGATCGACTACCGGCGGAATCTCCCCAATGTCGCGACCGGATTCCGCTAGTTCGCGCTGCCGCGCAGCCGCCCGCTCCCGGTGCGATTCGTATTGCCGCGCGGTTGCTTCCTTAATTTTTTTAGCCATTACGCGCCGCACCGTTTCCGCGCAATCGCCGCAAACGATTCGCGCAGTTCGAAGCCCACGAAATCGCGTCCGGTTTCTTTGCAGACGACCGCGGTTGTTCCGCTGCCAGTGAAAGGGTCGCAAACCGTATCGCCGGGGCTGGACAGCCCCAACACGACACGCCGCACAAGCGCTAACGGAAGTTGCGTTGGCACCCCTGCGACACGTTCACGGAACGTTCCGCAGACGCGCGAAATCGGCCAAACATCATCAAAAATTTTTCCGGTTGGATTGGCGCGCTTATCCCCGATCCGCTGGCGGGCGCTTTGCGTCGTCAACGCGGATCGGTTAAACGTAAAATCTTTCCGGTGGCGCGTGTAGTAAAAACATGGGCGCCCCGTGCGGTTGAATTTTCGCAAGCAATTTACGCCGAACGATTCAACCCAAACGACCGTATTCCGCCAATGCAAACCGGCATCGCGTAGCGCCCGTTGATGAAAATCCGCGTATTCGTGTCCGCAAATCACGAACGCGGAACCGAACGGGGAAAGCGCATTTGCGGCGGCAAAAATCCATTCGCGCGTCCAGCGTTCGTAATGCGACGCGCTAACAAGATCGGCGGATTTCCCATCCCCGTAGTCGATGCCGATATTGTACGGCGGGTCGGCTACCAACAAATCCACCGACCCCGGCGGCAACGCTTGCAGACCGGCGACGCAATCGCCTACGCGGATATCTACTGGCATTTTGCACCGGCTAGCGTTGCCATGCGGCGCAGCGTTTCGCCCCTTGCAGACCACGACATATAAAAATCTTTGTTGTCGGTTCGCCCGATCAACTCCGCGCCCCACAACCAGCCGACGAAGTGAATTTGTTTGGGTATATCTTCGGGGTTGTTTTGCGACGCTAGCGCCATAACGTAGGCGACGCCGCGGCTGGTCTTGTCGCGCGGCGCGTGCGTCAAATGGTAAGCGTTAGCGGCTTCGGCGCTAGCCATAAACCGGCAGCGCGACGCCTTAACGTCAACGGCGACGGTTTCGCCGTTGTCGCTGACGAAACGGCAATCAATTCCGCCATCGGTTTGATAGCGATCGGCGTTGCGGGTTTCACGTTGCGCTATCCACTCGCGAAAGCCGCCGGATTGGTGGCGTTCCGCCCACAAGAAAAAAGCCGCTTCGGCTGCTAGGCCAATCGCGTTGTTTCGCGCTACGGTTTTTGCGGAGCGATTACCAGACACGAAAGACGACCAGCCGCCGAACGTAGCGCGCGAAACGTGTTCCGCAATCGCGTTGCGTTGGTCGCCGTCTAGCGTCACGGTTTCGACCCCGTGGCTAGGTACGCTTTGAATGCTGGCTGGCGTCGTCATTGCGTCTGGATTGCTTGGGGGGGGTTTACGAATTGACGCGCGCGGACGTTTTGAAAGAAATTTTGTTCATATTTGCGTA
>Ga0209400_1002329_pt1 | contig 14527 bp, 16 predicted proteins | sample M_130807_EF_Meta_FD_187313 | JGI IMG/M metagenome (GOLD analysis project Ga0209400, IMG submission 187313) | Freshwater microbial communities from Lake Montjoie, Canada to study carbon cycling - M_130807_EF_MetaG (SPAdes) (version 2) | ecosystem: Environmental > Aquatic > Freshwater > Lake... | reverse complement strand
TCAAAAATACTCGGATCTGTGCAGCAAGCTCCTTCAATTGAGCAGGGCTCATCTCATGAAGCACCCCTAATGAAAAAGTATTCAGATCCATGATGTGTACGTGTGTATTTATTCAGCTAGCAAAGAACGCAGGACATACTGCATGATTCCACCGTGTCGATAGTAATCAGCCTCGCCCGGCGTATCGATACGAACCTTTGCAGAAAAAGTAACTGACCTTGCAGTAACTGTTAGCTCTTTTGGGACTCCCCCACTGTTAAGTGCGGTAATTCCTGTAATCGCAAATGTCTCAGTCCCGGTAAGGCCAAGGGATGCGGCGGTTTGGCCATCCTTAAACTGCAAAGGCAGCACTCCCATTCCAATCAGGTTTGAGCGGTGAATACGTTCGAAACTTTCAGCTATTACAGCGCGAACACCAAGGAGAGCTGTTCCTTTTGCGGCCCAGTCACGTGATGATCCTGATCCATACTCCTTACCAGCAAGGATTACTAACGGTGTTCCTGCTGCTTGATAAGAAACAGATGCATCATAAATAGTTGTTTGCTCTCCCCCAGATAGGAAATTGCGGGTAAAGCCACCCTCAACACCATCTAGTAACAAGTTCTTCAAGCGAATATTTGCAAATGTTCCACGAATCATAATTTCGTGATTTCCGCGACGTGAACCGTATGAATTGAAATCTGCGCGCTCAATTCCATGCTCGGCCAAGTACTTTCCAGCAGGTGAATCCGCCTTGATATTTCCAGCAGGAGAAATGTGATCTGTTGTTACAGAGTCGCCGAGAACGGCCAATACGCGCGCTCCAGCAATATCTGTTACCGGTGTTGGCTGCTTTGGCATACCTTCAAAGTATGGAGGCTTACGAACATATGTTGACTTGGGATCCCACTCGAAGGTTTTTCCTGTTGGTGTCGCAAGTGACTTCCAGCGATGATCGCCTTCAAAGACAGTTGCATAATCTTTCTTAAACATTTCCGATGAAATTGAAGAGTCAATAACGCTCTGAATCTCTTGCGGAGATGGCCAAATATCCTTTAGGAAAACCTCGTTCCCGTTTGTGTCCTTACCTAAAGAATCATTTTCGAAATCATGATCCATGGTGCCGGCAATTGCATAGGCCACAACTAACGGAGGTGAGGCAAGATAATTCATCTTCACATCTGGACTAATTCGTCCCTCAAAGTTTCGGTTTCCAGAAAGTACCGCGGTGACAGCCAAATCAGACTCATTAATCGCTTTGCTAATATCTATCGGGAGCGGACCTGAGTTACCAATACATGTAACGCAACCATAACCAACAAGGTTGAAACCAAGTGCTTCCATATACTGCGTTAAATCAGCCCGATCGTAGTAATCGGTCACAACCTTTGATCCTGGAGCAAGGGTTGTCTTAACCCAAGGCTTTGACTTTAGGCCCTTTTGCACGGCCTTCTTTGCAAGAAGTGCTGCACCGATCATGACAGATGGATTTGAGGTATTGGTACATGAAGTAATTGATGCAATGACAACATCACCATTTTTAACCCGAGTTGATCCAGCAGCTACCTCGCCCTTTGCGGTCTTATCGCCGAAGTAAGTAGGAAGAATCTTTTCAAATGCGCTCTTTGAATCACTCAGAGAAATACGATCCTGCGGGCGCTTTGGACCTGAAATAGATGGAACAACAGTTGAAAGATCGAGCTCTACAACTTGGGAGAAACGTGGCTCAATAGAAGGGTCATGCCACATTCCCTGTTTCTTTGCATACTGTTCTACTAAAGCGACCTGATCATCACTGCGACCTGTAAGGCGTAGGTATCGAAGAGTTTCTTCATCAATTGGGAAAATGGCACATGTCGAACCGTATTCAGGACTCATGTTTCCAATTGTTGTTCGGTTGGCCATCGGAACAGTTGTAACGCCTGGACCAAAGAACTCAACAAACTTTCCAACAACTCCCACCTTGCGCAGGATTTCAGTAATGGTCAATGCCATATCTGTAGCTGTTGTGCCAAGAGGCAAGGCACCCGTTAGCTTGAAGCCAACTACACGTGGGATCAACATCGATACTGGCTGACCTAACAACGCTGCTTCTGCCTCGATGCCACCAACACCCCAGCCAAGCACACCTAGTCCATTGACCATAGTTGTGTGTGAATCTGTTCCGACAACTGTGTCAGGGTATGCACGAAGGGTTCCAGCAACGGTTCGGGTCATAACTACGCGCGCTAGATACTCAATATTTACCTGGTGCACAATTCCTGTTCCAGGTGGAACAACCTTGAACTCATCAAATGCGGTCTGACCCCAGCGCAAGAAACGGTAGCGCTCTTGATTTCGCTGGTATTCAATATCTGTATTTTGCTCAAATGAATCCTTGGTTCCGAACTTATCTGCAATGACAGAGTGATCGATTACGAGTTCAGCAGGAGCCAGGGGGTTGACCTTTGAAGCATCTCCCCCAAGTTCAACAATTGCCTCGCGCATGGTCGCAAGATCAACTATGCATGGCACACCCGTGAAGTCCTGCATGATCACACGAGCAGGGGTGAACTGAATTTCAGTATCTGGTTCTATGGACGGGTCCCAAGAAGCTAGAGCCTTAATGTGGTCGGCGGTGATATTTGCGCCATCTTCGGTTCGAAGTAAGTTCTCAAGAAGCACCTTGAGACTAAATGGCAGGCTCGAAGCACCTTCAATTGAGGAGATGTCGAAAATCTCAAAACTCTTGCCCGCAACATCTAAATTCTTTTTTGCGTTAAAAGAGTTTTTACTCATGATATGCCTTTCGTAGAAGCCTTTAGAGTGCTGAAGATACCTCAGCGCACTCATACAGAGCAACACATTCGATGTGATGTGTCATTGGAAAGAGATCAAAAGCACGCACTTTTACGAGTGAATAACTGTGATCTGCCAGATATGCAGTGTCTCTGGCTAATGCAGCAGGATCACAGGCCACGTAGACAATCGCGCGTGGCGCTAATCGTGCTATGTGAGCGACTGCCTCTTTGCCGGCGCCATCTCGAGGCGGATCTAAAACAACGACATCTGCTGCAGAAATACGTGGCAACAACTTTGCTACATCACCAGTTGAAATTGTTATGTTTGAGTAAGCAGCAAAATTACGAGCCGCATCTGCTGTTGCAACCTTGCTACCTTCAATTAAGTCAACATGCCCTGTTGGACCAACCGCATCCACAATTGCAGCTGAGAATAAACCGACACCGCCATAAAGATCTAAAACATGCTCGCCAATTTGCAATTGTGCATAATCAAGTACTGCCTGTGTCAAAACTTCAGGTGCTTTTTTATGACTCTGCCAAAAAGATTCCTGACTTACTTCTAATGTTCTACCTAATACATTTTCATGAAGTACTGCTGGCCCTTCAGTGAGGCGAGCCTTTTCCTCCCCACGTGTTGGTGCCAATGCAATTGAACGCTCCCCTGTATTTGATGAACTGATTTCTACTCGAACATCACCCTTGAGATCACGGCTTGCAATCTCGCTAAAGTTCATGCCCTCAACACAAATGAGGCAATCTGTTACAGGCGCAATTGAATGAGATCTGGACTTAAAGAATCCCAATTTTCCATTACGGTCGGTTGTCGCGATAGCACGTGTGCGCCAATGGGTGCTTGCATCAACTTCTTCCACATCTATCTGCAGATCAATCTTTGCAATGCGTGCAAATTGCTCAGTGATTACATCGGATTTCAATGTGCGCTGATGAGCTACTGAAATATGCTGGAAATCGCATCCTCCGCAGCCGTTTCGATGTGCAAAGCTGCACGGAGCAACCATGCGGAACTCAGAGGGAGTCCCTACTGAAACCACATCGGCGCGATTAAAGGATTTTCCAATGCTTGTGATTTGAATGGTGCAATTTTCGCCCGGAATCGCGTGTCGAACAAAGATCACCGCCCCTTCGTGACGCGCAATGAAGTGTCCCCCATGCGCCACTTTTTCAATGGTGACCTGCACCAAATCTCCATTTTTCAGGGTTGAACTCTTGTTTGATGCCATGGATGTAAGCCTATGGGTGTAAGTTACATCCTGTGCACGTAGTCATCATGGGTTGCGGTCGAGTTGGTTCATCACTCGCCATTGAACTCGAAGCAGCCGGTCATACAGTCTCAGTCATCGACCAGGCTCGTGAAGCATTTCGCCGACTAGGTCCAGACTTCAAGGGACGAACTGTCACTGGAGTTGGCTTTGACCGTGAAGTTTTACTAGAAGCCGGAATTCAAGACGCGGATGCTTTTGCAGCTGTAAGTAACGGTGACAACTCAAATATTCTGGCAGCGCGTGTTGCTCGCGAAAATTATGGTGTTCAAAATGTTGTTGCACGAATTTATGATCCAGGGCGTGCTGAAATTTATCAGCGTCTAGGAATTCCAACTGTTGCAACTGTTTTGTGGGCCACTGATCAAATCCTTCGTCGCCTTGCTCCAGAAGGCTCTAAATCTGAATGGCGCGATGCGACAGGAATGGTGCAATTGTGCGAAATGCATCCACACAACGATTGGTATGGCCGCCCAATTCTTTTGATTGACACCCTAACTCCAGCGCGCGTTGCATTTATTACACGCCTAGGTGAAGGCTTGATTCCTGATGAGCACACAGTTTTGCAACAAGGTGATCTCATTCATGTGATGGTCTCAGATGCAGATGTAGCTCGAACTGAAGTAATCCTTGCAAGTAGCCCAGAAGGTGAACGTCAATGAGAATTGCAATCGCTGGAGCCGGAAATGTGGGAAGAGCTATTGCTCGCGAACTATTGGACAATGGTCATCAAGTTCTCTTGATTGACAAGGACCCTAAAGCGCTAAAACTAGAGAGCGTTCCAGATGCTGAATGGCTAATGGCTGATGCATGTGAAATTACATCACTTGATAACGCCCATCTCAACAACTGCCAGGTATTAGTAGCAGCAACTGGTGATGACAAGGCAAACCTGGTTACATCTCTGCTTGGTAAGACTGAGTATGGTGTTCCCAGAGTTATTGCCCGAATCAACCATCCAAAGAATGAATGGCTTTTTGATTCTTCATGGGGTGTAGATGTTGCTGTGTCTACGCCGCGCATCATTTCCGCTCTCGTTGAAGAGGCAGTAAGTGTTGGTGATGTAGTTCGCTTATTCTCATTTAGAAAAGGCCAAGCTAACCTTGTTGAATTGACTCTTCCAGATGGGTCAGCATGCCTGGGCAAAACTGTTGAAGAAATTGAACTACCTGAAAATGCAGCTATCGCTGCGATTGTTCGGGATGGACGAGTTATAACTGCTAAAGCCCACGATGTCTTCGCTGCTGGAGATGAATTACTGTTTGTTGCATCAGCAGATGCTGAAGCGTTAATTAAAGCTTGTTTTATCTCTTAATTTCCTGAACGATCCGCTGGCGGTTCAGATTTTATAATCGCCCAGGTGAAATAGGCAGCAGCAAAAAATAATGGGTAGCCCATCGCTAAGTTGACAGTTCCCAACAAATTTACATTGCCACTCTTGTAAATTGGATATTGAACAGCGATGCGTGAAAAGAACATAGCAACCCAGATCCAACTCGCTTTGATGTACATCTTTTTACGTTTTGGATTATTACGCCAGCTCAGGTTTTCGCCTAAAAGCGGACCAAGAACCAGACCTAAGATTGGCCATCCAGCAAGATTGGCAATCAAATACACGCTTCCATACCCCAAATTTGTCAGGAGTTTTGGAATATAGAAATCAGAGGCATTGCCACTTCTATTTGCAAAGTATGCACAAATTAAGACTCCGATTACTCCAGAAACAGAATGCTGGATCGTATCTTTCATGATCAATCTAATTATTGCTAATGTAATTGAGAGAGAAAGTGCTGCCCAAATAGCTGTGTTTACCTCTTTTGTAAGATTAAAAACAATTAAGAAAACAACCGCTGGCACACCCGAATCAATCAGGCCTTTTTTCCCGCCTAAGGCGTTAACAACTTTGTCACGATCTTCATTATGTTGACTCATCCCGTTGATCCAAAGCCGCCAGACCCACGACCAGAGCCAGGGAGTTCTTGAACTTCAATAAATTCTGCGCGCTCTACCTTTTGAATGACTAATTGCGCAATACGGTCGCCTTTATGAAAAGTAATAGCTTCCTTTGGGTCATGGTTGATCATGATGCACTGCAATTCGCCCCGATATCCAGCATCTACTGTTCCAGGAGCATTTACCATTGTTACCCCGTGCTTAATCGCTAAACCTGAACGTGGATGAACTAAAGCAACATAACCATCAGGTAGTGCAATTGAGATTCCGGTGGGAACAAGTGCGCGTTCCCCTGGTTGTAATGTCACATCAACGCGACTCACAATATCTGCGCCAGCATCGCCACCTTTTGCATAAACCGGAAGAGGTACTGACGGATCCAAACGGATAATTAATACCTGCACCTTGCCCATGGTTATGGGTTTATCTCGAAAGTCGGATCGACAAATGCCATTAACTCAGGAGTCTTAGCCATTTGCTCTAGATACTCTTTAGGTGCGTTATTCATGAAGTGATCCATAGGAACAATTATATAAAGGGCCGCTGCTCGAACAGCGATCTCACCATCTGCAGAGTTAAGCCGCCCAATTGCTGATGTATAGACCTTGCGATTTACCTGTCCAGTTATCTCTGCAGTTATATGCAAAGTGCTGCCCATCGGAACTGGCTTAATAAAATCTGTTTCCAAGCGCCCCGTCACAGCTGGTGCACGCAGCAACCACATCAACTTTCCGAGTGCTTCATCAAATGCTAAAGACAGAAGTCCACCATGGGCCAAACCTGGAGCTCCCTGGTGATTTTCATTGACCGTAAACTCGGCGGTGATATTTAATCCTTCGCCGGCATAAGCAACTAAATGTAAACCGGTCGGATGTAACTCTCCACAACCAAAACAATGGCCAAAGTGTGATGGAATTTTTGACCCCACCACGGGTGCTAATTCATGACGCTCCGGAATAGGTGATCCTTCAGGAGCAGTTGTACTTGGAATCCGAGCCATATGGCAAGGTTACCGCCTTGATATCCGATACGGTAACTCCCATGCGTTACCGCGAAGTGATACGTGCACCACTATGGCTCTTGGCCATAATTTACTTCTTCCTGCTTACATTGGTTATTTCGATATGGTCGGCACTTGGAAACAATGCTGCATTGATCACCCTTGCAGCAGTTACTGCCACACTCGTCTGGATATATTCTGGGACCGCTTTAACTATTGAAGTTGATGGCAAAGAACTTCGAGTTGGAAAGGCGCATATCGACCTGAGTTTTATTGCTGATTGCGTGAATCTAGATAATGAAGCAATTCGACTAGTTAGAACACGTGATGCAGATCCGCGCGCCTATCTTGCAATCAGATTTTGGGCATCCAAAGGCATCAAAGTAGATATAAATGACACAAGGGATTCAACCCCATATTGGTTGATAAGCAGTAATCGCGGAGCTGAATTAATCAAAGCTATAAAACTAGAACCTAAGAGTTAATTGCACTCTTTGCAAACAGCTTTAGCGCCTTCGCCCTTAGCAAGTTGAGTAACGTGGTGGACCAAGAAGCATCGTGAGCATGTGAACTCATCAACTTGTTTTGGAACAACGCGAACTGCCAACTCTTCTCCTGATAAATCTGCACCAGGTAGTTCAAGGTTTTCTGCAGCCTCTGCTTCATCCACATCGATCTGACCGGATTGAGCATCAACACGCTTGGCCTTGAGTTCTTCTAGAGACTCCTCATGAAGTTCTTCATCAGTTTTTCTGGGTGTGTCGTAATCTGTTGCCATTGCTCTCACCGCCTTTCAATAATTGCTCGTAAGTGCTTTCGGGCGCATCATGGCGCATTTACCGGGGTTATGGTGGATATAACGGCTGGCGTGTCGGTGTTATTGCCCACTTGTGTGGGAATTCTCGATTCTTTGAGCCAATCCTCCGTTAACGCGGGCGTGAATCGAAGTTCCTTCCGGCAAATACTGCTCAGAAAAGATTTCTCCACTTTCATGAATCGCGTGGACCAAATCACCCCGATCATAGGGAATTACAACATTAATCTCTATAGAAGGCCGTGGCAGGGAACTTTCAATTGCATGTAACAAGCCTTCAATGCCAAAACCAGTACGGACAGAAAAGGCATAGCTATTGGGTTCTTTACGCAATATCTCCATGATCACTTCTGGATCTGCAACATCCACCTTATTGATGGCGATAATTTCGGGGATATCTTTGCCACCGATTTCATCAATAACTAATCTGACTGCTCTGATCTGTTCAAATGGATCAGGGTGAGAACCATCGACCACGTGCACGATGAGATCTGATTCGGAAACTTCCTCAAGAGTCGATTTAAATGCATCAATCAACTGATGCGGCAGGTGGCGAACAAAACCAACTGTGTCACTTAAAGTGTAAACACGACCATCAGCAGTTTCGGATTTACGGACAGTCGGATCAAGAGTTGCAAAGAGTGCATTCTCAACAAGGACGCCTGCATTTGTTAACTTGTTCAACAGTGAAGACTTACCAGCATTTGTATAGCCAGCAATCGCAACTGATGGAATGTTAAATCGGCGTCGCTCTTGTCGCTTGGTATCTCTAGATACCTTCATCTCAGCAATTTCGCGACGAAGTTTTGCCATCTTATCTCGGATGCGACGCCTATCTGTTTCTATCTTGGTTTCACCTGGTCCACGGCCACCAATACCAGCACCACCTGCTGCGCGACCACCAACCTGACGAGAAAGTGAATCTCCCCAACCGCGAAGACGCGGCAACAAGTAAGCGATCTGAGCAAGCTCAACCTGTGCCTTACCCTCTTTACTCTTTGCATGTTGAGCAAAAATATCCAGAATCAAAGCGGTGCGATCGACAACTTTAACTTTTAATTTATCTTCTAATTGACGTAGTTGCGAGGGAGAAAGCTCACCATCACACACAACTGTGTCAGCACCCGTCGACATAACAACCTGTTTTAACTCTATGACCTTTCCTGAACCAATATAGGTTGCAGGATCTGGCTTATCACGTCGCTGAATTAATCCTTCTAAAACTTCCGAACCAGCAGTTTCTGCCAGTGCTTTTAGTTCGGCCAGTGAATTCTCAGCATCCTTAATAGTTCCTTCAGTCCACACGCCAACTAGGACAACACGTTCAAGTTGTAATTGGCGATATTCAGCCTCAGAAATATCTTGAAGTTCAGTTGAGAATCCTTTAACGCGACGCAGTGCGTGACGCTCTGAGAGCTCCAGTGATTGATCACTGTGTTCGTCCTCATCGCTAGCATCGTATTCGGCAGCAACTCGGGCGCTTTCGCGCAGTAATGACTCGAATTCGTCATCGAAATCCTTACTCAACCAAAAACCTCGAAATATCAACATCGCGAATTAAATGCGCAGGTCCTGTCAAGGTTGCATTTGAATGCCCGTCAATGGAAACTTCTAACCGCCCACCTGGTGGCGTAATTATCCATGTTGCAGGCAGTTTTGCTTTCGTATGCAAGGTCGCAGCAAGTGCCACCGCGCAGGTGCCAGTACCGCACGATCTAGTTTCACCAGATCCTCGCTCAAATACCCGCATCGAAATTTCATTACCGTGCATAATCTTTGCGAATTCGACATTAACGCCTTCAGGGTAAGAATCCCGAGGCCGCACAATTGGAGCAATATCTAGTGAGCCAATGTCAGACATCTCATTAACAAATACGACCGCATGCGGATTTCCAACGCTTATGTTGTACCCATTCCAAATTTGACCATTAACCGCTGCTGTAATCGCCTCATCTTCATCAGTTACTTGGCCCATATTGACCGAGATGTCATCTGTCATCGGAACGCGTAAGTGTTTAATCCCGTCCCGTGTATTAATAGCAAAAATACCTTCGGGTTGATGGCCTCTTTCAACTAAGTACCTGGCCATTACGCGAATTCCGTTACCGCACATCTCAGCGATTGATCCATCAGCGTTGCGATAATCCATGAACCATTTTTCATCACGCTTGATAATGCGGATTAAACCATCAGCACCAACCCCAGTTTCGCGATTACAAATCGCAGCTGTTTGGGCAGTTGTTATCGAGTTCTCATCCTTTGGATCAAAAATGAGGACAAAGTCATTTTCTGTTCCGTGGCCATATGTTGCAATCATCAGGGTTAGTTTATCGATTCAAGTATTCGCTGGAGTGCGTTTTGTGTCGGAGAGATCCAGGTAATGCGCTCATCACGTGAAAACCATGTTTCTTGTCGGCGCGCATACTGCCGAGTTGCTCGCTTAGTCTCTTCCTTTGCTTCCTCTTCAGTGACTTTTCCTTCAATCTGGGCAATCACTTGGGCATATCCCAGGGCGCGTTGGGCTGTAACTCCCTGTGTAATGCCTGCGATCATTAACTTCTCTACCTCAGCCACTAGCCCTAACTCCCACATTCGCTCTACTCGAATTGAAATCCGCTCAGATAAAGCATCGCGATCCATTACCAATCCAAATTGCTGGGCATGTGGGTAAAGAGAACTAGCTTCTCGTGGCAAATTTGCAGTAAAGGGCTTACCTGTAATTTTAATAACCTCTAATGCCCGAATTACGCGCCTAGAGTTGGCTCTATCTATAGCAAGGGCTGCAGCCGGATCCAATTTCTCTAATCTCTCAAACAGTGGACCAATACCTTTTGTGGCAAACTCCAATTCTAATTCGGCCCGAACAACTGGATCTGTGTCCGGAAAGTTAAGCTCATCCAAAATAGCCTTGATGTATAAACCCGTTCCACCAACGATTATCACACTCTTTCCCCGGCTATGAATTTCAGTGATCGTGGCCCGTGCATGCTCTTGATACCAAGCCACATTCGCATCTTGTGTGACATCTAGTAGATCCATTAAGTGATGGGGCACGCCCTTGCGTTCCTCAATTGTAATTTTTGCTGTACCGATATCCATGCCCTTGTATAGCTGCATCGAGTCAGCGTTGATGATTTCGGCATCAATTTCGTTAGCAAGGCGGACCGCTAAATCACTCTTACCCGTGGCAGTTGCGCCACAAATAACAATCAACTTCATCCTTTAACCGTTGGAATTCCAAGCATGGTTGCAGAAGGTCCAGGTTGTGCGATACGGGCAGCGTGGGCTTCTGCGCCTCTAGTTTGTCGAACAGAAAGTGGATCACCAATGAGGTAATGCGCAGAGGCATCTGTAATTGTCACAGTAACTTCATCGCCAGGTCGGGCAACACATGTGTTGTCAAAGTGCACCAATCGAAAATCTTCACTGCGACCGGTCAATCGCGATTGGGCTTCATCGCGACGACCTTCGTAATCCCCCACCAAGATCTTATGTATTGTTCCGATTGCTTCCTGATTAACGGATAAAGAAATCGCCTGTTGGTGATTGTGTAGGCGGGTGTAACGATCTGCGACTACATCATCTGCAACCTGATCGGGCATTGTTGCTGCGGGAGTTCCGGGACGCTTTGAGTACTGATATGTGTAAGCGGCGGTAAATCGCGCTGTTGAGCACACATCAAGTGTTGCTTGGAAATCTTGTTCTGTTTCACCTGGGAATCCAACGATGATGTCAGTTGTTATAGCTGCGTGTGGAATCGCCGTGCGCACACGATCCAAAATGCCTAAATATCGATCAGATCGGTAGGAACGACGCATCTGCTGCAAAACTCGATCTGATCCTGATTGCAAGGGCATATGTAGATGTGGCATCACATTTGAGGTCTGGGCCATGGCTTCGATCACATCATCTGTGAAATCTCGTGGGTGCGGAGACATGAATCGCACTCGCTCTAAGCCATCGATTTTGCCGCATTCGCGTAATAAATTGGCAAATGCTTGGCGATCACCAAAATCAACACCATAGGCATTTACATTTTGGCCAAGAAGAGTTACTTCAATAACACCCTGATCCACCAAGGTCTTAACTTCAGTCAAGATATCTGCCGCGGTGCGGTCTTTTTCGATTCCGCGCAAGGTGGGAACAATGCAAAAAGTACAGGTGTTGTTACACCCCACTGATACCGATACCCATGATGAGAATGCAGAAAGGCGGCGTGCTGGAAGTGTCGATGGAAAATGTTCTAATGACTCCAGAATCTCTATCTGGGACTCTTCTTCGATACGTGCACGTTCAAGTAAGACTGGTAGCGAGCCAACATTGTGCGTACCAAAGACAACATCAACGTAAGGTGCCTTCTTGATAATTGTCGCCTGATCTTTTTGCGCTAAACATCCACCCACAGCAATCTGCATGTTGGGATTCAATTTCTTAATTGGAGCTAAGAAACTTAGATTTCCATACAGTTTGTTGTCGGCATTTTCTCGCACTGCACAGGTATTAAAAACAACAATGTCTGCTTGTTCACCGACTGTTACAGGAATATAGCCAGCCTCATCCAAGAGTCCGGCAATTCTTTCGGAGTCATGGACATTCATCTGACAGCCGTAGGTTTCGACTGTGTAGGTACGGGTCATAGAGAAGAGATTGAATACTCTAAAGTAGATCGATCAACTACGAGCATCTGATGATTATCCAGATGCTGCCAATCAGAGTTACCCCAACCAGTTGAAGCGATAATTACATCACTACCTTCTTTTTTGAATCGAAGTTCGTAGTGATCCTCCGAGCTCCATTCACTCTTATTCTCTGGGTTAAATTCACAAACAGCAATCAGAGAATCTGGAGTTTGAACCATGATGTTGAGTGAAGAATAGTCAGCAAAGGCACGGATTACATTAACGGTTTTGCGCACACCTTCGACTAAGCCAAGTTCATCCACCATTGAAATTAATGCGTAAAAGTAACGTTCGCTATCGGTGGTTCCCTGAATCAAACTCTTGTACTTATCGGAAATGAATTGCTCGGCTGTGTTACCGGGACGAATGGTTCCGTTATGCATGAAGGTGATCGCACCATGCGTAAAAGGATGGTTGTTATTAATATCAACACTTATTCCCTTAGAAGCTTGGCGCAAATGAAGCAATGCGCCATTTGTTTCTAGAGATTGGCTCGTTCCAGCCAAAAGAGTACTTTCCTTCGCAGCCTTGATGTCTTTAACAATCTCACCTTCGTAGCCGATTCCCCAGCCATCTTTGTGCACAGCAGATAACTCAACGAAGGCGTCAAAATCAGATCCGACAACATCGTAAAAACTCTTGCGTTCGGTAGAAGTAAATCCTAGAAGTCTGCACATAGTCGCAACTCTACTTCAAGCCTAGAGATTCTTCTTGGCACGCTCGTGTGCTTGCGCCGCACGCCATTTAGCGATCTCCCCATGATTGCCGCTGAGCAAAATTGCCGGGACTTCTATATCTCGCCACGTTGAAGGTTTTGTGAAGTTTGGATACTCCAAGTACCCCTCTTCATTATGTGACTCTTCGGCCAAAGACTCAGGATTTCCCAATACTCCAGGAATCAAACGTGTGATCGCTTCAATCATCACTAGTGATGCAACTTCACCACCACCTAATACATAATCACCGATCGAAACTTCATGAACTCGAAAATTCTTTGATTCATAATATTGGCGAACTCGATCATCAATGCCTTCATAACGACCACACGCAAAAACTAAGTGCTTTGATTGTGAAAATTGCGTAGCCATCGGTTGATCAAACCGCTTACCCGCAGGAGTCAAGATGATTAGATCTGTTTCAGGAGTCATTAATGGATCTAAAGCATTACCCCAGATCTCTGGCAACATAACCATGCCAGCTCCACCACCATAAGGAGTGTCATCAACGGTGTTGTGATTGTCTGTAGAAAAAGAACGTAGGTCATGAATTCCTACCTCAATCAAGCCCTGCTCTTGTGCTTTGCCCAATAAGGAAAGCTGCAGTGGTGCAAAGTAATCAGGGAAAATTGTTACCGCATCAATCTTCATGCCATCTCCCCCGTAATTGTTGGCGGAATAACCACCACTTTCTTATTTGCAATATCTACAGTCGGAACTAATTGGTGGACAAAGGGAATGAGCTGCTCACCACTTTCTGTCTTAATTGCTAACAAATCCTGACCCGGCAGATTAATCACATCAGTGATTTCACCAAAAACTTCGCCAGATTCAAGAACTGCCGCACATCCAATTAACTGCATCACGTGATACTCGTCTTCATCATTGGTTTCATTAATATCCACATCGGCATAGAGCAATGTGTCTCGAAGCTTTTCGATGCTATTGCGATCAGAAATTCCTTCAAAACCCAACAATAAAATGCCGTTATGAACTCGGCCAGAGATGACTTTTAATTCGCCACTTGAATCAGTTTGAACTGTGGCACCAATGGCAAAGCGACGATCAGGTTCATCAGTACGAACCTCTATCGTCGCTTCACCAAGAATTCCGTGAGCGCGACCAATTCGCCCCACGAGCAAGCGCATTGTTATCGAGCTTCGTCGGTCTCGATGAGATCGACGCGCACTGTGCGTCCTGCGAGCGCACTTACAACGGTACGAAGTGCCTTTGCTGTACGACCATTACGACCAATAACCTTGCCGATATCTTCAGGGTTAACGCGAACCTCTAAAGTTGTTCCGCGACGTCCACTCTTTTCAG
>Ga0209400_1002326_pt1 | contig 14539 bp, 17 predicted proteins | sample M_130807_EF_Meta_FD_187313 | JGI IMG/M metagenome (GOLD analysis project Ga0209400, IMG submission 187313) | Freshwater microbial communities from Lake Montjoie, Canada to study carbon cycling - M_130807_EF_MetaG (SPAdes) (version 2) | ecosystem: Environmental > Aquatic > Freshwater > Lake... | reverse complement strand
CTACTCTGGTTCATTTAACCAGCCTTCAGTCCAGCAAGGTGCTTACAACGCTGAATTTGACCTGAAGCTGATGATTGCCCCCGTGCCGTTCCTCGGTATGGAAGGCGCTGTTCAGCAAGACGCTGCAATCATTCCATTGATTGAAGCCCGTATGAACGATGCGACAAACGTGATGATGGATGCAATGGCTACAGCCTTGTACACCAACAGCACTAACACGCAACAATTCACAGGACTCCCTGCTGCCGTTTCTGCCTCTGGCACTTATGGCAACATTAGCCGTTCTGCATACACTTGGTGGCAGTCAAAGGCTTACACAGCCGGTAACGTCAACCCAACTCGTCAAAACATCTTGCAATACATTTCTGGTACTGTGAAAAACAGCGCTGAAGTGCCTTCTTTTGGTGTTTGCGGATTTGGTACTTGGACATTACTTGCTCAAGACTTTGTTGGTCAAGAACAATATGTAATCACACCCGGTCACGGTTTTGATGGTGATGCTAACGGTCCTCAAGCCGCTTTCCGCGCTTTGATGGTTGCTGGTGTTCCAATCTATCCAGACCCATACTGTCCAGAAGGTACTGTGTACTTCCTGAACACTAACTATCTCTCGCTCTATGTCCATGAGCAAGGTTCGTTTGTGTTTACAGGATTCGAGTCCACACTCCCGAACTGGCAAATTGGTTATGTTGGTGCTGTACTGATGATTGCGGAAATGGTTTCGACCAAGCCAAAATCTATGTCAGTAGTGTCCGGTTACAACTCTTTGTCACTATAAGGAGCAATAAACCATGTCATTAAGCACAAATAAAATCATTCTTGCCGCAGCGCAAACCAACACGGCTGGCGCGTATTTCTTAACCACAACCATTACGTCTACTAGCACCGGCAACGGTACTGTTATTCCTGCTGGTGTGTATATCATGTTCCCACAAGCAAACACTTCTGTGATTGCCTATAACGGTGCATCCAACGTAACTGTCTCGGCAGCTAACGTAGGTGGCGTTATCATCTCTGATGGTGTGAACGTATATGCTAAGTCTACGCAAACTGCTGATACTGTTACTCTGTTAGCCACCAATGGTGGTCAAGCAGTCGGTAGCACTTACGTCAGTTAAGGAGATACTATGGCTAATCCAGATGCAGTCGGTCAAAATACCCCAGACAGTTTCGGCACTTATGCGATTGCCTCGGCTCAAGGAGTATCTTTAGCGGCTACTGGTAACGCTGTTGTTGCCCTTCCCATCCTTCGGGGTGGTCTTACTGCTGGAAACAGCGTAGCAACTTCTGGTGCAGTCATTGTTCGCAGAGTAACTATTCAGAACCCAAGCGCAAGCGTGGCTACTGGAAACATTACTATCTTCACGAGCAATGATGGAAACACTAGCAATATTGTTGCAAACGCTGTTACTTTAAGCAGTTTGTCGGCTACTGGAACATTCCAAGACATCGCGCTAACCACGGGTGGCAATGTGATTGTTTCAGGCTACAACGCGCAAGCCTTGTATGTGAAAGTCGGTACTGCCGTTGCTGGCACAGTCGATGTTCGCGTATATGGTGACACAGTAAACTTCTAAAGCTATGCAAACCTTATATGTGACAAACAAGTGGGAAAAACCCATAACATTTAGCTACGAGTTCAAACCGTATACCTTCCCTGTGGGGGAAACGGTGGAAGCTCCGGAAGATGCCGTTTGTCACATATTTGGTCATGGTGACCCAAATAAAGAAAATTACATGGCGAGGCTGTCGCTAATTCAAACAAGAAATGACATTCCTGAAGGTTTGAAAATCTTGTCTAAATTTGAAATCTCTGACAGACCGCCTGTGAAAAGCCACTTGTTATCCCCGGTGGTTGAAAGAGTACCTCTGCCTTCTAAGAAGGTAGGGGGAAAAGTCAACTCTGAACACGATGGATAACGCATGGCTCAAACACTCCAAGGCTATCTCACGCAAGTTAGATATTTGTTGCATGACGCGCAATCTAACTTCTACACTAATGACCAGCTAATAGGCTACATCAATAGTGCGCGTGAGCGTGTTGTGCGCGACACAGGGTGTCTGAGAACTGTTCAAGTATCGCAAACTCCTTGCACTCCCGTAGCGGGTGGAAGCAACCCAGTCATCTGGTCTGCTGGATTGACCGTGGCTACCAATGACTATGTTTTCTCTAGCATCTATATTTACAAAGTTGTAACTGGTGGTGTGCTTGGCTCGACCGCGCCACCCTATCCATCAGGGACTTATGTCTACCCACCAACAACAACATTCACAGATGGCACAGCTACGTTGCAATACGCTGCGCCTTGTGAGGTCATAAACTACGCTTCTCTGCCATCAGGTGTGCAGACGCTAGATGTTTTGAACATCAATTTGTATTGGGGAAACTCAAGAATCCCATTACGGTATTTACCTTGGACTGACTTTAATGCTCAATTGCGTTATTGGCAGAACAATGTTCAGCGACCTATTTGCTTTAGCATTTATGGTCAATCTCAAATTTATGTCGGACCAGTACCAGACCAAGCCTATGTGATTGACTTGGACACGGTTATTTTGCCAACTACTATGGTTAATCTGACTGATACAGATACCATCAATGAACCATACGATACTGTTGTTCAGTTTTATGCGGCTCACCTTGCCAAATACTACGAACAATCGTTTGGTGAAGCTGAAATCTATTTGCAGCAGTACAAGCAAAAAACTCAATCGGTATTGGTATCTGTGTTTACAAGAAGGATACCAACCCCGTACTCCACACCGTTCTAAGATATGGCAGCCGCAGAGCAAAAAAAATCCTACGAGGTTGTCAAACAGTTCAAGGGTGTAAACACCAAGGCGAACAGAACGGCTATTGATGATTCCGAGTTTTCTTGGATTGAGAACGCTATGCCTATTGGCTATGGCAATATCAAGATTACGCCAACTTATTCCAATGTAGGTAGCGTCACCTTTACCAATACAGTTAGTTTCTATTGTTCAGCCAACATTGGTTTGGTTAATTATTTGGTTGCATTTCAGGCAAATGGCTCGGCTGAGTATGTGCGCTTGGACACAAATGTTAGAGGCACTATTGCTTCTTCTGGAACATTTAGCGCATCAGGGGTCAACATCTCTCAATGGAAAAATGACCGCATCCTGATTGGTGACCCTGCAAAGGGTTACTTTACTTGGGATGGTGTAAGCCTAGTCTTTATTGGTGGAGTAGGGCAAGTTGGTATTGTCCAAGGTGGCTCTGCTTACACTTCTGCGCCAGCAGTCATCATCTCAGCCCCCAATACGTCTAATGGCGTTCAGGCAACGGCTGTCGCAGCTATTACGGCTAACGTGGTGTCCTCTATCACTATTACAGAGTCAGGAACAGGCTATACAAGCGCACCTACGGTTACTTTTAATGGTGGTGGTGGCTCTGGTGCTAATGCCATAGCAGGAATTACTACATTCGCAACGGGAACAGTCTCAGTCTTAGTGACTGCTGGTGGCACGGGTTATACCAATGCGTCTAACCTGACTGTCACTATCGCTGGTGGTGGCGGTACTAATGCGGCTGGTCAAGGCATTGTCTCTGGTGGCATCGTTACCCAAGTCGTGATGACCAATGTCGGTAGTGGCTACACGAACCAAGCAAACGTCACGGTGACCATTGCTGGTGGAGGTGGAACTAACGCCACAGCCAAAGCAATCATAAATTTAGAGCCAATAGTCGGCATCCAGTCGTTTTCAGGGCGTGTTTGGATAGCTAATGGGCGCACAGTCACCTATTCAGGCGCGGGGTCGTATAGCAATTTCACAAGTATTTCTGCTGGACAAGTAACTCTGACTGATGCAACCTTGCACGGCAACATTACTCAGCTACTCTCAGCCAACAACTTCCTCTATATCTTTGGAGATGACTCCATCAACGTCTTCTCGGATGTGCGGGTGACCAATGCTGGCACAACGCTGTTTACCAATACAAACGTGAGTGCGTCTGTTGGCTCTAAACTGCAATACGCTATTTACCCTTATTTCAGGTCTGTTTTGTTTATGAACAACTACGGCATTTACGCTCTAGTAGGTTCTACAACGACCAAAATCTCAGACCCTCTTGATGGGGTTTTCCCCTACATTGACTTTGACTATCCTGTTTATGCGGGTCAGGTGTTGCTGAACAACATTCTGTGCGCTGCATTTAACTTCAAATACACGGGTGGACTTGGCACTTCTAGCTCCAGCCGTTACATCCAAGCCATCTTCTTTGAGAAAAAATGGTTTTTTACAAGTGCTGGCAACGACTTGGCTTATATAGCTTCTGCACCTCTAGGTGGCAAGATTAACCTCTATGGCTCTAACGGCAATTCTTGTGTGCGACTGTATGCGGACTCTACTTCTCCCATTAACAGTTATGTGCAGACTTCATTGAATCCAATGAAAGACCCGATTCGCACCAAGCAAGCGTTGAAGGTTGGCATTGAAGCTACCTTGAGCAATGCTGCTCAATTGACGGTTACGGTGGATTCTGAGACGGGTTCTAGCACCCCAGTCTTGCTTGGAGAATTAGTCAGTTGGATTAATAATGTGAGCAATGTGATTTCTTGGGTGAACAACAGTTCTGCGGTAATCACTTGGTATGGTGGTGGCGGGTATACCCTATACAAGACTGACGCAAAGCAATGGGGTAAGTATTTGGGCATGACCGTTACATCAACGGGTGCAAATTTTGTAATCAATGGGTTCGAATACGAACACGAATTAAGAGTGAGGTTCTAACATGGCAGTTCCATATACCTTTGGTAGCGCAACAACAAGTATTCCTCTGTCTCAACTAGACAGTAATTTTGCTACAACCATAACGCTTGGCAACACAGCTATTCAGTTAGGTAACACCGTTACTACGCTAAACAACATGACGTTGGCTAATGTGGCTGTTACTAGCACTAATGGAGACATAACCATTAACACGGTTCGTGCTGGTCTAGGCAACGCTTCTGTATCTTCTAACACGGCATTTGGTGTTAGTGCTTTAAACGCAACGACAGGCTCTTCATCAAATAATAGTGCTTTTGGAAGTGCCGCAGGTTCTGCTTTAACAAGCGGTTCTAGGAATACTGCACTTGGTTTTAATGCTTTGTTATTGAACACAACTGGTAATGAAAATACTGCTGTTGGTGGAAATTCATTAAATAAATCTACAACCTCATCAGGAAATACAGCACTTGGTTATGTTTCTTTGTATGAAAACACTACTGGTGCTTCAAACACAGCAGTTGGTAACTCTGCCCTACAAAACAACACCACAGCATCTAATAACACAGCAGTAGGTTATCAGGCAGGGTATACGAATACAACGGGGACAAATTTAACTTTAGTAGGCGTTGGTGCTGGATATTCAGTTAGTACTGGTCAGCAGATAACAGGAATTGGTAAAAATGCCGCCAATAAAACAACAACCGCATCCTATGTAATTGCAATGGGTGAAAATGCTTTGTACAACAACACTACGGGTTCTTATAATGTAGGGCTTGGCGATAACGCCCTTTACGCAAACACCACAGCCTCTAACAACACAGCAGTAGGTTATCAGGCACTTTATAGCAATACGGGTGGTAGTTCTACCGCAGTTGGATACCAAGCACTTTATGCTCAAACAAGTCCATCAAACTTCAATGATGCTTTTGGTAATGGGGCTTTAAAAAGCGTAACAACTGGAAATATAAATATTGGTCTTGGAGTCGTTGCTGGACAATCAATAACAACAGGTGGTGGGAATATTTGTCTTGGACATAATTCTGGTTTAAATTTAACAACAGGTTCTACTAATGTTTATTTGGGTTATGCCGCAACTGCATCATCGGCAAGTGTTTCAAGTGAAATTGTAGTTGGTGGTAATGTTTCAACAGGCAAAGGCGTTAATACTGGGTTTATCAATCCTTCTGGTGCTAATTATCAAGGCAACAACTCTGCTTCTTGGTCAACCACTTCTGACCAGCGACTCAAAAAGAACATTGTTGATAACACAGAAGGCTTAGACATTGTTAGCCAGATTCGTGTTCGCAACTTTGAATACCGCACAGCGGAAGAAGTAACTGAATTACCAGCACATACAGTCATTGAAAAAGAAGGCGTTCAACTTGGCGTAATAGCACAAGAACTTCAAGCGGTATGTTCAGACTGCGTGAAAGAAGAATCTACAGGCGTGTTATCAGTAGATACATCTAATCTTACATGGCACATGATTAACGCTATAAAAGACCTCAAGGCATTAGTTGACGCACAAGCCACAGAGATTACCGCACTCAAAGCAAAGGTTGGAATATGAACGAATTAACAGAAGCACAGCAAATTGCACAGCATTACAAAGCCGCAATGGACTCAGTTAACCTGATTAACGCTGGACAGCCAGAAGGCATGACAGCAGAAGATTGGGCAGACTGCTTGGCTCGTAACAAAGAGCATCTAAAGATTATGCTTGCCAAGGACTTTTGGACAAATGAGAACATGACACCGTTGAGAACTGCGAGTGCGTAATGAGTACCAATGCTTTTACTAAACTTGGTAACACCGTAGCGTTTCTTGCTAATACGGCTGCGCCTACTGCTGTGCAATGCTTATCTACTACGCTTGGTGGCAACCAATACCGCATCATCAACTCTGGCTCTGTTGTCGTATTCCTCGGTTACGGCTCAAGTGCTAGTGATGCTGCTAACAACTGTGCGGTTGTATCGACTACAGGACCATCTTTTCCGCTACTTGCTGGAACTGATGAGATTCTTACCTTTGTGCCAAACGCTTACTTTACGGGCATTACGGCTAGTGGAAACGCCACTATCTATATCACGCCCGGAGATGGGATGTAATCATGTTAAAGACAGTAGCAATTAGTAGCGGTGGAACAAACGGCACAGTAACCAACATTGCAACGGGTACTGGGCTTACTGGTGGTCCTATTACAGGGACAGGCACTATCTCGCTTGCTAATACTGCTGTTACTGCTGGCTCTTATGGAACTGCAAGCCAAGTCTCTCAGGTAACCATAAACGCTCAAGGTCAGATTACAAGCGCTGCCAACGTAGCTATTGCTATTGCTAATTCTGCTGTGTCAGGTCTTGGCACGATGGCTATTCAGAACGCTAACGCTGTTGCTATCACGGCTGGAAACGTAGTGGCTAATGTGACTGTGACCAACACAACTGCTGCAAGCGCAACATTTGGAACGGCTAGTTTGCCATTGACTCCAGCCGGATACATTCAGATTCAGTTAGCCAACGCTACTGTTGTCAAAGTCCCTTACTACGCAGCATAAGATGAACTTTCAAGACATATTCAATTTAGTCGGTGGTGCGCTACTGCTCGGTGTGGGCTGGTGGTGTCGTGAGATATGGGATTCTGTAAAGAGTCTCAAGACTGGCTTGCAATCTATTGAAGTTGACCTAGCTAAGAACTATGCAACCAAGCAAGACATTAACTCACGCCTAGACAAGATTGATAACGTGCTAGAGCGCATCTTTGACCGCCTTGATGGAAAGGCTGACAAATGAATTTTGATACTTTGTCAGTAGTGGAGTACGGCAACGATGAATCTTTGCAAGAGTTTTTGTTTGAGAACGGCTTACAACATAAGCTATTCCAAGAAACATTCATGGATATTGGCATAACTGTGCCAATTTTTCCTTTAACTGACGCAAATACCGCCAATTTAGATGACTGGTTACTTGCTCATCAGGTCGAACATCAAGCCTTTTCTAGCCTCTTAGAATTAAATAATCCATTCAATATGTTGGATGTTGATTTCAATAATGAGTCAGATTTCTATGATTGGTTGGCTAGTCATTTGTACATTCATCAACAAATTGCTGCGTCCCTTAACTTGAGTTCTTGACCATGAATAATCTTTCCCCGCCCCAAAAAAAATCAGGTTTTTCGGATTCTGAGGTGATGAGCCAAGTCAAGAAGGAACGTGGCGATTCTCCCAAGATGTCTGCCCTAGACATACTGACTAAGAGCATTGGCGGTCAAATAGACCCTGCTCGGTTTGAGGCGGTGCTGTCTGAGACTGTTCGCAGAAACCCCAAGGTCAGAGTTGTGAGAGCAAACAATTCTTTATTCATCATCCACAACGATGGGCAGGGCGGTGCTGACGTAATCATGGAAACTGCTGACAAGCCAAAAGAATTGATTGAAAGCCTAAAACAGTTTGGTCAAGGAATGAAAGCTGGAAACTTTAAGTCTTTGCGGTTTGAAGTCTCTAACCCTGACATTATTCGCGCCATAAAGATGAGTGGCTTTGAGCCTAAATTGAGTGGCGTTGGTGGTCAACAAATGTCTGCTGTGGTGGAGCTATAAATGTCAAATTACGTTAAAAGCAGAACAACCCCTGTTCAAGCAGCAATTTCTACAACCAACAATACGGTTGACAAAATAGCCCGTAACCCTTTGCCAGTCATTGAGACTGCGGTGTTAACGGCTGTGCTTACTCCGGTATTAGGACCGGGTGCAGCCCCAACTGCTTCTGCTGCGGTGACTTATTTAAATGGTGGCTCTACTGAAGATGCAGCAAAATCTGCGGCAGTTTCTTTTGCTGGACAACAAGCGGCTGAAGCCTACGCCCCTGCTGCTCAAGCCCCAGACAACATTGATGTCGGCGGTGGTTTTAATCCTGCTACGGGTACTGGTGACCCTACAACGGCTTCTGCTGCGGCTGCTACTCCAACTCGGACAGAAAAAGCTGGTGTATCTGGAGCTGCAAGAGGCGCAACAAGCGCAGCGCTCAAAGGCGGTTCTGCTGAAGAAATTGCGTCTGGTGCTATTGTTGGCGGTGCGTCTAGTTATGGTGGCGCGGCTGCTAGTGAAGAATTAGGACTTAAACCGGGTTCTATTGAAAGTGGTTTGACTCAAACTATTGTTGGTCAGTCTATTGGCAACTATCTAAGCCCCACAAGGTCTGCTCAAACGGTTGGTGGGGGCGCTGCTCCTGAATCTTCTCCAACAAGCGTAGCAACAACTGGGGCTGGACAAGCGCCCGGTTCACAGGCATTGTCTCAAGCACTAAGAATTGGTGACCCCGGTGCGCCAATATTTGGTGGTGACAAAGAAGAAGGTAAAAAGTCTGGTTGGAACGTGGAATCCCTACGATACATGGGTCAGGAGAGTTAAATGAAAAAGATTGCCAAACTGCTTAAAGCAGACATCAACGGTACTAGCGACTTGGCGGCTATTGCTGCTATGTTGCAAGGTAAAGGGCGTGGTAAAGATACCATTCTTGCCCACATTACCCCTAGAGAAGCTGAAATCCTCAAGGCTGCGGGTGGTTCAGGCACAACTAATCCTGAAACTGGCTTGTTAGAGTTTCAAGAAGTTGATTCGTATGTTGGAGAGCCGTACACAACCGTTTTTGACCCTCCTTCATACGATATTGGCTTTGGTCCTGATGTTTATGAAGCACCGGGTGGTGGTCAATTTGGTCCAAGCCCTACAAATGCTCAAATTGAGCAGCAAATAGGCTATCAACCCACCCAAGCAGCCCCTCAAACATTTGAGCAAACAAGACAGACAACGCCTTCTGCTGGTTTAAATTTTCCTCTTGAAGTTCCGGGGCAACAGTTTTTTCCAACTATTGTTGAGCGCCCAGACAATTTGCAAGAGTCTTTGCGTCAGCAGTATGCGCCTGAAGTAGCTAGAACTGATGTTGTTTCTAGGTTTAACCAACCAGAAGACAAATCGTTTTTTGACAAGTTGTCAACGCAAGACATGGTTCGTCTTGGACTTGCTGGTGGACTAGGAATCTATGGCGCTACGCAAGCCAAGAGGGGCGCTAAACAAGCAGAACAAGCGGCAGCAGAGCAACGCGCTGTTGGCGCGCCTTACCAAGCCAAAGGCAAAGAGTTAATTCGTGCCGCAGAGACAGGCGAATTAACTCCAACAGGACAACAGTCATTACAAGCCCTACAAGCCCGTCTAGCACAGGGCGCAGAGTCTCGCGGTGGTGTAGGAACTGCACAGGCAACTGCACAGGCTGAAGCCTATCGTCAGCAGTTATTAGCTCAACAATACAACCTCGGATTACAAGTCTCTAATATTGGTGACCAAATTGCTTTGGGAGCTATTAAAACTGGCTTACAGGCTGACCAAGCATTGAACCAAGCGAGTACAAACTTCTATACTAACTTGGCTGCAATTGGCGGTGGCATACCAATAACTCAGACGAGGACTGCGTAATGGCTACTACACCTGACATTGTTCCTGAGTTGGCTGAATTGCAAAAGCCGTATGTCTTGCCTATGCCTGACCCGTTTAGCTCAAAGACAAGCGCTGCCGTTACTGGTTCAACCATGCCCAAAATTGATACAAAGGCATTGGGACAGACTGGTACTAGGGATGAGATGTCAAACATTAGACAGCAGCAATCAGATTTGTTGCAACAAGAATTAGAGTCCAAACAATATATTTCTCAAGGTGAACAACAAATTGCTGAGTACAAGGCTAAAGGTTTAGCTGACATATCAAAGCAAGAGAGTGAACAAGCTAGAGGAATTTATAAATCAGTAGAAACTTTTAGAGAAAAGAATCCTGCTCCAGAACTTTCGCCAACAAAAGACAATGTTCAATCTTTGTCTACTTTGTTTGGTTTGATTGGTGTCATTGGCATGGCTATGGGCGGTGCTGGCAAGCAATCTGCAACTGCGTCATTGAACGCTATGGGCGGCATGATGAAGGGTTGGCAACAAGGTCGTGCTGACTTGTGGAAAAGAGAAGTGCAAGAGTTTGACAAGAATATGCTTACTTGGAAATCCAAGTTAGACGATGCAATGAAGAAGGCAGAAGCCGCATACAAAGTCTTGCCTTACAACAGAGCCGAGGCAGAGACAAGATTAAATGAGGTAATTGTTACTTTGGGAAGCGGTTTGCTAAAAGAAAAAAACAGACTACAAGGTTTTGAGCCAACTTACAAAATGCTTGAGAACTTGCATAAGGATTCTGAGTTTGTAATGAAAGAGTCTGGTACTGAGCGCAGACATAAAGAGACTATTACTGCACAAAAAGAACTTCAAAGAATGAGAGAGAAATCTGCCATAGAGCTTGAAGAAATGAAAGAGAAAGCAGCCGCAGAGAGAGTTGCAGATGCGGCTAGACAAAAACTAATGGACGATGTGCGGAAGAGACAGCTTGGTCCAATAGACAAAAAGGGAGCAGAAGCAAAGGCTTTGAAACCTCCAGCAAAAATCATAGAAGGCTATATTGCAAACACGCAGCTCAAGACGGATGTGGAAGATATTGCCAAAGACTTAAAAAACCCCAAGCTGCAAGAGCAAATTAAAAAATTCAGAGCAGAAGCATTTTTGACAGAAGAAGGAAAGATATTGAACCAGATAATTTCTGGTGACATTCCTACTGAACTACGTCAGTTCTTGACAAAAATTCGTGATGTGCGTAATAACTACTACCTCAACATTTCTGGTAAAGCTGTTACTGGTGGTGAGGCATTGCGTAACTATGGCGTTGTTCCACAGCCCGGTGATTCCGCAGAAGTAATGATGGACAAACTAAAAGGTATGTCTAAGCGTATTGGTGACCAAGTTTCTGGTATGCAGCAGTTGTTTAAGTTGCCAGACATTCAGCTTGCTCCGGGTGCGCCGACATCCTTGAGAGCAAATGAAGACTATTCATTGCGTGGCGCAGGAACATTAGAGTACAGCTCTGTTGAAGAAGTTAACGCAGCAAAGTTACCTAGCGGAACAAGAGTCATGATTAATGGCAGATTGGCAGAGGTGGAATAGTCATGGGCGTTAAATTTATAGACGAAAATCCTCCAGCCACAAAAGGCGTTAAGTTTCTTGATGAACAAAAACAAGAACCTACCGTCTTAGAAAGAGGTAAAAAAGTTGCTGAAGAAGCGCTAACTAGCGGTATCTTTGGTGCTGCTGCTCCAGAAATGATGCAAGCAACTGGTCAAGGAATCAAAAGGGTTGGTCAAGCTGCTGGTCCTTATGGACGTATACCTACGGCAGTTGGCAGCGCTATAGAAGCGGGTGGCACGGCTATGAAAGGCGCAAGACCCGCTAGTTTCTTTACGGGAACTATTGCTGGCGCTGGCGGTGAAACTGCTGGTCAAGTTGTTGAATCTAAGTACGGTCCGGGCATTGGCGCGGAAACAGCGCGTTTGTTGGGCGCTACGCTTACCCCCGTGCCTCTTGAGTTTTTAGGTACACAAACAGGAAAGTTAATAGGCACTTTGGCTGGCAAGTTTGTGCCGGGTATGACTACGGCTAAGACTGTTGGGCAATTGTTGCAAGAACAAAACATCAAGCCTCAAAGTATTACGGCAGAACAAAGAGCGTTCATTGAAAAGAAAATACTTGAAATTCGTGGCGGTAAAAGCTCTGTTGATGCTGAAAGAGAAATAGCGGATATGCTTAAAGCTGGCGCTGGCAAGATAACTCAGCAAGCCGCTATGACTGCTGACCAGCTTGAGGCATCAGCAAGAAGCCAGTCTCAATCAATTTTGTCTGAGGCGCAGCAAACAGCGAAAAGGATTCGTGATAGCGCACGGGCGTTGAGTCCTGCTCAGAGACAGATTTCTGAAGCAGATGCCCAGTCTGTTTTGCAAAAAGGTCAGCAAGAAGCGGCTCGGATAGAGAAACAGTTTCGTGACCAAATTGCTGAGATGAGAAGCAAGTCGGGAAGATTAACAACTAGAGCAGCAGAAGGTACGCAAGAGGCTCAAAAGTCTTTAGCGGCTGTCGGCACACCTCAAACTCCTACTGAGACAGGGCGCTCTATAAGAGATGCCACTACGCCTATTTTTGAAAATCTTAAAAAGGTTCGCTCTGACAATGCTGAAAAGTTCAAGGGTGAAGCGTTTGGAGAAGCTCTAAACAAAGAACGGGCTGGACAAAGAGTTTCTGATACGCAAGCATTTAAAGACGCTCTTACAGCTATAGCAAACGCTATTAAAAATCCTGAAACAAAACTAAGGAATATATCTATTGCTGACGTTGAGTCTCAACTTTTAAAAGTAAGAAGAGCGCTAGACCCAGTTAAAGAAGTTGACGGTGTATCTGTCGGCGAACCAGTTAGCTTTCAGGGACTAGAGAACCTAAGAAGATTCTTGCGTGATAGGTCTTATGGTTTACCCGCAGAGGGATTTGACGCTATTGGACAGAGACAGGCTGGTGACCTTGCTGATGCAGTAGAGGCGATACAAAAACAATTTTCTCCAAAAATAACTAAATTTCTTGAACAGTACAGGGCTGACTCTGAACCGCTAAACAGATTTAAAACAAAACTAGGCGAAGCTCTTGTTGGCAAGGAAGAGTTTGATATGACTCGCTTTGCTACCGACCCCGCAGAGCTAGCAAACAAAGTTTTTAAATCAGAGACAAGCGTAAAAGACTTGATGCAGTTGCTTGGCAGAGATGCTGCAAACACAGAGCAACTAGCTAGGGGCTTTGTTGCAAGCAAATTGCAAGATGCGTCAAGCAAAGACATACAAAAGTTTGTTACCAGTAATGCTGATTGGTTAAATCAATTCCCTCAATTAAGACAACAACTAGAGGCGGCTGCCACAACGATAGGTCGTTCAGAGGGATTTGGCGGGGCAAGAACTACTCTTGCTGACACGCTTAGAACTGGCGCTACAAAACTTGCTGATGTCATCCCTTCTAAGACGGGCGCTGTGTTATCAAAAGCAGAGCAAGAGGCGCAGAAAGCGGCTGAACAACGCATCAAGGGCGCTGCAAAGGGCTTGAAAGGTGAAAAGAAATTGGCTGCCGGAGTTGTCAAGGAAGCAGAAACCGAGGCTGCTGGAGTTACAAAGGCTGCTGGCGCTGAAGCTGGAAAGATTCGCGCAGATGCTCAAGCCCGTGCAGACACGATTCTTAAGGGTACAACTGATGCTGACATAGCTCGACAGATTATTGTTGGTACAGACGATGCTGCATGGAAAGAAATGTCACAAATTATTTTGTCTACTCCCGGTGGCAAAGAAAAGTTATCTGACGCTGTTCATCAAATTCTTGCCAAGAAAGCTCAAAGCAGCTTAAAAGGCGCTATGAATGAGTGGGAATATATAGGTCAACGTTTGATTGACAACAATCTAATGTCTGCTGAGAAGGTGGCTCAGACTGCTGCCAAGATGCAAGAGATATTTGTTGCCCCTGTTGACTTGCGTCAAAAGTCAACTATGGTTCAACGATTGATGAGAAATGCAATTGTTGGATACGCTGCTCCAGCAGCAGTAAGGGTGTTGGACTAATGGCTAAGAAGCAAAAGGGTATCAACCCTGACCTAGAGCAAGCCATCTCCGATATGCTCAAAGCGGTAATGGCTGACCCTATGGCAAGCATTACAGACAAGACCAAGGTGATTGACCGCGCCCTAAAACTTGAAGCTATCAAGCTCAAGATGTCTGATGATGAGTGGGGCGCAGGATTCAACAATGTTGATGAAGAAGACGAATAGGGTTAGACTATGGTTTTCGTCAATCACAAAGGGGATAAACATGGACGGTATTGCTTTGGTACGCCTAGCGTTAGGGGTCATTACAGACAGGCTCATCACG
>Ga0209400_1002323_pt1 | contig 14548 bp, 16 predicted proteins | sample M_130807_EF_Meta_FD_187313 | JGI IMG/M metagenome (GOLD analysis project Ga0209400, IMG submission 187313) | Freshwater microbial communities from Lake Montjoie, Canada to study carbon cycling - M_130807_EF_MetaG (SPAdes) (version 2) | ecosystem: Environmental > Aquatic > Freshwater > Lake... | reverse complement strand
AAAGTAAAACGCATTGGTATCGACCTCAAAGATTTTCAAGGCAATTAAAGCGTAGGTCCAAGCAATCATATCGACTAAATGCGTCATAAAGATTAGGCCCACAGCCACCATATAAAAGGGGACGGATAACCAAAAAATCCCTTGACGGTCAGCCCAATCAATCAATAACTGATAGATCTTTCCTACTAACAATATGAGTAAGGCGTGGACAGCTAACAAACCAATTGCCACCAGAAATACGATATAGAGTTCATCGATTGGGAGGCTGCTCGATACCTTTGTAAAGAGGGTAAAGAAGTTAGGTAGGTCAATCATTAGATAGATAAGACAGATTTATCTTATTTGACATAATAATGATTATACGCAGATAAGCCTAGTAGGATCTAGGGCTTAGATTCAACAAAAACAGGTTTTGGTCCACCCTGATACTTCGTCTTGTAAAGCTTCTCCCAGCGGGATCGCAAGCCCTTTGAGATCTCTTCCTGATTAAACAAATCTGCGACATCAATCGCACTAAAGCCTTGATGATTACGGATCTGCAGATCAGCTCCGCGATCCAATAACAAGCGTACCAATTGAATATTCCCGGAACGAACTGCCATCATTAAGGGGGTTGTGTCGCTTTCAGACAAAGCATCCACTTTGGCGCCTTTGCTCAAGAGATAATCCGCTACCGATAAATGGCCCTCCGTGCAGGCGTAATGCAAGGGCGTCCATCCTGATTTATTGATCTCGGCACCACGTTTATCCACCAAGACCTTTACCTCAGGCAACATGCCATAAAGGGATGCCATCATCAAAACAGTTTCGCCAGAGAGATTGGGATGGTCTACATCGACACCTTTGAGCCCAATCAAATAATCCAGGGTTTGCTTGGATTTCTCCTTAGCGGCATATACGGTTAATGGATTGCCGCCCTTAACCAGCAAATTGGGGCTTACACCAGCAGAAATCAGTTTCTTAACCTCAGAAAGATCATCAAATTGCACTGCCTTGGTCATCTTGTCGACCTGCTCTTGGGTCTGAGCAACAGCCGTTAGACTTACAAGAAGGAAAGCTAGCAGAGTAATTAATTTGCGGTGTAATCTCATGAATCACTTCTATTTAACTGAAAACATTGATAAAAATTATGAGTTGTATGCTCAGCAATCGACTCAACCGAGACCCCTCTTAAATCCGCTATAAAGCCCGCTACATGGGATACCCAAGCCGGCTCGTTTGTTTGGCCACGATGGGGCACCGGCGCTAAATATGGCGAGTCGGTCTCAATCAAAATGCGCTCTATAGGCAATGCTTTGCAAGTTGCCTGGAGATCCTTGGCGCTCTTAAAGGTCACAATACCCGAGAACGAGATATAAAAACCCATCTCGATCGCTGCTTTTGCAACCTCATAACTCTCAGTAAAACAATGCATTACCCCACCAATCCGCCCTGCACTCTCCTCCTGCATAATTTTGAGAGTGTCCTCCGAGGCTGAACGTGTATGAATTATTAATGGCTTCTTTGCAGCCAATGCCGCCCGAATATGAGTACGAAAGCGTTCGCGTTGCCACTCCATCGACTCATAGGAGCGCTCGCCCATGCGGTAGTAATCTAAACCGGTCTCACCAATCGCAATCACCTTAGGATCTTTAGCCTCCTCGATCAAAAACTCTAGAGTAGGCTCGGGCGTATCTTCGTAATCAGGATGAACACCGACCGAGGCAAACAAATTAGGGTGGGATTGCGCCAAGAGTTTCACCTTGGGGAAATCTGGAATATCCACTGAAATACACAAGGCATGCGTTACCTTGGCTCGCGCCATATTCTCCAGAACTTCAGGAAGACGTTCTTGGTATTCTGGGAAATCGAGGTGGCAATGCGAATCAATAAACATGAGGACGCATTTTAGTCTGCAAAAAGCTGCTGGTACTGCAATAGTAAGGATTCTAGTTGAACCCTTGTTGATAAAGGGTGATTCTCATGGCGCCTAGCAAGAAGCACAAGCTTCCATAACTTAAGCAGTTTGTTCATATTGACCTGCTGGGCCAAGGCCTGAACATGCTTTTCATGCCTGCGGTAATAGCGCGCTTCACCCGCTTGCTTTGCCGACTGTATATCAAACAACCAACGCTGCATGCATGCCAAAAGAATGCCAAAGGGTGCTTTATGGATTTTCTCAGCACAGTCTATCCACGGAATATCGCGCCCCTTACTTAGCGCCTCTAATAACAAGCGAGTCGCAGAACTCGCCAGAGCCATGCTATCTTTATCATCACTTAGACGGCGCGCCAAGATCACTTCCTTGGCGGCTAACGGTGCCCCGCCTTGCTCGTCTAGGCTGGCCTCTATTTCTTCTGAACTAATTTTTTGCTCAGACAAAGATCCCAAATGAGTGTTTAACCATTGCAAAGCAATTGCACGTTGAGGCTTAGGCAGTGCTATCAACTGGCAGCGCGAGCGAATGGTAGGCAACACTCGATCAAGACGATCGCTTAGGAGAATAAAAATAGTTTGCGCATTGGGCTCTTCAAGAGATTTCAGTAAGGTATTTGCAGCATCAGGCCGCAAACCCTCGAGGGGATAGATCAAAACAACGCGCTGACCACCTCGATGGGTTCCCACATTAATGGCCTCAATTGCCCTTCGCACCTGCTCGATTTTGATAAAGGCGCTCTCCTTCTTTCCGTCGCCCTCCTCTTTGTCTTCCACTTCCTCCACTTCGGGTTTGGGCATCCCCTCCAATTCAGCATGGGGCATACGGTGCTGATAGAGGGCTGGCACGAGACCAATAAAATCAGGATGGTTGGCAGTCTCAAACCAGCGGCAGGCTTGGCATTCCTTACAGGGCTTTACCCCCGAGGAGAAGAGATCGGCCTCACACAAAATAGCCTGAGATAGCTCCAAGGCAAAGTCTAATTTACCAATCCCCGCTTGCCCATGTAGCAAGATCGCTTGGGGAAGGCTCTCAAGATTGAACTGCTCCCAAGCATCAACATGCCAGGGGTAAACCGACCGGCCCACCTGGCTTTCATAATTAGGATTTTCTATTTCCATGCGATATAGACAAAAACTATTATTAAATAAGTCAATTTATTCAATGACTTAGCCTAGTAATCCAAACGAATTTCTTGAAGCTGTTGCCAGATGGCATCTGGGGTCTGTAAGGCATTGATGATCATGAATCGCTCTGGATCTGCTTTAGCTCGGCGCAAATATTCACCCCGAACCTTCTCAAAAAAGCTTAAATCCAACTGCTCAAATTTATCGGGGGAGCGTGCCTTTGAGCGGCGCTCTTCGGCAACATTCCCAGGGAGGTCAAACAGCAACGTTAGGTTTGGCTGAATAAGACCCCTCGCCCTACCCTGCACCAATTGCTCAAGAGCATTGAGCTTCTCTAGGCTCAAACCGCGCCCTCCCCCCTGATACGCAAAACTCGCATCGGTGAAGCGATCGGAGATCACAATCTTTCCAGCCTGAAGGGCAGGCTCTATTACCTCTGACAAATGCTCTCGCCGGGCGGCAAACATCAACAGGGCTTCGGTCTCAATATGCATGGCTTGATTAAGGAGCAACTTTCTTAACTCCTCTCCCAATGGGGTACCCCCAGGCTCACGGGTGAGAACAATCTCCTTCCCTTGATAGCGCTCTCGCAAATGCTTCGTAAAGGACTCAAGATGTGTGCTTTTACCCGCTCCATCAATGCCCTCAAAGCTGATAAAGAATCCAGGGTAATTAGGCTTGGTCACTCATTATCTCGCTGGTTTAGAGGCGGACTTCGCGGGATTGCGTTGGTAGCGATCCACCGCCGCCTCGTGTTCTTTCAAATTAGTCGAGAACTGGCTACTGCCATCACCGCGTGCCACAAAATACAGAGCATTCGATACTGCAGGCTGAGCGGCTGCCAGTAAGGACTCTTTCGATGGCATTGCAATGGGGGTTGGAGGCAGTCCATAACGCATATAGGTATTGTAGGGAGTATCTCGGCGCAGATCGGCTTTCTTAATATCGCCATCAAACTTTGGGCCAATGCCATAAATGACAGTGGGATCTGTTTGCAGCATCATGCCCTTCTTTAATCGATTCTGAAATACTGCCGAGATCATGCCTCGTTCGCTTGCCTGACCCGTTTCTTTCTCAACAATGGAGGCGAGGATTAGTAACTGATAGGGGCTTTTTAACACCCCACCCTCAGGATTGGCTTTGGTGTAAAGATCCCAAGCGCCAGCCAATTGTTTTTGCATCGCTGCGAGTGCGCGCTTATAAATCACTAAATCAATTTCATCGGGATCAAAAATATAGGTATCTGGTAGGAAATAGCCCTCTGCACTTTCGGCATCCAAACCCACAGCCTTCACAAATTGGCTTGGGTCTAGGCGATTGCTTTGAAGAGTCACGGCGGGGTGCGCATCCATCGCTGCCCTAACCTGCCAAATACTCATCCCGGGGATGATCTTGACGCTCTCCCGAATTCGATCACCCCGAGCCATTTGTAGCAAGACGCTGCCCAAACTGGCATTGGCAGGAAACGCGTAGGTCCCGGGTTTGAGTTTGGAGCCCACCCATAAAGATCGGGCCCCCACCTGAAAAAGCCAAGCTGGGGAGCTCATGCCTTGGTCTTGCAATTGCTTAGCAATGCTAGAGACGCCCGATTTGGGTAATACCTTAAAACGTTGCTCTGCAGTGCTGCCTTCTTTTGGCTTGGGCACAACCCCCCATGTAAACAATGCAAGGTAATAAAGCCCAATCAGGGTCAAGGCAATCAGGATGCCCGTTCGTAATTTAGAGATCAAAGCAGTCTAGTCAAGGGTGATGGTATTGGGGATCAGAAAGTTTTTGTTCATACCACTATGATAAAAGTCTTAGCAAACCGATTCATAAACGACACAATACAGCCCAAATGACCGAACACCAAGTAACCGAGTTACGTGATTGGGGACTCCTTTTGGTAGAAGGCCCAGATGCTAGCTCCTTTTTGCAAGGACAATTGACCAACTCCGTATTAGGAATGACTCGTACACCTCCCGCAGCGATTGCACAGGATCATTCTGGTGTGCGTCTCTCGGGTTACTGCACTGCCAAGGGGCGTTTACTGGCGAGTGCTTGGATTTGTTTGTCAACTCATGCAGAGCAAGATCGTTTCGCCCTGTTTGTATCGCGCGACCTGGCCGCTACGTTTGCAAAACGCTTAGCCATGTTTGTGTTGCGCTCTAAAGCAAAGGTTGTAGATGTTAGTCATGAGTGGACAGTCTATGGCGTGCTTGGTCCGGCAAATACACCCCCTACAAACTTACCGAGCGATGCGATTGCTCTCACCATGACCCATCCCTCTGGCACTGGTGATCAAAAACGTATTCTGTTTGCGACACAAACACCACTTCCATCACAAAGCGCATCTTCCGAAGATCTTGGTGCATGGAATGCTGCGGAGATAGCCAGTGCAATACCACGCATTGTTTTGGCGACCCAAGATCAGTTTGTGCCGCAGATGATCAACCTAGAATCCATTGGTGGAGTCGACTTCAAAAAAGGGTGCTACCCCGGACAAGAGGTGGTGGCGCGCAGTCAATACCGTGGCGCTATTAAACGTCGCCTATATCTTGCCCAAGTTGAGACCGCTCTTGCGCTTGCAGGTCCTGCTACCGAAGTTGTTCATGAGGATGATCCAAACCAGCCAGCCGGTATGGTGGTCTTATCCGCCCAGCATCCTACCCAAACAGGGCTCGTGACCCTGCAGATCGAGTGCAAGTCTGAATTGGCCCATAGCGGCAAATTACATCTCGGTAAGGCGGATGGCCCTGCATTGCAATTAGGAAATCTGCCATATTCCCTGATTGAAATTTAATCAGGCATATTATTGGTATGTGCCTCATTTTATTTGCCTGGAAATCTCACCCAAAGTACCCCTTGGTCGTTGCTGCCAATCGGGATGAGTTTTATGAACGCAATACTGCGGGTATTGGCTGGTGGCCAGAACATCCCCATATCCTAGCAGGACGTGATCAAGCCGATGTCATTGGTAGTCCTGGTACCTGGTTGGGTCTTACTAAAAATGGGCGCTTCTCTGCCCTCACCAATGTACGCTCACCCAGTGAGAAAAAACCGGATGCCCGGACTCGTGGTGAACTGCCACTCATGTACCTCTCAGGTGCCGATAAACCAGATCACTTTGTTGAAAAACACAGTAAGCGTTTTGATCAGTACAACGGCTTTAATCTCCTCATGGCAGATTTAAGTGACCCTAGCAATGCAGAAATGCATTGGGTTAGCAATCGGGTGGTCATGGGTAAATCGGTGCGACCTCGCAAAACATTCCCGACCCAATCGCTCACTCCTGGTGTGTATGGACTTTCGAATGCAATGCTCGATACCCCATGGCCCAAGGTGAACCATCGTATCGCTGCATTTGCCCAAACACTTGCCATGGATACAGGCAATCTCAAACACGCTGATCAATATCTGCATTTACTTGCGGACGATCATGAAGCACCAGATAGAGAACTCCCCAACACTGGTGTGAGCTTAGAGTGGGAGAAAGCTTTGTCGGCTGCCTTCATACGTACGCAACACTATGGCACACGATCAAGTACTGTCTTGCGCGTGCGCAATGATGGCAACTATGAGGTCGTTGAGCGTCGCTTTGATGCCAATGGCGTAATCGCACACGATGTGATTACCGGCAATTTAATTGGGTCAGCCTGGGCTAATTACTCGGTGTAAGCGCATGGCATTTCCGCTACAGGGTGAAGACACCTGTCAACATCTCCTGCCCACGCCATTGCCAAACCCTTATTGGGTTGGCTTTGAAAGCAATCTTGCCAAAGAACTTGGTATTACTTTAGACGCATCGGGCTTACCGCAAGACCCACGATGGTTAGAGGTCTTGAGCGGCAATGCTCTAGAGACCCATGAACATACCTTTGCCGATCCAATTGCCACGGTGTATAGCGGCCATCAATTTGGGATATGGGCAGGTCAATTAGGCGATGGGCGCGCCATTCTGCTGGGTGATCTACAAGGCTATGAGCTTCAGTTAAAAGGTTCTGGCATCACGCGCTACTCACGCATGGGCGATGGCCGTGCAGTTTTGCGTTCCTCGATTCGGGAGTTCTTGTGCAGTGAGGCGATGCATGCACTGGGTGTACCTACTAGTCGCGCTCTAGCGGTCACCGGTTCTAAAAAATCTGTACTTCGTGAGAGTCTCGAGACCGCAGCGGTCTGCACGCGACTTGCCCCCAGTTTTATCCGAGTGGGTCACTTTGAACACTTCGCCGCTGCACGCTCTACTGAGCATCTCACCACCATGGCTGATTATTTACTTATGCATCACTATCCAGAATGTCAAGATGCAGATGACCCCTATCTTGCATTGTTTGCCGCGATCAGCGAACGTACTGCAAAACTAGTTGCTCACTGGCAAGCGATTGGCTTTTGCCATGGCGTATTAAATAGTGACAACATTAGTATCTTGGGTCTCACAATTGATTATGGCCCCTTTGGCTTTTTAGATCGTTTCCAAATAGACCACATCTGCAATCATAGTGACGGTCAAGGTCGGTATGCCTATCAACGTCAACCACAGATCATGCACTGGAATATGGCCTGCTTAGCTGGGGCAATGCTTCCATTAATCGAGACTCGCTACGGTAGCGAGCTTGCCCAAGAGCACTTACAAAAAACTTTAGAGGAGTTCCCAGAGATCTATCGTGCCGCTTGGTTAAAACACTTTAGGACGAAGCTTGGTTTATTGACCCCTAATCCTGACGATACATCTTTAGTGGAGTCACTCTTGCAGTTGATGCATCACAATCGCGTCGACTTTACCAATACATTTAGAGCGCTCTCGCATTTTGATGCAAGCCATAATGCTAAATCCAACCCCTTACGCGATCAGTTCTTAAATCGGGACGCTTTTGATACCTGGATGCAATCCTATGTCGCTCGCCTCAAGGAAGAGAAGTGTTCCCATGCAGAACGCCAGTCTCACATGCTGGCCACAAATCCTAAGTTTGTATTACGTAATTATTTAGCCCAGGCAGCAATTGAGAAAGCCCAAAACGATGATTTCTCGGAAGTGAAGCGCTTGCTAGCAGTCCTTCAAGACCCGTTCTCCGAACAGCCCGGTCTCGAAGAATACGCCGCCCCTCCCCCTGCCGCACTAGAGCATATTGAGGTCAGCTGTTCTTCTTAATCCTTCTTTACAATCACCATCATGACTAAATCAGACGACCAATACCGTCAAGAACTCAGCGAGATCGAATACCGGGTTACTCGCCATGCCGCCACCGAGCCGCCCTTTACAGGTCGCTACTGGGATCATTGGGACGAAGGTCGCTATCACTGTGTGTGCTGCGGTACGCCGCTGTTTATCTCGGCGACTAAGTTTGATGCTGGTTGTGGCTGGCCAAGTTATCACACACCATTTAATACCGAGGTCATTAGCGAGCATCGTGATGTAACACATGGCATGATCCGTACCGAAGTAAAGTGCTCTAAGTGCGATGCGCATTTGGGTCATGTTTTTGAAGACGGCCCCATGCCCAGTGGGCTGCGCTATTGCATTAACTCCGCCTCCTTACGTTTTGAGCCAAGCAACAATGCCAAATCGGGTCACTCCTCATGATGAAATTTCTGTTTGATCTATTCCCGGTCATTCTCTTTTTTGTAGCATTCAAGTTAGCAGATATTTATGTTGCTACCTTGGTGGCAATTGCTGCCACGATTGCACAGATCGTTTGGCTCATTGCACGCCGTAAGAAAGTGGAAGGCATGCAATGGGCTAGCTTAATCCTGATTGTGTTCTTTGGTGGCTTAACTATTCTCCTGAAAGATAAAACCTTTATTCAGTGGAAGCCTACGGTCTTGTATTGGCTATTTGCTGCGGTCTTGTTCTTTAGTGCGCAGTTCTTCAAGAAGAATTGGATTGAGAGCCTCATGGGTAAGCAAATAACGCTCAAGCCCGATAGTCCTAAATCACTTTGGCTCAAACTCAATCATGCTTGGGCACTCTTCTTCTTTTTCATGGGCGTACTTAACATCTATGTTGCCTATACTTTCTCTGAAGATATTTGGGTGAACTTCAAACTATTTGGTGGCATTGGTTTGCTGATTGCCTTTGTGATTGCCCAAGGCCTATGGTTAAGTCGTCATATGGAAGCAGAGCAATCATGAGCAAGAATCAAGAACGTATTGTTTTATTTGAGGCCGCCCTGCAGCAGCAACTGCAACCATCGCATCTTGCGATTGAGGATGAAAGTCATTTGCATGCAGGTCATGCTGGTGCAGCAAGTGGCGGTGGTCATTTTCGGATTACACTCACTGCACCTGCATTTGCTGGACTCAATCGAGTTGCCCGTCACCGCTTGGTGTATGAGGCGCTGAACGCTTACATCCCCACAGAAATCCACGCCCTCGCAATTCATGCTCTTGCACCAAATGAGTCATAATTCTGTTTTAGTCCTTTAATTCAATTCACTATCTCTCATGCTTAATTCCAAGAAAATCCTTGTAGCCCTCTCATTTGCCTTTGTTACCACTGCGGTCTCAGCTCAAAACGCCGCAATCGTCAATGGCAAGGCCATTCCAAAAGCACAGCTCGATCGCTTAATTAAGAACTCTGGTCAATCGGCTACCGATCCCAAGATACGTGAACAAGGTCGTGAGTTATTAATAACCCGTGAGCTTGTCATACAGGAGTCAGATAAGCGTGGCCTTACTCAGAAAGAGGAGGTGAAAGATCAAATGGAACAAGCTCGCTTAGGCGTCTTGGTCTCTGCTTTGTTTGATGATTACATTGATAAGGGTGGCATTACTGAGGATGATTACAAAGCAGCCTATGAATCAGTCAAGAGCCAATTTGGTGGTAAAGAATATAAAGTCCGTCATATCCTAGTTGAGAAAGAATCTGAGGCCAAAGCTTTGATTGCTAAGATTAAGGCGGGTGCCAAGTTTGAAGATCTAGCCAAAGCGAACTCTAAAGATCCAGGCTCTGCTCCTAACGGTGGTGATCTGGATTGGGTTAGTGATAAGGCCTTGGTACAAGAGTTTTCTAAAGTCATGGTTACCTTGAAGAAAGGTCAAATGACCGATCAGCCCGTTAAGACTCAATTTGGTTGGCACATTATTAAGCTTGAGGATGTTCGGGATGTGAAAGTACCCACCATGGCTGAGATCAAAGATCAGCTTAAGCAAATGATGTTGCAAGACCAAGCCTGGCAAAAGGCAAAGTTTGCTGAGATGATGAAAAAGATGCGTGAGAAAGCGCGTATTGAGTAATATGATTTTGCACACCATGCTTCGGGTGGGCGATATTGCCCGATCCGTTGATTTTTATACACGCGTCTTAGGTATGAACCTACTGCGCACCACTAATCGTGAAGAGCAAAAATACTCTCTCGCATTTGTGGGCTTTGGTCGTGGCAACGAAGATGGTCAAGCAGAAATTGAGCTTACCTATAACTATGGGGTGAGTCAGTATGAGCATGGCGGTGCTTATGGTCATATTGCTCTTGCTGTGCCCGATGTGTATAAAGCCTGTGAGGATATTGCAGCAGCCGGTGGAAATATTACCCGCCCTGCTGGCCCTGTTCAGGGTGGCAAGACCTTAATTGCGTTTGTAACCGACCCTGACGGATACAAGATCGAACTGATCCAACATTAGTTCACGATGAGTCAAGTACCTGAACTCGAGATTCGGGTCATACGAAGTCTTAGTAGCATTGCACCATCTGACTGGCAGCGCGTTTTGCCTAAGGATGCCGGCCCCTTCTTGCACTATTCCTTTTTAAGCCTCTTAGAAGAAACGGGCTGCGTTTGTGCAGAGACCGGTTGGGAGCCTGCGCATCTAGCACTGTATGCCAAAGGGGATAATGAGCTCTTGGGAGCATTGCCACTTTACTTAAAGACCCATTCTTATGGTGAATACGTATTTGATTGGTCTTGGGCAGAGGCTTATGCGCAACAAGGTCTCTCCTATTACCCCAAGGCCTTATCGGCCATACCCTTTACGCCGGCAACCGGCTCGCGTCTCTTAGCGCGTACTGCTAACCATCAAGCCGCCTTAGTAAGCGGTCTTGTACAGCTACTCACGCAACTCAAGCTCTCCTCGGCACATGTACTCTTTCCTCAGACTGAAGATGCCCGTTTATTAACCGAAATCGGCTTTATGCGACGTGAGTCTGTGCAGTTCCATTGGCACAATCAGAACTATGCTGACTTCGATCAGTTCCTAGCCACGCTCACAATGAAACGTCGTAAGAACATTAAGCGAGAGCGCAAACAGGTACACGATGCCGGGATTACGTTTCGTCACATACCCGGTTCACAGATCAGCGGGGACGAAGTACTCATGTTCTATCGCTGTTATGCCAATACCTACCAAACGCACTATTCCACCCCTTACTTAAACCAATTGTTCTTCCAAAAATGGGTTCAGGCTATGCCAGACTCATTGCACTTCATTATGGCCATCCGCGATGGACAAACTATTGCGTCTGCATTATTAGTCATTGACCGAGATGGTCATAAGGCTTATGGGCGCTACTGGGGCTGTTTAGAACAGCATCCTTGTTTACATTTTGAGACCGCTTTTTATCAAGCGATTGAGTTCTGTATTAAAGAGCATATACAGCTACTAGAAGGTGGTGCTCAAGGGGAGCATAAGATGGCAAGAGGCTTTATGCCAAGCACTGTTAGCTCCTATCATTATCTGGTTGACCAACGCTTTGCCGATGCGGTCGGCAGGTTCTTAGAGCGGGAACGTATGGGAATTGGTCAATATCTGGATGAGCTGGCTGAGCATAGCCCCTTGCGCCAGAGCAGTCATGGCCTAGAGCTCGGTAAGAATAATGAGAATGCGCTAAAGTAGCTTATGTCTAATAATCACTCCAACCCTTCTGCTGGTGCCAACTCAATCCTCATTGGCGATGCAGACTCCGACTCACCCTGCATTGGTATTTGCTCTACTCTCTTTGATGAGATCTGCAAGGGCTGTGGGCGCACTGCCCTAGAGGTCAGTAATTGGGTATTTATGAGTCTAGAGGAGAAGCAGGCGGTCTGGACTCGGATACAGGCAGAGGGTACAGCGATGCGCTTTACCCGCGAGCAAAAGACCTAACCTGTAAGCGCTTGACTACGTAAATACTCTTCGTAGGTTCCCGAGTAGTCATTAATCGTACCGTCGTTTTTAATCTCTAAGATACGATTTGCGAGTGCTGAAACAAACTCACGGTCGTGCGATACAAAGATTAGGGTTCCCTCAAACTTCTCTAAAGAAATCTGTAAGCTCTCAATCGATTCCATATCCATATGGTTGGTCGGTTCGTCCATAGCCAAGACATTATGTTTTTGGAGCATTAATTTGCCCCAGATCAGTCGACCCTTCTCGCCACCCGATACTACCTTGACCGATTTACCAATCTCATCGCCCGAGAACAATAAACGGCCCAAGATACCTCGCACTGCTTGATCATCATCGCCTGGCTTACGCCACTGGGTCATCCATTCAAACAAGGTTTCTTCTTTAGGAAAACACTCGCTCGTATCTTGTGGCATCACACCCACATTGGCGTTCTCTGCCCACTTCACATCACCGCTATCGGCTGGAATACCATCAAAGCGTTTGCTAAGAATCGTTTTAAGCAAGGTGGTCTTACCGGCACCGTTTTGTCCAATGATGGCAACCTTCTCTCCCGGACGAATTGCTATCTTGAAGTTCTTGAAGATCACGCGGTCAAATTTTTTGGTCAGTGCATTGCACTCCACCGCCATATTGTGTAATTTCTTTTCGGTTTCAAACCGAATAAATGGGTTCTGGCGCGATGAGGGTTTAATCTCAGCCACCTCAATTTTCTCGAGCTGACGTTGACGCGAGGTTGCTTGTCTCGCTTTAGATGCGTTGGCTGAGAAGCGACTTACGAAGGCTTGCAGTTCAGCAATCTTCTCTTTGGCCTTCGCATTCGATGCCAGTTGTTGGGCTCGTGCTTGGGTAGAAGCCAACATATAGGAGTCGTAATTACCTGGGTAGACCTTAAGGGTCCCAAAGTCCATATCAGCCATATGCGTACACACCTCGTTTAAGAAGTGTCGATCATGAGAAATAATGATCATGGTGCTGTTACGCTGATTAAGAACATCCTCTAACCAGTGGATGGAGTGGATATCTAAGTTATTGGTAGGCTCATCGAGCAGCAAAACATCAGGGTCAGAGAACAAGGCCTGCGCCAACAGAACCCTCAGTTTCCAACCCGGAGCAATATTACTCATCGGGCCATTGTGTTCCTCAAGCGGAATCCCAATACCCAGTAATAACTCACCGGCTTTTGCTTCTGCTGTGTAACCACCATACTCCGCATATTTAGCTTCGAGCTCGGCAGCACGCATATAGTCTTCGTCGTTTGCATCAGGGTTCGCATAAATTGCATCACGCTCAGCAGCAGCTTGCCACATCTCTGCATGCCCCATCATCACCACATCCAGCACCCGCACATCTTCATACGCAAATTGATCTTGGCGCAATTTACCTAAACGAATATTAGGCTCTAGGCTGACATTGCCAGCAGAGGGCTCTAACTCGCCACCTAAAATTTTCATGAAAGTGGATTTACCACAGCCATTGGCGCCAATCAGGCCGTAGCGATTGCCTCCACCAAATTTGACGGAGATGTTCTCAAACAGGGGCTTTGCCCCAAACTGCATAGTGATATTGGATGCGTTTAACACAACGACTTTCTATAACAAAAGATGAATCGGGAATGCCAGGTGGCAAAGCTCACTATTTTAACGGGCTTCTGAAACGAGGGATGCTAGTAGGCTGCGGCTAGTCCATCGCGCCGGCTATCGCTGGCTGCGACATAGCCGTCGGCTATCTGGTCGCTAAGGCGCCAGATAAACTGGCCTGAACCAAAGTCCATATAGGGATCTTCTACCTTTTTTAGGATATGCCCCTTTTCTACTAGGCCCTGGACGGTCTCTGGGTTCATATTGGCCTCAACATCTAGGCTAAAGTCGCGATTTACTTTCCAGCGAGGTGCATCACAAGCTGCCTGAGGCTGCTGTTTATAGACCAACATTCTGAGTAGGGTTTGCAGATGGCCTTGCGGTTGCATATCGCCGCCCATCACCCCAAAGCTCATTTGAGGAACTGTTTTGCCGTTCACCTCTTTGGTCAAGAAGGCCGGAATAATCGTATGGAAGGGTCGCTTATTACCAGCCACCACATTCGGAGAATTTGGATCGGACGAGAACCCATAACCGCGGTTCTGAAAACTAATTCCCCAATTGGGCTCCACTACTCCAGAACCAAAGCCCATGTAATTACTCTGAATGAATGAGATCATTCGGCCTTCCTCATCGGCTGCGCTGAGATAAATGGTGCCGCCAGTATTGGGCATCCCAAAGGAGAACTGAGTCGCTTTCTGTTGATCAATTAATTGGGCTCGTTTGGCTAAGTAATCCGTGTTGAGCATTTGCGCAGGGCTAACTTCCATCGAGCGCGGATCGGCCACATAGCGATAGACGTCTGCAAAGGCAAGTTTCATGGCTTCAATTTGCAGATGCTGACTCTCAACAC
>Ga0209400_1002321_pt1 | contig 14550 bp, 18 predicted proteins | sample M_130807_EF_Meta_FD_187313 | JGI IMG/M metagenome (GOLD analysis project Ga0209400, IMG submission 187313) | Freshwater microbial communities from Lake Montjoie, Canada to study carbon cycling - M_130807_EF_MetaG (SPAdes) (version 2) | ecosystem: Environmental > Aquatic > Freshwater > Lake... | reverse complement strand
GCGACGGACTTAAGACCCGTTATCAATGATGCGTGGGTTCGAACCCCACCGCGTGCAAAAAAAACAAAGGGAACACCCTTTTTTTTCATGATTTTTCAATAAATCATGAAAAAGTTAGCGTTATCCACCTGGAACCTGGATTAAAAATGTTGCGGATATTTTCTTCCCGAAGGGCAGGAGGGGGCGAGCGGGGGAACCTGGGTTCCCCGCTAGAAAAAGTTATTCGCTATATTTTGCGAAATATTAGCTTTTCAATACTTAAACAATGTCCAAAGTAGCATTTATAACGGGTATTACTGGTCAAGATGGTTCTTATTTAGCCGAGTTACTTTTAGAGAAAGGGTATATTGTTCATGGTCTAATTCGCAGGTCATCTTTAATAAACACAAATAGAATTGATCATATTTTTGAAAAACTTATTCTTCACTACGGCGACTTGACCGATAGTAGTTGTTTAGTGTCAATTTTATCAAACATTAAAGATAGATACCCAGAAATGGAACGCATTGAAATATATAACTTGGCCGCACAATCGCACGTTAAAGTTTCATTTGAAATTCCAGAGTATACCGCAGACACGGATGCTGTCGGCACATTAAAGTTACTTGAAGCAATAAGAACAAATAAATTAGAACACATTGCAAGATTTTACCAAGCATCTACAAGTGAACTCTATGGCCTTGTTCAAGAAGTTCCGCAAACCGAAACAACTCCATTCTACCCTCGCTCGCCGTATGGTGTTGCCAAGTTATACGCATACTGGATTGTAAAAAATTTTCGCGAATCGTACGGGTTGTTTGCATGCAATGGAATTCTTTTTAATCATGAATCCGAGAGACGCGGACATAATTTTGTAACTAGAAAGATCACAATTGGCTTAGGTAAAATATTGAGAGGCGAAATGGATTGTTTAGTTATGGGAAACATTGATTCAAAACGCGACTGGGGACACGCGAAAGACTATGTTGAAGGTATGTGGAGAATTTTACAACATGATATAGCAGACGATTTTGTTTTAGCAACAGGCGAAATGCATAGCGTTAGAGAGTTCATTGAAAAAACTTTTGCAGCAAAAGCAATTCAAATTATTTGGCAAGGCGAAGGCGTGCATGAGGTCGGTTACGATAAATTTAGTGGCAAAGAATATATACGCATTCATGAAAAATATTTCAGACCTGCAGAGGTTGATTTACTTTTAGGAGACGCAACAAAAGCTAGAACAATTTTAGGATGGGAGCCAAAAATAAGTTTTGATGAACTAGTAGAACGAATGGTAAATAGCGACTGCGTTTTTAAGTAGTATTAAGGTCATTCTTTTCCTCTTCAGATGCACTATTTTCGGGTTCGCCAACATCTTCAGTGGCAAGATTTGTTTCTTCAAGTGGAGCGCCTTCAAGTTCGTCTCTATAAATTAATGCAACCTTTTCCAAAAACTTAACATAATCTTCTTCTGTAAAAATTGTTTGTTGAGCATTCAATAAACGATTTGAACCATCAACCGACGTCATTAGTACAAACGTGGTTCTAATATATTCTTCTAGTAGTTCGTCATTTTCAAAATGAGGTTGACAAACAGCAACAATTTTTTCACATGCTCCAGCGGTTACAAATTCTTCTCTCGTTATTTCATCTTGCGCTAGCGACCAAATTGCCTTTAGTGCTTTTGCTAAAAGTTCAACTTCATTTGGGTGAGCGTCTATCACTTCAAGCATTACGCCAACGACGCCTGCGTTGCGAAATTGTTCTTGCATTTCATTGCGACTCATTTTGTGTGGGTTGGTTTAACTATTGCATTATTATGCAATTCAATTTTATTGTGATACGAAATTTATAAAAAGCGCTCTCTCCATTGGCGTAAACAAGCCCCAGATAATCCGTGTTTTAGATCCCGCATTAACACCAATATTTTTATAAAAACATTCTTCTGATATTTTTGATAATGACGCAATGCTTTTGTCACGTATATGGAATACTCTACGCAAAACGCTCTCAAAAAAATTAGGACATTCGAGAGATTGCATATATAAAAAATTTAACAAATCATTTAATAAAATAATCTCGTTTAGTTGCGTCATATAATAACTTTCCAGTAAGTCATATTTTACTACAAAATTACGTATATCTCGCAAATGATGTTTGGGCTGCACCATATATGTATAAGGTAAAATATGATTTATAATAACGTCTTCTGGTAAGCAAGATATATTTAGTTCTCGCATATATTAAAAATAAATATATAAATATAAATATAATGGAAATTCAAATACCAAATTGGGTATCTATTGTAGATTATAGAACAATGACTAATGAAAAAAAAGATAATGCGGTAGCCGGAAATAAACTATACCAGTATGAATGGATGAAAGAAGAAGTGAATGAGTTTTATGAAGCAATATATTTGCAAGATATTGAAGAGACGCGCGACGAAGCAATTGGTTTAATAAGAACATTTCAACAATTTAAAGATTCTAAGCGTGTTTCTTCTTTATGGAAAAAAGTAAGAAAAGATGTAATGTTAGTTTTTCCTACACGTAAAATATTTTTAGAAACATTTGCAAATTGGCATATTAAAAAACTAAAGAAAAATCAAGCCAGAGATGTTAGACCTGAAGACCTAATTCAGTCTGCTAAAATAAAATGGTAATAATTTTAAACATAATAATTGTTAATCCAGAAAAAATTGATATTCAAAAAATATAAATTTTTTAACTAAAACAGCAAAAGATATGGACTTAAAGAAAGTATTTAAAACAACCTATTTCAAAGAAACGGCAAAAATTGCGCTAATCTATTTTGCATGGATTTGCTTGCACCACTTTTCGCCTCATTTATATTCGCATTTCTGTGTTCCAAAAACCATAACCGGTTTCATCATTTCTCCATTCTTAGCAACTGCTCCTCATTGCCAAGCCTTACGTTGGTCTATTTACACGGGTGCGAACCAAATTGTGGCAATGTGGACTACTTTTGGATCTTGGTTAATAATGAAAATGGCTCTAAAAGTCTAGATACTTATCTAAAACATTCTTATGCCCCAATGGTATTAATGCTGCATCGTTTGCATATGACAATGGCAAGTGTTTTGTTATTGTTGCATTTGCATTTACATTTGTATTTGTTTCGGAAATATTTTTTTTCGTCTCTTCATCCATACTAGTTTTCGCATCATTTTCAGCCCATTCTTTTTTCAAAATATCATCTAGCATGGTTCGCGTCTTTTCTTCATCATAAATATCTAAAATCCTTGAAACAATAGGACTTCTCTCCACGTCCTCTAGCCCAAGCTCTAATAATTTTATACCAATACTATGGTTATCTTCAGAAAAGGCTCTGTTATAAGTGGCACTAGATTCTTGAATTTTATAAAATAATTGTTCGTAGTTTCTAAACTTTTGTATAAAATCATGCAAACCACTATTAATACCCTTGTCGGATTGCTTCAAATCTCCAGTAATTACCATTTTACTTCCAACGCCAATGCGAGTCGTTAGCATGAGCATTTGATTTGGAGAACTATTTTGCATTTCATCTGCAATTATGAATGCTTTTTTAAATGTTCTTCCTCGCATATACGCTAATGGTGAGATCTCAATTACGCCGTTTTGCAACATCAGGTCTATGTCTCTCTGAGCATAAAACTCTGAAAATATATCAAAAATAGGTTTTGTCCAGGGATCCATCTTTTTATTTATGTTTCCTGGAAGAAATCCAATATCCTCTTCAACTGGCACAACTGGTCGCGTAAGTATAATTTTATTTATTGTTCCTTGCTTTAAATCATTAATCGCTTGATTTGATGCAAATAGTGTTTTTCCAGTCCCCGCAGGACCAAAAGCAAATATTACTTTTGTTTTAGGGTCGCTCAAATACTTTGCGTATTTCTTTTGATTTTCAGTTTTTGGTTGATAAACAGGAAACATATTGCGGGAATCTCCTAATTCTTTTCGCATAGAAATCTTCTTAGAAAACTCTCTCACACATCTATTTGTATTTAACTTGAATGTATTCGTCTTTAAAAAGAGCGATGTTGCAAATAACCCAACAAACAACTTCATTTATATTCTATGCGAAAATTATGTTTAAATCCTTGCTAATTAAACACTAAATATCGGTGTGCGGGCATAAGTATTATTATTTTTATTATTTAATTTTACATATTTTCGTTAGAGTTATCCACCGGGAACCTGGATTAAAAACGTTACTTTTCAATAAATAAAGGTTACTATTAGAAATGGTAAGGATCTTTCCTTCCCGAAGGGCAGGAGGGGCGAGCGGGGCAACTTCGTTAAACCTGGGTTCCCCGCTAGTTTTCGTCAGGCAAAGATAACGTTCTCTTTTTTAAAATAAAAAAACGTTTATAGCGCTTTTTTCCATTAGCCTCATATCCATCGCTCTTACGTAAAGGAATCATATCAATATTATAAACATTCAATAACTGCCTTACAACATTTAAAAGAGGCCATTTTTGTTTTATATCAGCACATTCGTGAAGTCCAGTCAGAGAAGTTGAACTATAAAACTTTTTTAACTGCGCAATATCTTCTCTCATTTCATCATATTTTAAAGAATTTAGTAATGTGGCCCGTAAAATTGTTTGTCCATTCAAGTCTTCCAAATTTTCAAAGGTAATTCCAACATCATGTAAAAACTTTTTACACACGTCATCCATTATTTACTATTATTAAATGAAAATAGTTTTTAAATATTTTTACTTATTTATATGCTATTTATTGACAACATTTTTCATATTATTTTTTATAAATTTTGAAATTTTTGCAGGAGGTTTATTTTTTCTAATATTATTTTCATTTATTAAAGCATTAACACGTGATTGAATCATTTGGTTTTTATTATCAATAATAGTTTTTATTTCACTTGTAGCAGAACAATGAATTATTTTTTCATTAATTTTTTCTCCCTTTATAGCTTTACCTAAAATATGCGCGCGTTTTACAGAGCAAGCAAAACATAAACAACCAATATCAATGTAATGTTCAATCCTCATTGATGTCCGATGTTGATTTTCTAAACACAATTGTTGATAAAAAATATACTCTTCAATTGTATACGATTGAAAGCTACTTGTTTTTTTTGACTCCCAATAATTTAAATATTCATTTCTTTCACTTTCACTATAATAATAGTGCAACGAAGGACAATTTGCAATTGAAACAAAAAAGTTTTCAGGAATTCTATATGCATTTTTAAATTTTTTGAAAAGGTTAGCTATTGGCTTTTTATCAGTTTCATAATCATTTACTACAACAATTGGCGTTTTCAAAATGTTACTTAAAATAGAGCCCCAGTTTCCAGAATCCTTTAGTCTTAGTTTAACATATTTTATGCCATCATTTTCTTGTAATAAGTATTTATTAACAAAGTCAAATTTATCCGGTATATTTTGCAAATTATACAAATCTTTATAGTAATCTGAATTTGCTAGATGAGGAAATAAGTTATTAAACCTATTTATTACTCGGTCAACATTATACAAATTTATATTTTTTTCGCTGTTATTAAAATGTATTGAATCTATCTGTTCAAAAAATTCTGAAATTTTTCTCTCAACTGGAGACCTAAAAATATCAACAACAAAAACATTTTTACCAAGAAGTTTGTTATACAAAATGATGTCATAAACGCTAACATTTGCAGAATTTTTATTATCTAATATAGCCCAAAAAAGTGTTTCATCGTGCAAGTGAACAACTGAAAATTTTTTTGCAGCAGATAAACGTATAGAACTAACTAAAGTTGTTGACCCAACTTTTGGAGGGCAATAAACAAAAATAAGAGTATTATTAGGCTCTGGATTTTTGTTTAGCAATTTGTTATTTAACTCTTCCAATGTTTTTAATTTTTCGGAAGTAAAAGTATCCATTGTATAAATTAAATGTATAATACTATTTTTATAATTAAACATAAATGGTATTATACTTACTCCTTCTTGGAAACGGGTCTAGGACGGCCAGCTCCACGGCCGCCACTAGTATTATCGCGCGCCGCCTTTACAAATTGCCACTCACCGCCATCGCGGGGTCCTGAACCACGAACGCGGGGAGTCTTGGGCTCCTCTGAGGTTTGCTTAACCCTTACTGAACGAGGAGGACGAACAGACTCCTGCGCGTCTTCCTGGTCAGAACCCTTGTAAGTTGTGCGAGCTTGTCTAAACTCCCGCCTAGTCTCACACATCAACTTACCTCCCTTAATGCCACACACATCAGCTGCTTGAACATCATGTGCTCCACCCTCGGTAGAAACAAGCTTAAACTCTACATACTCACCTTGAACAAGGTACTTATACTGCTGCGCAGAAACCTGCACAGCACTATGATGCACAAAAATATCTGACCCAGACCTTGAACCATCCGTAATGGTAATAAAACCATAACCGGACTTGTTATTGAACCACTTGACACGGCCAGTCATAAGCTCCGCTGAGCTTGTATCGGGGGCGTTTGTTACAACAGGATTGCTGAACGACATCTCAATTATAATATACATAAATGGGTTAGCTTTATATTATTTTTGACGGCTAATGTTATTATAAGTTTTGCAAATTTCTTGCAAATTTTTGCAATTATATAAACAATATAAAAAGGCTGCACTTACTTTATTTAAATGGAACTTAAAAAGAGGCCGATTATTTTATCTTTTGAAAAAGATGAACATATTCCTATATTTTTATCCTATTCGCATAACTTAAAAAATAAAAATTTAGCTTTTTATGATTCGCAAGTTGTGCATAGGAGTGATAGTCATTCAATAATTAAACGCGAAGGCGTAATAAATGATAAAAAAATTACAATAATATACACATTTTCTTACGTTAATGGCTACGAAGAATTTTTGCGAGGATTTTTATATGTAAATGATAAAGAATATCTTATTTCTAGCGTAACCGCATATGCTTCATTGCAAATAGAAGAGTGTTGCTATGACAATATTACATTAGTCAAAATACCGGATGAAACTTTTGAAATATAAAAAAATTGAAATTAAATAATTATTATACTCAAATAATAAAAGAATGTCGCAACCTCAAGACTCCACCCTCAGTTACAAATATAAATATGAAAAATACTCTGTTGCATTAGTAAAGCAGCTTTTCAGGGAACAAGACTATGCTCTAGTTGGTTCGGCAACGGATGCAAAAGGAGTTGGTTTTGACTATTTAGTTGTGTGCGATGGACATTCGAGCAACACATGCATAGACGCTATCCGAAGCTTCGACTTTAACCAAATTATGATAAAAGATAAGCCAATGACCGAACTTAATGATCGCCTTTTTGCAACATTCAAAAACTTTAAAAATTCTGGTTCTACCTGCGTTCTAGCAAAAATATATGAAGACCATATTTATATTGAGTATGTTGGAGACTCACAAATCGTGGTTTTTATAGATGATGCCATGGTTTATCTTAATGAGCCACATACATTGAGTAATAACGCAGAATTAGAGAGAGTAAAACCACTTGTTCTCTCTATTTCGGATGAATACGCACCAAAAATGATTTCAACAAAAAGATTGGCTATGTTGAAAAGTGATAGATGTGTTTTTCGGCACGACGCACGACTTATTCCAACGCAAGCTCTTGGGCATAATGGAGTTACAGGATTTGCGCCAACTAGCAAGCGTCTTGATTTTATGCCAGGTCAACACGTGAGAATTATTGCGGGGTCAGATGGATTTTGGGATATGATGTATTTGCCAGATTCGGGTGATATGAACGATCTTAAAACAATGCCGCCCGCTGAACTTTTACTTAAAGCCGAAAGACGATGGAAAGGTGAATGGATTTACTCTAAAGACCCAAATGAAACAGACGAAACAAAAATAATTTCTAGTAACTTTGATGAAATGTATGATGATATAGCAATTGCATTCTGGGATAATGCATATTTAGGCTAAAAAGAAAAATTGATTCGTTTGCCATATAAATTTTTTTTATATAAAACTAAAATGAATGAACTAGTTCAAAGATTGCCCGAAGAACTTGAAAATGAAGTTAAAGAATTTACATTTACAGATTCGCTCCGTTTGGAATTATTACTAGAAAAGTATCCATTAGATAAAATGGATACTTTCTTGAAAAGATTTTCAAAAAAACAACTAGATAAAATATATAGAGAAGGATGTATTTCAAAAGTATTTAATGTTTTGGTTATTGATCTCTCGTTTCTAGATGCAAACATAAATTATATGAAACCAAAAGTAAAAGAATTATTTGAACAAGTATATAGTGAAGGAGAAAGTTATTATCACCCATCAATAATGCGATTTGCAATAGATGCTTGTCCCGAAAGGTTATGGCTTTACAATAATCCATCTAACAAAAAATATATCAATAGTATTACAAACTTCTGCCGGGTTATATTGCTCTTAGCAAAAGAACATGAATTTCATGCAAAGATTGTTTGTTTTTGCGAAAAAGTTATTTATGATTTAATCGTCGGCTTATTGATTATGCGTAACAAATTTAACTAGTAATCGCCTTGGTCGTTCTCATTCTCATTATCATTCACGTCATTGCGTTGATCATCTTCATGAACCAATATAAATACAAAAAATCCAGGTCCATCATTATCATATCCATCATAAGTCAATGTAGCTATGGGGTTATAATTATTTGCACTATAAAGTGAATATTCACCATGCAAATTAGGCTCTCCTCCTTCAGAAATTTGCGAGTTTACATCATCATAATCAGATTCATTGTTAGATTCATTCTCAGATTCATCGCCTCTTGGAAAGTTCCATGGTCCAAAAACAAAGTTTCCCTCGTCTTGACTACTTAAAGACAAAACGGGGTCATAATCTTTTGCTTTAATATATACTATGCGCGCACCATCATCTCTATTAAAAATAATTATATCATTATTTGAATTAAAATCAGTTAATAAATTAATTTCAACTACATCATATCCCGCATCAATTAATCCTTGAGGTATTTCGCCGCCAAACATTGTTCTCCTTTTTCTTATTTTTTTCGACTGGCGTTTCCCACCACGTTTGTATGCGCGTTTTTTTGTTTGTTTGCGGCTTTGTTTGCAATTTTTCTTATGAGTCTGTTTACGCGTTTGTTTACGCGTTTGTTTGCGGATTTGTTTTCTATTTCTAACACTCTTCATATAAATATAAAGAGAAAATAATATGTTTCAAAAAAGGGAACAAAAGTTAGTTAACTTATTATAGTCCGGTTCTTCGTCAAAATTGAGCCGCCGTACATACATTAAAATATCTTTAAACGCACTAGGAATATTTTCATCATCTAGTATTTTATGTTTTTTTTCTTTCATTTCATTTAAATATTTGAATTCTTGCCATGGTAAATTACTAAAGTATAAATACATTAGTATATAAACTAGCGACTCCAAGTCATCTCTTCTAGACGGAGTTTGTAAATTATGAACATTTAAGCTTGCAAATGTCGCCGTTCCAAGCATTTTAGAAAGAGGTTTATTTTCTATATGTTGTCCATCATTTAAGTATTTTTTACATAGACCAAAGTCAATAATGTAAAGTTTATTAAGTGGCCCCATTAAAAAGTTATCCGGTTTTATATCTCTATGAAGTAGACCCATTTTATGTATGTATTGCAATCTTTCAACCATTTGACAACCTATTTGCATAACAACTTTGAGAGAAAAAGTTCCATACTTTTCTTTGAGAACTGATAGTGAGTCGCCCAATAATGTTGTCACCATATAATTATTTTCTCCGTCGACGCCAAACCACTTTACTTGAGGAATTCCTGTAGCACCCGCCAAATATTGATAAATTCTTGTTTCGTTTTTTAGTAATTGAGTTTTATTTTTTATTGGTTCAACTTTTATAGCAACGTTTTCATCGGTTCGAATATTACGTCCTTTATATATTGTTCCAAACGCACCTTCGCCAATTTTTTCTAATAGTTCATACTTATTTGATATAATCATATGTATTAGTTATTTGCTAATTTTATAAATAGTTATTTTTTATTTATATAAAAAAAATGAAATTGTTTATCTTGAAAAATAGTTTGATAAAAAATGGACCAGGACCAAGCCAAAGAAAGGCATATTGTATTTGTTGCATCTAAGATTTATGAAAAAATCCCCGAAAGCGAACTAGAATTCAAGGCAGCAATGAAAAATTTTATATATAAAGACTTACCATATAAGGCTCCAGAAACATTAAATAATTTTGACTCGTGGTCTACATTGAATCTAATTTTCAATAAATACATTAAAAATAACGACGAACCTTGGAAAAAAGAGTGCATTCATATATTGACCGGGTCTGAAAATGTATAAGAAAAGGAAATAAACATTGCAAAAGAATTATCAAATGCCAGATATTTTTATTGAAAAAACAAAAGCAAAAATTGTGTCGCTACCAAAAAAGAAAAGTAAACGCAGAAAGAAGGATAAAAGCGAGCGATGGAAGGTAGTATTTGTTGAAGACTCTGATAGCGAAAGAGAAATTGTAAGATAGCGGGGGATCCCCCGCTAACAATCCTCTTCTTCATCTTCAAAGCCTGTTTTGAATCCCGCAAAAAGGGGTGTAAGGTCGCACCAAAATGAATAATTGAATACTAATGAATGATATAATAAGCCAGAAGTATATCCATATAAGTATCCGCATAACCATTTAATATTTTGCGACAAATAATTATCGCAAAATGTATAGTCTCTAGGAGTATTACTCTTATACTTGTGTTGCATTTTACATTTCCTTGATATTATATAAAATACAAATTTTTTACCTATGATATTTGTTTATTGCGCTATATGTACAAGGATTGATTCGTTGCGACAAACTTCAATGTTATTAATGAGATTTCCCGGAGTTTACTCAAAAATGCAAATGATCCCATTTTCTCCGCTATTTTCTCCATCTCACTCGCTATATTATTTATTTTAAGCAGCGCCTTCACAAACTCGCCCAAAAATATATCTTTCTCCATTTCCATTTTCTGTAAGACCAGTTTACATTGTTCAGCATTTTCTGCATCGCACCATTCGCTAACATAATTTAATAGGTCATATTGCATATTATAGTCTGTTCCAGTATCCATATTTTCTTCGTCTTCAATCTTCATATGTTGTTCATACGATTTACGAATTTGCAAAACCATACTTTGAACTTTTCTATCATCTGATTTTGGAACTATTTCCCGTTTTTCGTCACTTGTAGTTATATTTGTAAAACAACTAAGAATCGCCACTATTTGTCTCGAATCAAAGTCTTCCAGCTCTTTATTTTCTAATAACTCTGCAAACACTAAACAATGTACTTCACGAATGCCAGATGCAAGCATTCCTTTGAAGGATAGACTAATGGTGTCGTTATCATTTTCCTGCATTATAAATCCACCATTCCGCAAAAAGTCAAAAATCTTCATAACATTTTTATTCAGATATTGCTCTATGTTTGAAAACCTATTTTGCAGTTCATTTAACTCCTTCTCTTTTCCAATATATTTTTGAGCAGATACTAAATCCTTATCCAGCGAAAAATGAGCGTTTCGTATTTCATTCATGAGCTTAACAATATCCTTTCGCTTTTTATTTACACTTACTGCAAAACTGGACGACAAACTAATGTATTCGAGTAAAACCGACATTGGGGTCTTTAAGTATGTTAGAGAGCTATATATTTTATCAAGTTCTCCCTGCAGGGCGCTGATTTTATAATACATTGAGCCGAGCTCTTGGTCTATATCATCTTGAATCATTGAGCGTTTTGCAAAGTCAGTGAAATTTTTATCTCCTACTGCAATAAGGCTTAAAATCAAATTATACGAAATCTTGAACTTAGAAACCAAAGTCTGTGGCTTACCACACATCATTTGCTTATAGTTGGTTAAATTCATATTTTTGAATAGATTATTCAAATGTATTACATATCCGACTTTATCAAGACCACGCCTACCCGCACGCCCTGCCATCTGCGTATATTCATGAGAATAGAGCATCCGCATACCAGAACCATCAAACTTTTCTAGACTGGTGAACAGCGTCGTTTTTGTAGGCATGTTGATGCCAACTGCAAAAGTCTCTGTTGCAAATAAGAGCTTGATATAGCCTCGCGCATATAGAAGCTCAACCATTTCTCTAAGAACTGGCATTACGCCCGCATGATGAATTGCAATTCCCTTTTCCAAAAGAGCAACCATATTTTGGTATTCTGGTAGAGCCAAGTATTCTTCATAGTTGGGTAGCTTACGGATAATTTGCTCGCACTCTCGCCTAACAATATATCCTACTTTTGAGTCAAATTCAAGAAGCGGCTGAGTGATTTCCTTCGCACATATTTCAAGCTGCTTCCTGGAAAGAACAAAGCAAAGTGCTGGTAACATTTCGTTCTCAACCATATATTTACACACTTGATTTAGAACTTGCGCTCGTTTCACGTAGACTTGTTTATTTTCAAAGAGGTCTAACATTTTTTTCATTTTATGATATTTCACTTCATCAAATGCACCGCTCGCGCTTTGAAGCGTTACAATCGTATTTGTTGCATCTTTAATCTGTTTTTCCAAGTCCTTATCCTTAATTGCTTTGAAAATACCATTATTTGTAGTAATAAAAGAATAATGTGTGAGTGGTACCACTCGCTCATACGTAGTAGTCAAATATACTTTCTTATTTTTTGTTATATCAAGGGTTTCATCCACGACTTTTTTACCTCTAGTTTCACACCATAAGGCGAACTTCTCTGGCTTATCTATAGTTGCAGATAACATTACCATTTGCACATTTAATGGTAGCATCATAATACTCTGTTCCCAAACCTTTCCTCTATCCGCGTCATTAATATAATGTACTTCGTCAAAGATAACGCACGCTAGTTCATTTGCAATGTCCATGTCAAACGACGTGCCTGTATTTTTACTAGTTATTTGGTCGCTCGAATTCTGGTATAATTTATTGAGTAGAATTTCCGTAGTCATAATCAGAACATCCGCGTCTGGATTACATTTGATATCTCCAGTAATAACACCAAAAGAAATATTGGGAAACTTCTTAGTGAACTCGTAAAACTTTTGGTTTGATAGCGCTTTGATTGGGCTAGTATAGATTACCTTTTTCCCCTGGCCTACAAAATACTCAATTGCAAATTCAGCGGGCAATGTTTTACCAGACCCGGTATGAGCTGTTACCAAAATATGATCGCCATTGACAATTGCCTCAATGGCATATTTTTGAAAACTACTCAAAGGAAATGAGTATTTTTCAAAATGAGCGGCATATGATGCCTCGTCACGCGCAGGATATGTATCGGGACAAATTTTAACCATTGCAAGTTATATAAATTTGCCGCTATTTCTTTATATTGTTTAGCATAATATATTTAACGCCTTCTTGTCTTCCGTTTATTTTTGTTTTTTCTACGTCGATGTTTACCTCCTTTTCTAGTTGAGATTGACGGCAATGCGCTAAAAGATTTTAATGGAGGTAGTGCGGTTTGACTTGCTGCTATTTCCTTCATTTGCTCTAGCTCTGCGGTTCTATTCATTAACGGACCAGGGAACGCTCGTGGTTCGGACAGCGGTTCTTCAACTTCATACAAATGAGCATCAGCTAGTGCGGCTTTAAGCCCACGAGGGTCTCCTCTTTTGCGAACTACTAGTTCTTCGGCAAGAGGTTCTTCGGTAAGCGGTTCTTCAGTCTCGTAAGAACGAGCCTTGGCTATTGCAGCTCTAGGACCACGAATTTTAACAACCGGTGGTTGAGCAAAACTAAAAAGACTTGGTGGAGCCTCATAATCATGCGCTGGAACTATTTTCCCATCTTCTTGTAATATTAAATCTCCAGAATATTTTTTTCCATTTGAATAAATAAATTCACAACAATCTCTCTCTGCATCTCTTTCTTCATCCGTTCCGTATGGAAATGGGCTGCCATCTTTTAAATCAACAATAGGTATCACATCTCCATCCCCATAAAGAATTCTAAATATTTCATTTGCTTTATTATGAACCCAGCCACCCTCCATTATTTTTTTTGGAAGATTTGTGGTTTTATCCATTTCATAACTTGTAAGCATGCCGTGGCCATGCATTACAGGAATTCCATCTGAATCTATGTAATAAGATCCAACATATGTTCCCATTTTTGGAATATCTATTGGATCTTTACTCCACTTTGTCGATACATCTTTAGATTTATCTACAACTTCTGGTTCAAATTCATCTCCATATTCATTATTGACTACTATAGCTTCTTCTAAAGTTTCATCATACGCTTTTCCACCTCCATAACACTTTCTACTCCTTAACTTATTTTTTCTTTTGCTATTTCTCGTTTTTTTACTTGAACGCATTCTATATTATATATATATATAAAATATTAGCGTTATCCACCGGGTGCCTGGATTAAAAAAGAGTAATTTTCAATAAATAAAAGTTGTTATTGAAAATGGTACGAATCTTTCCTTCCCGAAGGGCGGGAGGGTTAAGGAATCCGGCTTTGCCGGATTCTGAGTAGCGGGGGCAACTTCGTTAAACCTGGGTTCCCCGCTATAAAATATCTTATATCGGACAAACTATGTCGTCGTCATTC
>Ga0209400_1002318_pt1 | contig 14567 bp, 17 predicted proteins | sample M_130807_EF_Meta_FD_187313 | JGI IMG/M metagenome (GOLD analysis project Ga0209400, IMG submission 187313) | Freshwater microbial communities from Lake Montjoie, Canada to study carbon cycling - M_130807_EF_MetaG (SPAdes) (version 2) | ecosystem: Environmental > Aquatic > Freshwater > Lake... | reverse complement strand
ATCTGCCGCCCAATGGACGCACTACCCCGACCAAACCCATGGCTGGGATGCGGCCAACCGGGGTGCCGCAGGTCAAGCTGTCGATGGGGAGTGCGGCAAAGCGATGAATGTTTACAACAAGTTTCCAGTGTGCCGAAGCAACGCCACAACCCAAGATATGCGGCGCAAAATTGAGCAATTCGTCAACGACCTTGTTCAGCGCTAAAGGGCTTCGGCTTCTTTTTTCCCCCCACCCAATGCCCCGACTTGCCGCCTTGCTTCTGCAGCAATTTCACATCGGTGATGGTCATGCCGCGGTCAGCTGCTTTGCACATGTCGTAAATGGTGAGCAGGGCGACTTGGACGGCGGTGAGGGCCTCCATCTCGACACCAGTGGGCCCGACGGTTTCAGCAGTCACTGTGCAGACCACACAAGTGATTGGCGACTCGATCATGTCAAAGTCCACCGCCACCCGCGTCAGGGCCAGCGGGTGGCACAAGGGAATGAGATCGCTGGTTTTTTTAGCCCCTTGAATGCCCGCAATTCTGGCGATGCCCAGCACGTCGCCTTTTTTGGCGGTGCCCGATGCAATCAACGCCCATGTGGCGGGCAGCATCTCAATGCGCCCCGTGGCCACGGCCACGCGGTGGGTTGTGACTTTGGCACCCACATCGACCATATGGGCCTGGCCTTGGGCATCGAAGTGGGTCAAGGGAGAAGTGCTGTTCATGAAGGGCGTCTCTGGAGGTATAAGCTTACAAGATCAGGTCTGAATTTACACAGACTTGACGTTCAGCGCCGATGATACGGGCATGATACGGTCGTTTAAGTACAGGATGGATGTGACGTTGTTGAAATGGTCTCGCAAACAGAGCGCATGGCTGGCGGCTATGGGCGCCGTGTGTCTGTTGGTCCCTGCTTGGGCGCAAGCCCCGGCACCACAATACAACGGCACTGCACCCGCTGCGCTGCCCAGCTTGGGTGAAGGCTCGGACATGACGCTGACCGCCGAACGCAAGATTGGTGACCGGATTGCACGCGAGCTTTACCGGGACCCGGACTACATTGACGATCCGGTGCTGGACGAATACATCCAGAGCCTGTGGAAGCCCTTGGTAGCCGGTGCACAGGCGCGCGGGGAGTTGAATGCCGAATTGCAAGAACGTTTTGCCTGGCAAATTGTGCTGGGCCGCGACCGTTCGGTCAATGCGTTTGCCTTGCCAGGTGGCTACATGGGTTTGCATTTGGGCTTGATCAGTGTGGTCACGAGCCGCGACGAGTTGGCCTCCGTCATGGCCCATGAGTTGAGCCATGTCACGCAGCGGCATATTGCACGCTCCATGAGCGAGCAAACACGCATGACCCCCCTGATGATCGGGACCATGATTCTGGGCATTTTGGCCGCCAGCAAAAGCCCGCAAAGTGCGCAGGCCTTGATCATGGGCGGGCAAGCCGCAGCCATTCGCAGTCAACTCAGTTTTTCGCGCGACATGGAGCGCGAGGCCGATCGGGTGGGTTACAGCGTGATGACCGAAGCGGGTTTTGACCCGCAAGGTTTTGTCAGTATGTTTGCCAAATTGCAACAGGCCTCCGCGTTGAACGACAACGGCTCCTTTCCTTATCTGCGCTCACATCCGATGTCGACAGAGCGCATGGCCGACATGCAGGCGCGCCAGCAACTTTTGACCCCTCGCCCAGCGTCAGACAAAGCTGATTTAGAGCACGTCATCATGACCGCTCGGGCACGGATTTTGTCGCAGCCCGGCATAGACTTGCTGCGCAGTTGGACCCGAGAAGCGAACGATGCGCAATTGGGCCGTCAGCCCTTGGCCAAACAAGTTCATGTGCTGTACGGCGCGGCCTTGGCGCAATGGAGCTTGCGTGAGCCGCAGTTGGCCACTCATTTCTTGACACGTTTAACGCACTTGGTTCAGGGGGACGCCAAAGCCTCGCGACTGGTGCAATTGCTCAGCGCCGAGTTGGCATTCAAAAGCGACAAGCTTCCGGATGCGCTGCGTGTCTTGGCCGAGATACCCACTGGGACGAACCCCCGCCGTCCTGAGTTGTTGGCACAGGTCCAAGCCCTGACCCGCTTGGGCCCATCGCCAACGCTGGACACAGGCATTTCTCAATTGAGAGCTTGGATGCAACAGCACCCTGAGGATGGTCAAGCCTGGCAGGTCTTGGCTGCGGGTTTGATGGCACAAGGACGTGCATTGCAGTCTCTGAGGGCGGAGGGTGAGTCGCAACTGGCGCGCATGGACTACAGCGGCGCGATCGACCGATTCAAAGCGGCGCAAGATGCCAGTCGCAAGTTGCCCCTGCAGGGCGCAGACCTCATTGAGGCGTCTATCGTGGACGCCAGGCTCCGTTCAGTTCAGTCGCTTTGGCGGGAACAACTGCTCGAGCGCTGAATCGATCACGACGCACAGCAGAGAATAAAAAACGGACCCGATCAGCGCCGCTTCAAAGCCGCTGACAGCAAAGCCGTCCAACATACCGGACGCCGCCCAAAAAAGCAGCGCGTGAATCACGAACAAGAACACGCCCAAGGTGACTAAAGTAATCGGCAATGTCAGCACAATCAACACCGGGCGCAATAAAGTATTGAACAATCCTACAACCAGCGCCGCGATCAGGGCTGAACTGAAATTTTGCAGTTGCACACCGCTGTAGACCTGTGCCACCAACAGCAAGGCCCCCGCGCACAACATCCATTTGACAATCCATTTCATGGTGTCAGCTTAACAGCCTGGCGCACGCCCCCATGAAGTACCATTTTTTTGCATACGCAAACCTGTGTGATTTTCAAGGACAATACTTTTAGCGGCTATGATCGCTCTCCCTTTGAACTGACCCCATGGCCGGCATTTACATCACTGACATTGAAGCGGCCATCAACTATTGGCGCGAAAAGAACCCCTCTCCTGATGGCATCACCCTGCCGCAAGAGTTGCGTGCTTTGGCCGAGGTGTATGCCTTGATGGTCTACCACCACGAAGATACTGCCGACGAGTTCAGCCTTCCGATGGCCGCCGCACAAGCCTGGCAAGCTTGGTATGCGACTACGCCTGATACGCCTTGCATTGCCATTTGTTCGACCAGTCAAGGCGATGAAATGTGCAAAGGCTGTGGACGCACCTTTGAAGAAGTGCAACTCTGGATTGAGATGACGCCAGGCCAAAAAAGAGGCATATGGCACCGCATCAGCGCCGAAGGCACATCTTGGCGCTTTAACAAGTATGCCGAACGTGCGGCCAAAGAACGCCATTGGGCTAAGGCTGCTGCAGAAGCGCAAACCCAGCTGGATTTGTAGCTTGGTTTACTTCCAGCGTACCGGCTCGATGTGCACGCTGCCTTTGTCGCTGCTGAAGGTCACCGCGTTTTCTTGCACTGTGGCCTGCATGTGCATGCTGCGTTCGGCCAACTTGGCCAACTCCTGAGACGCTTCGGTCGGGACACGCCAAACCTGTAATTTATCCAAACGTGTGAGCTTGTTCTCAATGCCTTTCCACCAGACTTCGGCGGCGTGGTTGAAGCAATACAAAAGCACCTCGTCTGATTTCTGACAAGCTTTCATGATGGGCTTGTCTTCAGGTTGCCCGACTTCCATCCACACCCGGGTACGGCCTGTGAAATCGCGCAGGCTGACATCCGGGTCATCCGGGTCAGACAGTCCTGCGCCAAAGGCCAGCTTGCCGTCACCATGGCACACCGCCTGCAGTTTGTAGGCGTTGATGGCCAACGCCAGCAGGCGGATCATCATGCGTTCGTCGGTCTCACTCGGGTGGCGCGCCAACGTGAGCGCATGGTCTTCGTAATGGCTGTGGTCAATGTCGGCAATCGACAGATTGACTTTGTAGATGGTGGATTTGAGTGCCATCCGATCAAACCCGTCGCGCCAATTCGGCAGCTTTGCCCACATAACTGCCGGGCGTCATGGCCAAGAGTCGGTCTTTGTCAGTTTGCGGAATATCAAGCGCTGCAATCAGGCCGTGTAAATCGGCTGCCGTTACCGTCTTTCCTCGCGTGACTTCTTTCAGTTTTTCATAAGCGCCTTGAACTCCAAAGCGACGCATGACCGTCTGGATGGGTTCTGCCAAGACTTCCCATGCCGCATCCAAATCAGCCGCCAGTGCTTCTTCGTTCAACTCAAGTTTGTTCAAACCGGTCATCAAAGAGGCATAGGCCAACGCGGAATAACCCAAGCCTACGCCCATGTTGCGCAGTACGGTGGAGTCTGAGAGGTCACGCTGCCAACGGCTAATCGGCAACTTTTCAGAAAAGTGCTTGAGCACGGCATTGGCCAAGCCCAGGTTGCCTTCGGCGTTTTCAAAGTCAATCGGATTGACTTTGTGCGGCATGGTCGACGAGCCAATCTCACCGGCCTTGAGTCGTTGCTTGAAATAACCCAGCGACACATAGCCCCAAATGTCACGCGACAAATCGATCAAGACAGTATTGGTTCGGGCTAAGGCATCGAACAACTCTGCCATGTAGTCGTGCGGCTCGATCTGGATGCTGTAAGGCTGGAAGCTCAGGCCCAAGCCCCAAGTCGTGGCACCGTCCACTTCACCGAACTCGGGCGTTTCAATCACGCGCTGGGCAAAGGCTTCCCAGTCAAAATCGGGCCAAGCCGACAAATGCGCGTTGAAGTTGCCCACCGCACCGTTCATCTTGCCCATCAGTTTCACGCTCGCAATTTTCTCGCGACAACCGCGCAGGCGCATGACAACATTCGCCAGCTCCTTGCCCACGGTAGTGGGACTCGCCGTTTGCCCGTGGGTACGGCTGAGCATGGGCACTTCGGCGAATGCATGCGCCATGTCGCGGAGTTTGTGAATCAAACCGTCAATGGCAGGCAAGATCACGTGTGTGCGTGCACCTTTGAGTTGCAGTGCGTGGCTGGTGTTGTTGATGTCTTCGCTGGTACAGGCAAAGTGCACAAACTCCGAAGCCGCTTCGAGCTCAGGGCGGTCTTTGAATTTCGACTTGATCCAGTACTCTACGGCCTTCACATCGTGGTTGGTTGTTTTCTCAATGTCTTTGATAGCGACTGCATCTGCTTCAGAAAAATTTTTCACTAAACTGGTCAGATAACTGCGAGCACCTGCCGTTAAGGGTTTGAATTCGGCAAACCCGGCATCGGACAGTGCTGTGAACCAAGCCACCTCCACCTGAACGCGGCGGTGCATATAGCCTTGCTCACTCATCAAAGGGCGAAGGGCGTTGAGTTTGCCGGCATAACGGCCGTCCAACGGCGAAAGTGCGGAGATAGGAGAAAAAGTCATTCCTTGATTGTAGGTCTTCACATAAAATAGGCGCCATGAAACTCATCGGTGCCCTGTCCAGTCCTTATGTGCGCAAAGTGCGCATGGTGTTGGCCGAGAAAAAACTCGACTACCAATTCATGCCAGAGAACGTGTGGTCTGACCTCACACAAATTGCCGCATCCAACCCCTTGGGCAAAGTCCCTTGCCTGATCATGGAGGGCGGCGAATCTGTGTTCGATTCGCGCGTGATCGTCGAATACATCGACACCTTGTCACCGGTGGGCAAATTGATCCCGGCCGCCGGCCGTGAACGCGCCGAAGTCAAAACTTGGGAAGCCTTGGCTGACGGCCTGCTCGACGCGTCCATTCTGGCGCGGTTGGAGTCTACTTGGGCAGGGCGTTCCGAGACCGAGCGCAGCGCCGCCTGGATCGCACGGCAAATGGAGAAAGTCACTCTGGCCCTTCAAGCCATGGAGCGCGGTTTGGGTGACAAAGCTTTTTGTTCCGGTGTTCACATGAGCTTGTCGGACATTGCGGTGGTGTGTGCATTGGGGTACTTGGATTTCCGTTTCACGCACATCGACTGGCGCACGCCCTGCCCAAATCTGCACAAGCTGCACGACAAAATGGCGCTGCGTGCCAGCTTTATCGATACACGGCCACAGTAAGCCTTCAGCTCACAGCTCGCGCCTTCAGCCAGCGCATCACGCCGCCGAGCACAGGCAGCTTTTCGTACAACTCTTCGGCTGCGTCCCAATAATCGCGATGCAGTGTGATCAGGCCGTTGAGGTCGTATTGCAAATGCGTGCCTCCCCGAACAGTTTGTAAATTTGTCGTGTCAAACCGTTTGAATGTGAACTTGAAATCCCAAGTCAAAAAAGCCTGCGCACCATCCACCATGCTGCCCGTGATCACAAAGTGCGGCGCCTCCAGCGCGACATACATGTGCTCGAAGATTCGCTTGACTTCATGCAGTCCTTGCACCTCATTGAACGGGTCTTTGAAACGCGCTTGGGGTGCATAAAATTGGCCCAGATCCGCAATACGGGCAGGTGTGAGCGTTTCAAAATAGGCGGCCACTTCGGCTGTGCGTGTGCGGTAATCCATGCCTTCAAATCCCTGTGTAGCGCCGCACCAATGCAAAATACATTCGGTAGGGCAAAAGCCTCATTCCCTTGAGCCACATCGTGAGGCGCTTGGGAAAATGAATATCAAAAGCCCCGCTTGACCAGCCCTGCAGTATCGCTTTCGCGGCTTGATCAGCAGTGATCAACGCCGGCATTTCAAACGCATTTTGGGCTGTCAGTGGTGTGGCGACAAACCCCGGGTTGATCACACTCACCCCAATGCCTCGGTCTTGCAAATCCAGGTACAAGGTCTCGGCCAAATGCGTCAACGCTGCTTTGGTGGGTCCATAGGCCAAACCGTTTGGCAAACCCCGCCAACCGGCCACACTGCTGATCAAACTGATGTGCCCTTGGCTCTGTTTGAGCAGCAAAGGCAAAACGGCGTCCAAGACCTGCAAGGCCCCTACATAATTGACTTCCTGATGCCGCAGCATGTCACTCAAATCAAAGTCCGTCGCGCGTTGCGCATGGTAATGCCCTGCACAATAAACCACCAAATCGAGTTCCCCACCGAGTCGTTCATGGTGCAATAAACAGGTCACCAGCGTGTCCTTGGCTGCTTGCACACTCGCTGCGTCTGTAACATCCAAGGCTATCGGGTGGATATTGGCCATACCCTCGAAGCCCTCGATCTTTCGAGCTGACACCACGACCTGCGCGCCGGCTTGGGCCAATGCCATGGCACAGGCATGGCCAATCCCTGTTGAGGCGCCAACAAGCCAGACACGCTTGCCTGCCCAATCGGTCATCGGTGTGTTCAAAGGGGCACCCCATGCGCGTTTGCTTGGGGCTTTCACAGGGTGCAAGACCCCATCGGGTGCTGCAGGAGAAAAATGCGAGTCCATTCAGATTCCTTGTTCAACGTTTACTGAATGAAAGGGTCACTTCGCCTAAACGAACCCCCCACTTGCTCATCACGGCTTTGTTCAGCATAACGCGGTCGTTCATCAGGTACATCCAATCTTCAAATTGGACCTCCCAGACACGGCCATCGACGGGCAGCGCCAAGGTGTATTGCCAACGCAGCGCATTGCCGCTGGCATGTCCCAGGGCTTGGCCGACCACGTCTTCTGCGCGGCCACTGTAGCGTCCGTCTGGCAAGGCTTCAATGCGCCAGATTCGGCGTTGCTTCGTGCCATCGCTGTAGGTGAAGTCTTCGTCCAGTACGCCTTGATTGCCTGTCCAAGTGCATTGCATGACCACCGTGAACCGCTTGACCACCTGGCCGCTGCGGTCTGTGAAAACGCCCCAAGCATCAATGGTGCCGTTGAAATACTGACGCAGGTCCAAAACCGGACGTTCTTGCGCATAGTCAGCGGGTTGCGGGCCTGCGCAACCCGACAGGGCCAGCGCCCCGCCACCCCATGCCAAGGCCTGCGTTGCGAAGGGCAAAGCCCCGATTGTCTTCAGTGCACCACGACGGTTCATCATGCTTTCCTTTGCCGAATGAAAAAAAGATACAAGCCTGCTGCCGCGCTCAACTTGAGCGCACAAGGCAACACCACATACGCCATCGTCAAGGCCTGCAAACCTTGCACTCCAGGTTGGCCTGGCGCATAGCCCCATAGACCCAAAAGGGGTAAAGCAAAGCCTGCAGCCAATGCCAAATTCAGCTTGCTTGCCAAGCTCCACCACCCCATGAAAACCCCTTCAGATTGCCCGCGAAAACCAAGCCGATCGATCAAACCATTCAGCAGCGCCGCAGGCGCCGCCAGGTCAGCGCCCAAAGCCAAACCGGACAAACCACAGGCCAGTAAAAACAAATATGCGTCGCCGGCCTCCAGCATGCTGACACCCGCAAACGTCACCACCGACATGCCCATGCCCAGAAGCCAAGCCCGCGGCAAGCCCCATTGCGCGATAGCCTTTAACCACAGCGGCAACGAGACCGCACCCGCGACAAAATACACCGATAAAAACCAAGGCTGCATCGCTGCAGGCGCCTGAATGCGGTCCTGTACAAAAAACATCACCAGCGTGGCCGGCACGGCACTGGCCACACCGTTGAGCAAAAACACCCCCAACAATTGCCTAAACCCCGGAAAACGCCATGGCAAGTTCCAAGCACCAAGCACTTTTTGCGCAACCGGCACCGGCCGGACACCTTGAAACCAAACCACCAAACCAAGCAGCAAAGCCGCAGCCAAAAAACCAGCCGTACCGTCCATCCCGATCAGTGAAGGCATGACCGAAGCCAGCATCACCCCCAACAAGCCAAGCCCTTCACGCCATGCCACCAAACGGCTGCGTTGCAAAGGGTTGCCACCCAACATCGCGGCCCACGATTGGTGCATGATGCCTAAGGCACTGTAGGCCCAATGACTGAGCGTCAACATGCCTGCCGCCCAGCACAATAACAGCGTGTGGCCCGTCTTTTCCATCACTTGAATGGGTGGAAAAAACAGGCCCACAAAGCCACAAACCATCAACAAAGCCGCGAGGGCACAAGCCCACTGCACGGCGCGAACAGACCGCGCATACAAGCGGTCACTCAGTTGCCCCAGCCACGGATCTATCAAGGCATCACTTAAACGGCTCAACAGCAAGACCAGGCCCAAAGCCGTCAAAGGGACGCCAAACTGGGTGGCATACCAATGCGGCAAATGCACATACACCGGCAAGGCCACGAAGGCCAAGGGCAAACCCAACAGCCCTGCGCCCGCGCTGTGTGCATGGCTGAAAAGAGGCGGTGTGAGCGTGCGCATGCTTCAAGGCCAGCGTGAAATAAAGGCCTGACGGATTTCAGGGGCTGCCGTTTGAGGCGATAACCAAATGCCAAAAAACAACCTGGCAAATTGCGGGTCCGCCACCTGGCCTACCAGGCGGTCATTGACCCAAAACTCTGCGCCCAATTCAGGCTTGTGCACGCCAACGATGCGATCGCCTTTTTGTACATCCGGAAACACGGCCTGCATGGCTTTGAGCCAACTTTGCGCTTGGCTGTCACTGATCGGTCCTTGCCGCTTCATTTCTTCTAGAGAACGTTGCGCAATGCTGTCGCCCTTCAAGCCCCGCAAATAGCTCAACTCCAACGCAAAAGGGTGCCGCACATACTGCGCCGTAGAAAATCCTGCGCGCGCCCACAGCTTGGCGTCGTACACCTCAAAGCCCCATACGGTCAATCGCACGGCGGGCGTGGCCACAGCACCTGGCAGGGCGAGCTCTGAGGCATGCACTGGGGCCATCAGGAACGCCTGCAAAGCGAAACCGATGGCGCAAGCACGCATGAAGCCGCCTACTCGGGAGTGATGCACACGCGGGCCTGGCATGTGGGCCTCAAGCAGGCTTGACCAAGGTGTACTGCACCACGTCAATGTTGTTTTCATCAAATGCCGCTTCGCAATAGGCCAGATAAAACTCCCACAAACGAACAAAAGTGGCGTCAAAACCGAGTTGCTCGACCGTGGCGAGTTGCGCCATGAAGCCTTGCCGCCAGCGGCGCAATGTTTCGGCGTAATCGGCGCCAAACGGCAACTCATCAACCACGGTCAAGCCCGCCAATTGAGCTTGCTTTCGAAACTCGATCGGGCTGGGTAAGCAACCGCCCGGGAAAATGTACTGTTGAATGAAGTCGGTTGAGTTGACATACCGCTCAAACAAGCCGTCATCGATCACGATGCTCTGGATACAAGCACGACCACCGGGTTTGAGCAAGCGGGCGATACTTTGAAAATAAGTGGGCCAATATTCGCGACCTACCGCCTCGATCATCTCAATAGAGCACACCGCATCGTAAGGTCCGTCATCAATATCGCGGTAATCCTGCAAGCGCAGATCCGCTTGCGCTGAACGCTGCAAATGCGCCATGCGGCGCTGTGCAAAATCCAACTGTTCAGTTGACAAAGTCACACCCGTCATGTGTGCACCAAATTCAGTCGTTGCGGCCTCGGCCAATGCGCCCCATCCGCAGCCGATCTCCAAAACACGGTCTCCTGGCTTGACATCGGTCATGCGCAAAGCACGGCGCACTTTGGCCATTTGAGCCTCTTGCAATGGACGGGTGTGATCACCCTCGAACCAGGCGGATGAATAGTTCATCGTGCCATCCAACCAGAGCTCGTAAAAAGCGTTGCCCAAGTCGTAATGCGCGTGGATGTTCTTACGGCTGTTGCTGCGATGGTTCCGATTCAATAAGTGTTTGATACGGTAATACAAGCGCCCAAGCCAATGACCAAAAATAACATCGTCCATCACGCGTCTGTTTCGAATCATGACGCGCAACAAATCAGTCAAAGAAGGGCTGGTCCAGTCACCCCGCATATAGCCTTCGGCAAAACCAATGTCGCCCGACTTGAGCGTCTCCGTGCACACGGCCCAATCGTGAATTTGGATACTGGCAAAGGGTGCTTGCTGGTTGCCAAAACGACTGTCTGTGCCGTCTGGCAAATGCACACTGAGCGTGCCATGCTGCAAGCGCTCGAGCAGTCCCAGCAAACGCTTGGCCGCTGCCGGCATCCTGTCTAGCGCCACGGAACGAGAAGAAGAAATTGAACTCATAAGATCAAGAAGTCAAGGTAAAACAACAGGTCATGCGCATTCAGGTGCGTGTGACAAATTTTTCTGGTAAAGCGGGTTTGCGCCAAAAGGGCACCCGCTTGCACCACAACAAGAATGCATGCCAATGGATGCGAAACACCACACCAAAAGTCATCAAAGGAAAGTGCCACAACACGCTGCGCAAAGCCGCACCAGTGGCAGGCACCAAGGAGCCACTCCAGCTGGTTTCAATCAAGAGACCGACTTCATCGTCATGCTCAATACGGGCCACCATCCGTTCTTGGCCTTGGTTTTCTGTGCGCATGAAACGAAAGCGATACCGTCCAAGGACCGCACAAAACGGTGAAACATGAAAAACCTTGTCCGTGCTCAAGGTCTGTCCGTAGCGCGGCGAATCCAACAGATAACAATGCCGCTCGCCAAAGGTGTTGTGCACTTCGGCCACGATAGCGGCCAATTCGCCATTGAGACGATGGCAATACCAAAAACTCACAGGCTTGAAGGTGTAGCCCCATACCCGCGGAAATGTCTGCAACCAGATTTCGCCCTCGGCGTCGTTCACGCCCTCTTGTTGCAACAGCGACGTGATCCAGCCCAATGCGCCGCCGCTTTCTGGGCCGCGTCCATCACCATGGTCAACATCGTAAAAAGACAATGGTGCGGCGCGGTTGATGGCCAAATCAGCCTTTCCAGCTTCGGTTTTCAGGCGCCGCATGGGCAGCATCAAAAAATAGGCGGCATACGCAAACGCATGCTGGCGCGGGCGTAAACGTGCATGACGCACCTGGCCCAAACCAATACACGCGCCGGCTGTTGTCATGTGGACACTCTGTACAAGTCGACCGTCGCTTGGCTGTCGGTTTCACCATGAAGTCGCTTGAGCAAAGCCCGGCCAACGGACATACCGGCCTTGAGACCATCTTCGTGAAAACCATAACCCATCCAGGCACCCGCAAACCAGGTGTGGTTTTGACCTTGCAATTGGGGAACTTGTTTTTGCGCATCGATGGCTTGCAAATCAAACACCGGATGGGCGTAGGCGTACTCACCCAAAATCTTTTCCGGTGCAATAGGGCTCAAAGGATTGAGTGACACCACCACCGCTTGCTGGAAAGGCAAGGGCTGTAAACGGTTGAGCAGGTAATGCAAGCACACCCGCGTGGACTTTTGCGCCGTTGTGGCTGCGCGTTCGTAGTTCCAAGCTGCCCATGCTTTTTCACGCCGAGGCAACACGGCATCGTCTGTGTGCAACACCGCCTGATTGGGTTGATACCGAATGGCACCCAACACCGCTTGTTCTGCCGGCGATGCATCACGCAAAAGACCGAGTGATTGGTCCGAATGGGTGCACAACACCACCTCGTCAAAACGCTCCACCTGCCCATCGGTCACGACACGCACGCCTTGCGCATCGCGTTCAATCAAACGCACGGGCGTATTCAGGCGTTTGTCCGGCAAGTCTGCAATAATTTTTTCAACATAGTGGCGTGCGCCGCCTTTGACCGTGAACCAGCGAGGTCGGTTGGTGACTTGAATCAAGCCATGGTTGTGGCAAAACCGAATCATCGTGGCGACTGGAAACTGCAGCATCTGATCGGTCGGGCAGCTCCAAATGCAGCCGAGCATGGGCAAAAAGTACCAATCGCGAAACTCGGTACTGAAACGATGCTTCTGCAAAAAATCAGCCAAAGGTTGGCGTAAATCAGCATCCAAATTGGCCTTGGCCAGTCGGGTACACAGCGCATTGAAGCGCAACACATCGGCTATCATTTTCAAAAAACGAGGCCGCAACAAGTTGCTGCGCTGTGCAAACACTGTGTCCAGATTGGTGCCGCTCCACTCGAGGGACTGCCCATCAAAAGCATCCGGCACTTTGACCGAAAAGGACATGTCGGATGCCGCTGTCTCCACGCCCAATTGTGCAAACAAATTGATCAGGTTGGGGTAGGTGCGTTCATTGAAGACCAAAAAACCCGTGTCCACGCCATGCGTGACAGGCCCTCGTGAAGTGGCCAAGGTCACATCCACCGTGTGCGTGTGCCCGCCAAAATAATCCGCTGACTCATACAAAGTGATATCAGCAAAACCCCGCAGGGTGTGCGCCACTGACAGGCCTGAAATCCCTGAGCCCACGATGGCAATTTTGCGCAAACTCATCGTCAATTCACTGCGGCAAGGCTTTTCTCAACGGCATTGACCACGCTGCGATTGCTGGGGTTGGTCATGCTGCCAAAGGTGTCCACTACCTTGCCATCGCGACCGATCAAGTATTTGAAGAAATTCCAACTCGGCGTCTTGCCTGTTAGATCGGCCAGTTGTTTGTACAGCGGAGAGGCGTCTGCACCTGTGACCACCGTCTTGGTGAACATGGGAAACTTCACCCCAAAGGTGTTTTCGCAAAAGTCTGCAATTTCCTTGTTGGTGGCTTTTTCCTGAGCAAAATCATTGGACGGAAACCCCAACACCACGAGGCCTTTGTCGGCGTATTTGGCATGCAAGGCCTCCAAGTCTTTGTATTGCGGGGTAAATCCGCAGAAACTGGCAGTATTGACCACCAACAACACTTTGCCGCTGTATTGGCATAACGATTGGCTTTTTTCGTCCTGCAAGCGAAGCACCGTGTGCTGCAACAGGGCAGGGCAGGCCTTCACCTGGCTCCGCGCTGGCGCATCGGCCGCATACACAGCACCGCACAGCAACAGGCCCGCCCAGACCCCGAACGCCCGTACCCAACGCGTGAATTTGGTCATTTAATACTCTTCATTCTGATTTGTGACTGGTCAGTTTAATCGACTTTCATTCCAAAGTCACGCCCCATCTGAGCGCGCGCTTGCCGCTACACTTTGGGTAATTGAAATTTTAACTATGAACCGGTCCGCACTCATGTTGTCGGCCCTGTGCATCTTGGGATCCAGCGTCTGGGGACAAACAGCGCCTGACACAGGCCCGCAATGCCTGACGCAGGCCTACCCCGACTTCTGGGTGCCTTGGCGCAACCAGGGATCACTCGAGAACACCCTCACCACGCTCAGCGGTGACAACTGGACGTACAGCGAAAACAAAGACCACCTGACGCACGCCGAATTGCTGAACCAGGCTGACCTGAAGGCACACATGTCGCAGCCCTATCCGGACGGCTTTCCGGCGCCCCTACCGGGGCCCAAACAAGACCCAGGGCGCATGCGCTCTGAAGCCCTGTTCAAAGCCCTGTATGGCCACAACCGGCAAGAGGTTCAACGCCATCTGATGTCAGTACCCTGGGCGCCGAACGGTCGCACCGTGCTGTTCCATCGCCTGCACGGTGCCGCCCCCGCCCTGCAGCGCGTAGGCCAAGCGCTGGCGGAAAACCCTGCGCTGGCAGCCTATGTGCGTCAGCCGGCGGGCAGTTTTAATTGGCGCCACATCGCAGGCACCACCCGCAAAAGCATGCATTCATTTGGTGCGGCCATCGACTTTGCCTTGCCCCGTCAACTCGGCCACTATTGGCAATGGCGCGGCTGCAAAGAAGACGGCCCGTGCCCTTACCCGAAAGCCGTTTTGCGCGATCCACTCCTGCAGCAAGTCGTAACTGCCTTTGAAAAAGAAGGCTTCATCTGGGGCGGCAAATGGGCCCACTTTGACACCTTGCATTTTGAATACCGACCTGAATTGGTGGGGCCTTCTTGTAAAAACGTAAAATAAACTTTTAGA
>Ga0209400_1002315_pt1 | contig 14582 bp, 12 predicted proteins | sample M_130807_EF_Meta_FD_187313 | JGI IMG/M metagenome (GOLD analysis project Ga0209400, IMG submission 187313) | Freshwater microbial communities from Lake Montjoie, Canada to study carbon cycling - M_130807_EF_MetaG (SPAdes) (version 2) | ecosystem: Environmental > Aquatic > Freshwater > Lake... | reverse complement strand
GTTCCAACAGATTGTGGGCTCATTGCACTGGAGACCAGTGTTGCAACTGCAATCTCACTTAGTCCAACACGAGTAGCCGCTAGACGATTAACAGTTACCTTTAGAGTTCTCTGCTTTTCGCTCAGGGTAGTAATAACGTCAGGGGAGACGTTATCAATCTTTCCCTCTAAAGCATCCTGAACCTTCTTGATACCAGCACGAAGCTGCTCATCTGTCTTAGCCGTTACAGTCACATCGATAGTTCCACTTGAACCAAATGATTGACCTGACTCGAAGCTGACTTTTCCAAGTGACTTATCGGCATCGAATAGTTTTTGCATCTTGGCTTGGAAGGCATCTCCGTTAACTGATTCATCAGTTGAAACCTGAATCTGAATTCCACCGGCTGATTGACCAAAAGCAACACGGCTGTCTCCTGTGCCACCAATGGTGGTGGTCACAGCGACAGTGTCTCCACTGTCTAGAAGAATCTTCTCAACGCCTTCAGCTGCTGCTGCCTTCTCTTCAAGAGAAGCACCAAGTGGTACCTGCTGGCTAATGCTGAAGGTTGTTGAACCTGAGCTTCCAATGAAGTTGGTCTTAATGAATGGAACTAGACCAAAGGTAAAGACAAGTACTAAAGCAGATGCAACCAGAGTGATAACTGGACGCTTCTGAGTGCTGGTTAGAACAGGAATGTATAGACGCTGAAGGATTGACTTCTTCTCGTGCTCTTCCTCTTCCTTACGAGCATTAGCTGCAAACTTCTTAGCCTGAGCTTCAGTCATACCCGCTTCAACTACCGGAGTCTTTAGGAACCAGTAAGCGATCACAGGAACGATGGTCAGAGATACAAATAGCGAAGCAACCAACGCTAAAGCGAAGGTAAGAGCAAATGGTCTAAACAACTGACCAACAAGTCCACCCACCACAGCGATAGGAAGGAATACCGCAACTGTGGTGAGGGTAGCTGCTGTAATAGCTCCAGCTACCTCACGAACAGAGTTCAAGATTGCTTCAACCTTCTTCTCGCCGTAAGCCAGGTGCCTATTGATGTTTTCAATAACCACAATGGAGTCATCCACCACACGACCAATAGCGATAGTTAGTGCGCTAAGAGTAAATAGGTTTAGTGAATAACCAAATCCCGATAGTCCAATGAAGGCAACTAGAAGTGAAGTTGGGATTGAGATGGCTGTTACCAGAGTTGATCTCCAAGATCTTAGGAACACCAAGATAATCAAGATTGCAAAAGTGAGACCAAGAAGTCCTTCCTTAACTAGGTCAGAGATTGACTTCTCAACGAATGGTGCCTGGTTGAAAGTTTCCTTGATTGTCACATTCCCACCAAGCTTTTTAGCCAGCTCGTCTTCTAAAGGCTTGATGCCCTTAGAGATAGAAACAGTGTTACCTTCTTGAGTCTTAGTAATAGTGATAGCCAAAGATGGCTTGCCATCAACTCTGGAGATAGAAGTAATAGGAGCTAGTTCATAACTCACCTTTGCAATCTCTCCAATAGTTAGCACTCGAGAAGCACCTGGCAGGCCAGGGACACTTGTTGCACTCAGCGGAAGTGACTTTAGTGCAGCAATAGATTCAACCGGTGTGCCAACTTGAACAGTTATCTGACCTTCGTTGTCCTGCAGAGTTCCAGCAGGTAGAACAAAACCATTTGTCTTTAGTGCAGCTGAAATACTCTGTGCTGAGATGCCGTTGGCAGCCATTAGAGCCGTGTTTAGTTCCATGTTCACTCGGTATTCACGAATACCACCTACCTGAACATCTTTGACTCCAGGAACCTTCTTGAACAATGTAGGAGCAATATCTGGCAGAAGTTTAGAGATCTCAGTGTTATCGCCTGAGTTAGACGCAACGCTAAGAACCATTACTGGAATAGTTCCTAGACCACCGCTGATTACTCGAGCAGTTGCTCCAGTTGGAAGAGTTGCTTTCACTGAATCCAACGCAGTGTTTAGAGATTCAGTGACCTTTGCAGTTGTGACACCAAAGTCGAAGGTAACTCGAACAGTTGAAAGACTGCTCTGGCTTGTCGAAGAAGTAGTGGTAACACCTTCAAGGGTTTCAACTGAAGCCTCCATTACTCGGCTTACCTGAGTGTCCATAACCTCAGGAGATGCTCCTGGGTAAGAGGTGACAATAGCTGCCTGAGGGAACTCAAGGGAGGGGAATAGTTCTTGCTTGAGTGAACCTACAGACACAAAGCCGAATACGGCGAGAATGACTGTGAGAAGTGCTACCACTGAACGGTTAGCGAGACTTACTTTTGACAGGCTGAACATTGATCTCCAATAGTTGTAATTATTTACCTAGGTAAAGAATAGTAGGCTCTTTGCCCCTTTCTCTAAGGCTAACAAACCTTTTGGCCGACCCTGTTGAGGAAGAGCCAACAGAAGAGCCAACAGAAGAGCCAACAGAAGAGCCAACAGAAGAGCCAACAGAAGAGCCAATTGATAACGGCAACACTTAGGAAGAGCTGGCTGACACCGGTCTAGATTCAGGCGCACTCTGGTACGGTTTTGCTCTATCTTTGAGCCTTATCGCTGCGGGTGTATTTGCAGTTAGAAGATCACGCAGAAACTAAACATGTTTAGCAAAAAAGTGCCCCAGATACTTTCTGGGGCACTTTCTTTTTAAGTACTAATTTGCTGATAATCGATAGCAGAAAGCAGCATTGCTAACTTCGCCTGTTCAAGCTGGTCGACTAGCTCCACTATTTCAATGTCTTGGGTCGGTTCGTCTAAAGCTAATTACACCGATATTAGTGGCAGCAATGTTCCCAAGTGGTGTAGCGTGAAAGTGAACAATTGGCTAGTTAGTTCGAACACAGGATAGGGATTTCCAATGAGACGTATTTCAACCATTTTCTTGATTTTTATTTTGTCGGCCCTAGGTTTGGGGCAGCCTCTTCAGGCTGCAGTTGCGGACCCCTCTTTAGGTGGGGTTGGAGTAGCTGCGTCTCCTTCGGGTGAACCCAGAATAGACAGACTCGCCGCGGGAGCATCATCAACTGTATTCGCAAGAACTTACTATGGTGGCCCCTACAATTCAGTCAATGAGAACGGAAGCTGGTGGTATCGTAATGGCTACCCATATCCAGGAAATCAAGGCGGTTGGGGTTTTAGTGATGATGCGTCGACTGGCGATACACATTGGGCATACTGCTCGGATGGAGAAGATGCCAAAGGAGTTTGCTTTACATCTGGCGACCCAAACTCGATCTTGTTGCAGCAACCAAACAAAATAAGAAAATATTGCACTTGGGATGGTGTTGGAACTTTTGACAAGTCTCAGGGCTCTGCTGGCGGAGGAGGAGTGGCGTACACATGTTGGAACTATGGTTACGGCACAGTTGATGACACTTGCCTAAGACCAAACTGGTGCCCTTTGTATTGGTACAAACTTGTTGACTCCTACACAGAGGTTTGGCAAAACGGGAGCGACGACGTAATTCGAGCGGGTGGAACTTTGGGAGGAGCGAATACAGTTGATGCCTACAGAGTATTCTTTAGTGCCGATAATCCGACTTATTACCCATACGGCCCTCAAAGCGACGTTCCCCTTGATCAGATTTATGGCGGGGGTTGGTCCTTGTGTTGGGTCGGAAGATATTCAGATTTTCGCACTCCAGTCAACGAGATTAAGTCTTCGTGTAATCAACAGTATGTAATCATGGCTGGATCCTATGCAGACCCACATCAACGAAGCTTACCGGTCGGGGAAATGGAATTAGGTGGACTGGCTAAGGTCAATCAACAACTCAAGTTTGAACCAACTAACTGGCTGCCAGAGGTTTCTTTCGATTATCAGTGGCTTCGGGATGGAAATCCAATTGTGGGGGCAACCTCAAATTCTTATTCATTGACCCGAGATGATTATATGAAGAAAGTCTCTCTTAGAGTCAATGCATCGAAGCCAGGATACTTAGACGTCACAACAGAAAGCGGCGAGATTGTTATCGGTCCTGGATCATTGGGGCTGGCGGATAGTCCAATGATAAAGGGTGCTTCTGCAATTGGAGCTGCCCTAAGTTTAGATAATGGTTCTTGGGACTCGGGAGTGTCATTTGCCTATCAGTGGCTTCGTGATGGCGTCGCTATTCCAGCGGCTACTTCAAGCTCATACACCCTTCAAGCTTCCGACTATCTAAAGAAGATCAGCGTTGCTGTTACTGGCTCTAAAGAGGGTTATGTTTCTGAAACGAAGACTAGTGAATCTGTGATTCCAGTACAGGCGAAAGACAGGATTGCTTCACTTCGTTTCACTGGTTCTTTCAAGGTTGGCTCTAAAGCTTTTGTAAGTCCAGTGAATAGAAACAGTAAATTTGATTATTCCTACCAGTGGCTTAGAAATGGTGAAGAAATAGCAGGGGCTTCCTCAAGAACTTACCAACTAGCTGCTGAAGATGCTGGATCCACTCTTTCTGCGAAGGTGTGTGCTTTGTATCTGAGGGATGTTAGTCACTGTGTTAACCAAGATGCGGGCAGTGCTGTGCAGTTGGGTGTTCTAAAGAATGTTCGAGCTAGTTTTTCTGGACTAGGCAAGGTTGGCAGGCTACTGAGCGCTGCACCATCCATTTTTGATAACCAAGCATCTGTTTCATACCAGTGGCTCAGGAACAGTGAGCCAATCGCAGATGCCACAAGAAACACATACTTTGTTGATCAGTTAGACAAGGGAAGTTCAATCAGTCTCAGAGTCACTGTAAGCAAACCAGGTTATGAAACTGTAGTAAAAACATCTATCTCCAAGTTAGTTAACTAAAGGAATCCAAAATGAATAAAAAAGAGAAACTAGCATTCGCAGTTGTCACAACGTTAGCCCTTACAGGTGGCGGAATTGCATTTGGACAAACAATCAACCCTGTTTCAAGCGATCAAGTCATAAACGCATGTGTAACTGGTGTGAATGGAAACATTACTAAGGTTTCCAATACTCAAAAAACCTGCCCCAAAGGCACAACTCCAATCAGCTGGAACAAGGTTGGACCTCAAGGTCAACCAGGAATCCAAGGAATTCAAGGGCCTAAAGGTGATTCTGGAGTCTCAAAACTGGATGAACTAACTTTAATAAATGGAACTGATCCGAACTCATTTGTTCTTCAGGCGGGAAACTATATTTGCAAAGGTGGGACTAATCTGACTATCGGTAAATACGGGCAAACATCATTTTGTTTCCGCCAAATCGAATCTGGTGGCGTTCTTGTTGTTTCTGATATTCAGGGAGCCACACATTTACGATATCCTTCAAGAGATGCCCAGCTTCACATCCTCCCAGGAGCATGCCCCAAATTCAGTGAAGGGGAGTTTCCAAATTTTCATCCGGATACCTTTACTATGTTTTTAGTACCAGGCGCTGCTCCAGTTGGTTACACACTCTCTGGAACATCAAGTTGCATACTTATTGACCCCGGTATGGAAAATGGTGTGATTCAGATAGCCTTCAAAGTTATGTAAAAATCTAACCCAAATAGAAATGAGTGAAAATGAATAAAAAAGAAAAACTAGCATTCGCTATTGTGGTTGCTCTAGCTATGACCAGTGGTGGATTTGCTTATGGGCAGTCTGTAAACAACGTAAGCAGTGATCAAGTCATTTATGCCTGTGTTACGGGAGTAAATGGAAACATAACTAAGGTTTCTAACACCCCTAAAACCTGCCCTAAAGGAACGACTCCTATTAGTTGGAACATGGTTGGGCCTAAGGGAGATCAAGGATTACAGGGTATTCAAGGTCTGAAAGGTGATCAGGGTCTGAGTGGAATTAGCAACGAAGTTTCCTTGGCGCAGTTTATTAGTCCTGATGGAACGAAGAGCTACCCAGCCACTCTCTCCCCTTATGGTGGTTATCTGGTAAAGGTTGGTGACAGGCTGTGGACCATAAACATAAACGGAATGACAGGTAAGCCAGCAGGAGCACTGATTGGTTTCCCAATTAACAATTTTCATCAGAACTATTTCCCGGACAAAGACAAAATGTTCATCATGCATCTTTATGCAAGTTCAGATTGTTCAGGACTGCCATACATGGACACTTCAGGAGAAAACGAAGCGTTTTCAGCAAGCCCAAATATTGTCTATACCTTGTATGACGGCAAAACATATGTTCTTCGCAAATATGTAGGCCAACTCGCATCTATTCAAAGTGCGAGTTGGGATGAATCCGTTAATGTGAGGGGGGAATGCCAGCGAATGAATGGAGAGGCTCTTGACCCAGGGAGCTGGCACTTATGGAGCACAGTGGCAGTGCCAGCTCCAGAGGATACAAGTTCTTGGCAACTAATCATTAATTAACTGCGGGCAACTTAGATACTGCCTGAATCCATCATTGACCAAGCATTTCTAACACCTGGCTACTCGCTATTTTCATCGGAATTTAGCGTTGCTACTTTTTGATAATTACTTTCAAAGGGATGTTTCAGATCTAAGAAGTGTTTAGTGTTTTGATTCTGATTGGTAGTCTCTTGGATAGCTTTGATGAATTTCCCATATTTCCTAATTGCTGGAGTTGAGAGAGTTATTGTCATTCAGGCTAGTTTAATTGCAAGTAGTTCACAACAGTCATTGCGATTCTCGGCTCTAAATCAAGATTGGCGTTTATTGCCTGCTGAGATACCTCGGCAATCACAAATGCAGTTTCAAGCCCTCTTTTGCCTGCAATCGCAAGCATTTCGTGCAATCTAAGTGCCCTTAGGGATATTCTTTACAAGTAATTAGACGGCACTTACTTCCATTTGATAGACTTGGCAAATAGCCATATTGCCCTGTATTTATTAGGCAAGAACCTATTAGCCTTCGTAGCTCAGTGGATAGAGCAAGAGCCTTCTAATCTCTTGGTCGCAGGTTCGATTCCTGCCGAGGGCGCTCATTTCCGTCGGGGAAATGAGATTGGGGCGTTACCGTGAAAATCAAACAATTATTTGTAGCTTTTACCCTTAGTGCTGTCCTATTTGTCAGTGCATGCTCTGGAGGCCAAGACCAGGGTTCGCCCAAGAAGTCCCCGACCTCTTCACCCACTCAAACAACTGATAGTGGGGACTCAGTTGTAGTTCCAACTCCTTCACCAACTCCAGTGGCCTACGAAGGTGAGCAGAAGACATATAGCGATCTACTTGCTGCGTTGAAACAGGCTTACCCTGCTGCGAATTGGACTCAAAGCGCTAAAGCTAAGGACCAGGTAAACAACTCAGAGGTTAGTTTCAGATCCAAAGACTCTTGTAGCATTTACGGCTATCAATCATTTCAATCAGCGTTAGACAATGACTTTGGTTTTTTTGAAGATTCTTGGACCACACTCGGAAGCTTTAGTCAGTTAGGAACGATCTTGATCAGCGCAGACAGCTGTATTGAGAAAACTTCTGCGGTTATTAAATATCCAAGTTTTGGTAAACCAGATGCTGAAACGGAAGTCTTAACTGCACGGTCAGAAAACATCAATTACTGTTTGACCAAGCTCAGTGCATGCTTCTTAGATGGAGGGGTCAAACTTCCTGAAAGAAGTACTAGTAGTTTCAACAAAGCACTTACCGAACTTGATGAACTTGCTAAGGCAGGTTTTTGTGTTGACCCTTATTTCTCCGGCGGACCTGGTGGCTTGAATAGCTGTGAAGCTTCAACTGATAACACTGGAGTCAAAGAAGGAGATTTGATCTCTGAAGTCTCCACGGACCTGGATATCTTGAGGATGGCAGCTACTTCTCCTTCAGAGCAACGATTTGGTAAATACATGATCTATGGCGATGGTTGGGCCGTGTTTATGTACAATTCCACCGAGTCACATAAGCAAACATTCGTTGAAATGAACAAGATTATAAAAGGCACCCTGATTGCCAAGTACTAACTAGCGCTAAACGGGGGCCTGTTTCCTTATAGAAATACATCTGGCTACAATATATTCATTAGGGGTTCTTGTTGAACTCCTAGACTAAATCTATGAAGACGTTTGAAGACTAGCTGGGGGCTGTGATGATCAGAACGAAAATAACTTCTGTGGCTACCGTACTGGGGCCAATAGAAACCAAGATGTCCGACGTCTTAGCCCGGGTGGCAGAAGCTTCCCTTCCCGCCAAAATGCCTATTGGCTACGTGCCAAGGCTCACTGGGGTAGAGACCGTTTACCGAAGAACTGAAGATCAAAATACTTCTGATTTTGCAGCCATGGCAGGTAGAAAAGCTTTGGAGAAGGCGAACTTGGAAATAGGGGATATCGACCTACTGATTTTTGCATCGGCAAGCCAGGATTTGATTGAACCCGCAACCAGCCACATCGTCTCGGCACTGCTAGGTGCCAATGGTGTTCCTGTGATGGATGTGAAGAATGCTTGTAACAGCTTTCTAAATGCAATGCAGGTTGCAAATGCGCTGATAAAGATTGGCCAATACAAGACTGTTTTGATTGTTAGTGGAGAAGTACCAAGCATGGCAATCCGCTGGTCCTGCAAAGACAAAGATCAGTTTCTTCGTTCATTTGCAGGATTCACTATGAGTGACACTGGAGCAGCAGCAGTGCTAAGCGCATCTGAAGATGACAGTGATGGCATTATTGCAATTGAATTTAGATCAGATTCTAACCGCTGGGATGTTGGCACTCTTGGCATGGGTGGTTCTAGAAGTCCAAGAGACATTGAGACCACATACTTTGATATGGATGGGCGTAAACTAGCGGACGCCTTTATGAGCTTAGGTCCTGGAATACTTACCGAGACTTTGGCAGCTAATGGTTACAGCTGGGAAGATTTCAAGGTAATCGGCATGCATCAGGTTGCTGCCCCATACATAGATGACATTTGTCGGGTGCTGACTGTGCCATCTGAAAAGGTCATCAAAACTATTGCTGACTACGGCAACCTGACCAGTGCCACTATGGCCATGCAGATTGAGCTTGCTATGGAAAACGGTTCGCTTTCTAAAGGTGACTTGTTTGCATACATCGGTTTAGCAGGTGGGATATCGACAGGTTTGGGTATTTTTAGACTATGAAGCTTGCAGTCTGTATCCCTTGCTATAACGAGTCGAACTACATCGCTAAGACTTTGAAGTCGCTTAGTTTGCAAGAAGATACAGATTTCAAAGTATTCCTCTGTGACAATGGCTCAACTGATGACACCGCTTCAATTGCCCTTAGCGCAGCTCAAACCCTTGGGTTGAACTTAGAGGTGGTTCAAGAGAGGCAAAAGGGCACTGGAGCTGCAGCTGATACTGCGTTCAGGGTAGCTATTACTCAAGGGTTCGATCTAATTGCCAGAACAGATGCCGATGCGTTAGTTGATAGTGCTTGGACTAAATCTATTCGTAAGCATTTTGTCAGTCACCCTGCTGGATTAGCATCGGGCATCACTGGTCCTATCTCTGGTGAACTGAGTTTCTGGCAATACAACATCTTCAAAGGTGCTTCTGCTCTAGCAGCTACCTTTGGTTTACTAAGGCCATCAAACTATGGCAATGGACGTCGTGGTCGGTATGTGATGACCAATGGAAATAATCTGGCTGTTGATAGCCAAACTTACCTAGCCGCTGGTGGATTCAGAAGATCAAAGATTGAAGACCTGCATGAAGATCGTGCCTTAGTAAATGACGTTCGTGAATCAGGTGGCAGGGTGTATCGAGTGAGGGCTATGAAGGTTCAGGTGTCTGCTCGAAGAATACAAGCTTGGGGTTTGTTGAATTCACTGAAGTGGTACGCCAACCACTCTTTTCAGGGTAATCAGATTGACATTCGATAATGAACAAACAACTCAAGCAAGCAACTAAGAACGACCGCCGGGTTTCTTTGCTCTCTAGACCGTTAGAGCTCTCCTTTATACGGATGATGTCTACCTTCGGTCCGGTAGTTCGTATTCCATTTATCGGTATCTTGGTTTCTGATGGTGCCACATTGCGCAGTGTCCTAATGGATACCGAGCACTTCAGTAAAACCGCACCCGGTGGCACTAGTGACCTTTGGGATCCAATTCTTCGAGGACCAGGGCTACTAAACATGTCAGGGGTTGACCATCTAGCTCTAAAACGAAAACTTACTCCGTTGTTTAATGGCAAGGTTTTAGATGAAATGGTGGGGGATACCGTACGCCAATCAGCCATTGAACTAGTTGACAAGCTTAGCTCTGGTGAAAAAGTTGATGTGGTTGCTCACATCGAACTAATGGCAGCCAGAGTAGTTTGCACCCTAAGTGGCTATGACATTGCCGCTACCGATGAGCAAGAGCTACTTACTCAACTGGACAGAGCAAGAGGGCTACTTCGTTTTGTGAAGCTTACTCGCAAAGAACTGCGTCCACATGAGGTGGAGATTGCAATTAAAGAGCTTGAAAGTATTCATCAAAAGATAAGTGAAGCGTATGAGGCAAATAAGGTAGGCACTATTCCTTACCTTTTGAAACAGTATGAATTCTCAAAAGTTGAAGTTACTTCCATCATTACCGCTCTAATCATTGCCGGAACCGAAACGGTTATCTCGCACCTGCCAAGGTTTGTGCAATTGCTAATTACAGGCGAAGTTATCAAAACTACTGATTTGGAGAAGTTAGACCTAGAAGAACTACTTCAAGAAGGCCTTCGAGTAACAGTTCCAACACCGGTAATGCTTAGAGGAGTTACCTCTCCTGCCAAGATAGGTAAAGTATCCGTGAAACCAGGGGACCGCATCTTGCTGGCAACCACTTTAGCTTGCAGAGCCGCGGGTGGCTTTAACCCAGAGCGAGCAATGCCTAAAGAACTTCGTAACATTTGGTTTGGTGCAGGTATTCACCTATGTATTGGCATGCCTTTGGCACAGCTAGAAATAAGAGAAGTAACAAGAGAGTTACTGAACCGGTTTGCTGGTAAAGACATAAAGATAGTTGAATCAAAGATTCGCACAGGCACACTCACGGCAGGATATTCCAAGTTGGTGGTTCAATGCGAACCTTCCTAGACAAGTTAGAGAAATTAGCAGAAAGCCAACCCAATCATCAGGCTATTGTCTGCGCAGGTAAGTCGATCTCCTTCAAAGAATTCTGGAACAACATCGAGCTGGTCACAACCAATGCATATCGGTTGGGCTACCAAGCTGGGGACACCTTCATCTTTGCCAGTAAACCAACCCCAGAGTCAATCCCACTAGCGGTTGGTTTAGTTCGTGCTGGCCTTCGGGTTGCCTTTGTAGACCCTTTTACTGCGTTGAATTCATTTCAGGTACGCGTCGGGCTACTAGATCCATTACTGGTGATAGCCGAATCCACTCTCTATACAATCGGTTCAGCAAAAACCCCGCTACTGAGAAAACTATTGAAAATCACGATTGCTGATTTCGGCTCAATTGAAGGAACAGATTTTTACTACACCGGTAAAAAACTTCCATATCTTCCCAAAGGGGCTAAAAGCGCTAGCCAAGAGTTTCTTCGTCCAGTTAGTGCTTTTGATAGAACTCATAGAATCGAGAATTCTGATTCGATTCTCGTTTTTACTAGCGGAACAACAGCTGCCCCTAAAGCTGTGGTGCACTCCTTAGAATCAATTTCAGCCAATTTTGATGCGACGGCGAAAATCTTTGACTTTAAGGCAGGCGATCGTTTTCTGTGCCATCCAATTACTGTTGGGTTGGTCGCGTTATCAGAAGGTGCCACCTGGGTTATTCCAGATAAAAAACAAAATACAGATTTCAATAAGTTCTTTGGAGTCCCCACTGATGCGCTTGAACTTATGGCAACGATCGAGCGTAAGGGTGTTCCGAAGAATCAGATTGGGTACTTCGGCATGGGTGGAGCACCAGTGCCTCCTAAGCTGGTGAACCGTGTGCTCGAAGTAGTCGGTGACCAGACCCGCATCCCATGCATCTACGGCATGACCGAAATACTTCCCGTTGCATACTGTGATGGCAGAGAGAAACTTGAGAAGACAAAGGGAGATTTTCTGGGCAAACCGGTCTCTGGCGTCAACGTGCGTTTGGCTAGCGATCTTGAGCTGGAAGTAAGTGGTTCAGGCCTGATGAAGGGCTATTTGGGTGTTCTGCCCAATCAATGGCACCCAACCGGGGATCTGGCGAACCTAGATGAAAATGGCAACATCGTCATGATTGGTCGTAAGAAAAACATGATGATTCGCGGGGATATGAACATTTATCCAAGCCTTTACGAACCAGGCATCTGTGCAATTGCAGGAGTTGCCGATGCAGTCATGGTTGGTGTGCCAAACGAATATGCGGATGATCAGATAGTTCTATTTATAGTGCCAGAACCTGGTCTAAAAGATCTTGAACGATTGAGAAGCAGCATCTGGGCTGAACTACCTGTTTATGTGGACAAGGCTGCTCTACCAGATTTTGTATTCTTCTTACCAGCTATTCCAATCGCTGGACGATCAAAGAAGCGTGATATGGAGAAATTAGTTGAATTGGCTTCCAAAGAAGTAGCTGAGGCTAAATAGTGAAGGTAGTAATTGCCGGGGTCAGTGGTTCACTTGGCACACATCTAGCCAAACACCTGATTAGTGAAGGCCATAAAGTTACCGGTATCTCTAGAACAAATCCTGAAATCTCTGGTCTTGAATTTATTGCGCATGACCTCACCGAAGCATTAAGGCTTGAACGCCTAGATGATGCAGTAGTGATAAATTCGGCAGCCATCACAAAAGATGGTTTTAGTAGTGAAATCTTGGATACCAACCTAGTGATAGCAAGAAACTGCCTATCACTCTCTAATGGTCCACAAATCTTAGTTAGCTCTTCAAGTGTCTATGATTTGCGTAAACCAAGTATCGGTGTGAATACCCAAGAAGCAACCGGAAACTATCCATTCCTAAATAGCTATTCGAAATCTAAGTTTGAATCAGAACAAATCTATGTGGCTAGGGATCGAACCATTATCTTGCGACCACATGCTTTGATTGGCCCTAGCGATCAGACACTGCTCCCGAGATTGCGCAAAGCAATAAGAAACGGTGTGCTTAGGTTGCCTAATGCGGGCGCTGCACTTCACGAGTTCACTTCGTTTACTAATTTTGCTCAAGCTATTGATTTATCAATAAAGAAATTTGATGCTGGCTGGTCAGGGAACATCACTCTAAACGTGTCCGATGGTAAATCAACGTCAATCAAGGAAGCCATCACTCGATCACTTTTACCCGAGGAAGTTGAAATATCTTCAATACCAACAGCTGTTGCAATGTTGGCCGCAAGATTGAGTGAAGGGTTAGCTGGAGTAAATAGCGAACCTCGCTTGTCGCGCTATGCAGTTGCTCAACTTGCCTACGACAGGACTTATGATTTAGCTCCAACAAGAGCTTTCCTAGGCTATGACCCTGGTGCTAATTGCGCGTTCTAAAACTTTTCCACCAGTACCAGCCGATGAAAGCAGATTGGCTCAAAATGTTTATTCTCTGCAAAACACCAAAGTAAGTCTGAGTAGCAAAAGCCCAGAACCACCAACCAGTCAGGGTAAAGACTAGAAACCCTAAAGTAACCAAGATTCCTGTCTTTCTAGAAATGGTGCCATTCTCGCCTTTGCGAGTTGCAAACGCTGGCCAGAGACAACCTAAAGCAAAAGCTAAGAAAGACATCACTCGGTGCAGAGTCGAATACTCAGTTTGCGAAGGTGAGGAGATGAGAGCGGCAAGAGCCAAAAACAGGGCAGAGAGTCTGAGTAGATTCTTGCCAGCTCGAGCGGTGTAACGTAGCGAGAATGTCAGCACAAATATAAGAGCTGCCTGCAAAAGAATTGAAGATCTAACTACCCATTTGACTGGGGAGTCATCGGCACTGAGTTCACTTAGGGACTGGGCGATGCTGTTGTATCCAGGGAAGAAATAGGAGCAAAAAAGCCAAGTCATGGGTAACTGAAGAGCAATCAGTAACCCTACAAAACCAGCCCAGAATTGCCTCTGTTGGCTGTGGCTCCCTCCATCTTTCATCTGTTTAGCCTAGTTGAACCCCGTTTGACAACATTGAGTGTAAGGAGTCTCCAGAAGGTAACGAACCTCCAAGTTGGTAGGTATTCAGTTTGAAATAGCGTTGAAAGCGCTTTCTTTCAGGCTTGATTGCTGATTTGTCTAGCCGTGGATTTCAATCGGGTTCCATTTTCAGAACCTTCTCTGAAAACTAATTTTCCCTTGGCTAGGCTGGTTCTATGAGCCTTTTGATGAAATTACGCACCGCTAAGATTTTTGTCCTCGCATTCGCATTGCTGCTTCCAGCGATGGCAATGGTGCCTCAGGCCAGAGCCGATGAAAGCTATCAAATAGTCGTGCATGTGCCAGGTGTCCCAGGGGCTGTGCCTAGTGGTGCAAAAATCACCCTGACTGATGCAGCTGATTCAAAGATCAAAAGCCAGTCCAGGCTCATTGGACAAGATTCTTACGGCTGGTTCGGTGCAGTGGATGTTCCTGCTGGAGCAATTTCAGTTAGGGTGAACGCTACCAAATCCAAGGTCTCCACAGTTGCCATTGATCCTTACGAAACTGAAGAGATTTGGCTGAATTCCAAAGGCGTGCCTTATCTGTACGAAGCCAGTGCAAGCCTGAGTTACACAATCAATTTAGTTGCCAAAGGTGCAGCCTTATCCAATCGTTCTGTCAAGGTAATGGTTGGCAGTAGTACGAAGACCTATAAGTTCAT
>Ga0209400_1002313_pt1 | contig 14587 bp, 10 predicted proteins | sample M_130807_EF_Meta_FD_187313 | JGI IMG/M metagenome (GOLD analysis project Ga0209400, IMG submission 187313) | Freshwater microbial communities from Lake Montjoie, Canada to study carbon cycling - M_130807_EF_MetaG (SPAdes) (version 2) | ecosystem: Environmental > Aquatic > Freshwater > Lake... | reverse complement strand
CCCCCCAACGCCAAACAGAAAAACAAAAAACAACCAAAACATATGTCAAAAGTAAAACTAAGCCTCGACGAACTCAACATCAGTGAAAAAAGCCAGCTTGCCATCAATATCGTCACCGCGATGACTGGTAACGCAACCTACCCCACGCCGAACCCGGCACTTGCCGCCGTCCAGACTCTAGCCAATGCCCTGACCACAGCGGCGGCGCAAGCAGAGGAAAAACGCCGCGAATCGCAGATCGCCACCATCGCCCAAGACGAAGCAGAAGTCGCGCTAGCCGCCGCACTCACCCGGCTTGGTTCCTACGTAGAAAACACCTCCGGCGGCGATGAGGCCCTCATCCTCAGTGCCGGCATGGCCGTGCGGGAAACGGGCACATCAGCCGGCATCCCTGCCGCCCCCGGCCCCGTAGCCGCCACCACCGGCGATCAACCCGGCGAGGTGGATCTCACCTGGCCGCGCCTCGGTGCGGCCAAGTCCTTCGTGATCCAATACGCCACAGCGGCCGATGCCGCCGATGCGGACTGGAAATTCGCCATCACCTCCACCAAGAGCAGTTGCAGTGTGACCGGCCTGGGTTCCGGCACCCGCTACTGGTTCCGCGTCGCCGCCACCGGCAGTGCCGGCCAAGGCCCATGGAGTTCCCCCGCCACCGCCCGCACCATCTAACCGCGCCTTGACTCCCACCCCGGCACGCCTCACCCGCGCGCCGGGGTTTTCGTTCTTTATCATTGCGCATCCGACACCCTTCACTAGTCTCTTCCCATCTCATGCCCGCCAAACGCAAAGCCTCATCAGAAACCTCCACCGCCACCATCGGCTTCGAGGCCAAGCTCTGGCTCACGGCCGACAAGCTCCGCAACAACATGGACGCGGCGGAATACAAGCACGTCGTCCTCGGCCTCATCTTCCTCAAATACATCTCCGACACCTTCGAGGAACACCGCGCCAAGCTCCTCGCCGGCCAGGGCGATTACGCCGGGGCCAATGCCGAAGACCCGGACGAATACAAAGCTGAGAACGTCTTCTGGGTGCCTGCCGATGCCCGCTGGTCGCACCTCCAGGGGTCGGCCAAACTTCCCACCATCGGCAAGACCGTGGACGACGCCATGGTCGCCATCGAGCGCGACAACCCAAGACTCAAGGGCGTCCTCCCCAAGGACTACGCCCGCCCCGGCCTCGACAAACAGCGCCTCGGCGAACTCATTGATTTGATTGGGACGATCGATCTCATCGCATCAAATCAACCCTCACCCGACGCTTCGCGCCACCCTCTCCCAGTGGGAGAGGGCCGGGGTGAGGGAAGATCGACGACCCATAGGTCGGTCGATGTTTTAGGCCGCGTGTATGAGTATTTCCTCACCCGCTTCGCCAGCGCCGAGGGCAAGAACGGCGGCCAGTTCTACACCCCGTCCTGCGTCGTGCGCTGCCTTGTCGAGATGCTCGCGCCCTACAAGGGCCGCATCTACGACCCCGCCTGCGGCTCCGGCGGCATGTTCGTGCAGTCGGAAAAATTCGTCGAATCCCACGGCGGCAAGCTCGGCGACATCTCCATCTACGGCCAGGAGAGCAATGCCACCACCCGCCGCCTCGCCGTCATGAACCTCGCCCTGCGCGGCATCGAGGCCGACTTCGGCCCCGAGCACGCCGACACCTTCCGCCGCGACCTCCATCCCGACCTCCGCGCCGACTACGTCCTCGCCAACCCGCCCTTCAACGACTCCGACTGGTTCCGCAAGGACGACGACGTGCGCTGGCAGTTCGGCGTCCCGCCCAAGGGCAACGCCAACTTCGCCTGGGTGCAGCATTTTATTCATCACCTCGCCCCGCAGGGCATGGCTGGCTTCGTCCTCGCCAATGGCAGCATGTCCTCCAACCAGTCCGGCGAAGGCGACATCCGCCGCGCCCTCATCGAGGCCGACCTCGTGGACTGCATGGTCGCCCTCCCCGGCCAGCTCTTCTACAGCACGCAGATACCCGTCTGCCTCTGGTTTATTTCCCGCGACAAATCAGGCGGGAAACCCTCAACCCGGCCTCTCGGCCACCCTTCTCCCAGTGGGAGAAGGGACGGGGATGAGGGGCGTTTGCGCGACCGCAGGGGCGAAACGCTGTTCATCGACGCCCGCAAACTCGGCACCCTCATCGACCGCGTCCACCGCGAGCTGACCGACGCGGATTTGGAAAAAATCGTGTTCACCTATCATCTCTGGCGAGGTGACCCTCACCCGGCCTCCGGCCACCCTCTCCCACTGGGAGAGGGACGGGGTGAGGGTGTGCCGCCGAAATACGAAGACGTTCCCGGTTTCTGTAAATCAGCGACAACGGCAGAGATTGCGGCACATGGCCACGTCCTCACCCCCGGCCGCTACGTCGGCGCCGAGGAAGTCGAAGACGACGGCGACCCCTTCGAGGAAAAGATGCCGCGCCTCGTCGCTGAACTTGAAAGCCAGTTTGCAGAATCGGCCAAACTGGAAGCAGCTATACGGGCAAACCTAAAGAGTCTAAACTTCACGACATGAACACGAACCCTGACATCCGCTGGAAACAGCGCTTTCAAAACTTTGATCGTGCGTTCGTATTGCTGCGCAGTGCGATGGAGAACGGTCCCGATGCTCTCAATCCGCTGGAGAAGGAAGGAGTCATTCAGCGCTTCGAATACTGCTTCGAACTCGCATGGAAGACCGTGAAGGACTACCTCGAAGAGGGCGGGTTCGTCTTTGCCACGGTGACGCCGCGCCAAGTGTTGAAAGACGCCTACGCAGCCAAGATCCTCGACGATGGACAGGTCTGGATCGACATGCTTGATCACCGAAACCTTCTCTCCCACACCTACAGCCCGGCTGTTTTTGAGAAGGCCGTGGAAGCCATCCACACCCGCTATCTCGCTGGCATCGAGCATCTCCACGACTTCATGCAAGGGGAGGTGATGAAATGAGAACGCCGCCCCTCAAGCCTGCGGAACTGGACATGGTGCGTTCTGTCTTTCGGCACCATCCCGAGGTGAAGAGCGCCACGCTTTTCGGTTCACGCGCCAAGGGCACCCACAGTGACCGCTCCGATGTGGATCTGGTGGTTGCGGGAGATGTCGAGCCCCTCCGCGCCGAGGCGATCGCGTCCGAGTTGGACGAGTTGCCGTTACCTTACCGCTTTGAAGTCCAACCGCTGGCTCACATCCAATACCGCCCGCTTTTGGAGCACATCAACCGGGTGGGCATCGTTATCTATCCCGCACCATGAACCCCTTCGAGGAAAAAATGCCGCGCCTCGTCGGCGAACTGCACGCCCAGTTCTCTTCGCTCCTCTCCCCCTGGGAGAGGCTGGGTGAGGGTGCTTGCATATCCGCGAAACTGGAGCAGGCCATCAAAGCAAACCTGAGGGGGTTGGGTTATGGCGGGTGATACAACATGCCGCTCCGAGCAGACACTTGGTGAACTCGGAGAATTCCGAAACGGGGCGAATTTCTCTCAAGACGATTACGGTCCGGGTTACCCAATCGTGAACGTCAAACAGCTTTATCGCGGCCGATACGCGAGCATGGATGACCTTCATGAACTATCGGCGGCAGCCGTATCAAATGCTGAATCGTTGTTTCTCCGCTATGGGGACATCTTGTTTGCTCGCTCGTCGGTGAAGGCATCAGGCGCGGGGCAGGCGGCGATGGTTGGCCCCTGTCGGCGCAACGCAGTTTTCAGTGGCTTCATCATCAGGTTTCGCGTGGCGGCCACTGACCGGGTTGCGCCCGAATTCCTGAACTACCTCTTACGCTCACCAATCTACAGAGAGCTTCTGACTCGAATCGGAAGCGGAACGACGATTACAAACCTTAGCCAAGACACGCTTGCGGGTTTACCAATCCCGCTCCCACCCCTCGCCGAGCAAAAAGCCATCGCGGCGGTGCTTGGGGCGCTGGACGACAAGATCGAGTTGAACCGGCGGATGAACGCGACGCTGGAGGCGATGGCGCGGGCGCTGTTCCAGAGCTGGTTTATTGATTTCGATCCGGTTCGGGAGAACCTGGATCGCAATCAACCCTCAACCCGGCCTGTCGGCCACCCTTCTCCCACTGGGAGAAGGGACGGGGATGAGGGTGCCTCTGGCATGGATTTCGACCCCGTCCGCGCCAAACTCGACGGCCGCCAACCTGCCGCCCTCGACCCCGCCACCGTAGCCCTCTTCCCCGAGCGCCTGGAAGACTCCCCGCTCGGCCACATCCCCAAAGGTTGGACCGCGCAACGCTTGCCCGACGCCATCGAAGTGAATCCGCGCCGCACGTTGAAGAGCGGAACCATCGCGCCCTACCTCGACATGAAGAACCTGCCGACGCAGGGTCATTCCGCAGAGGAAGTCATCGACCGCGAGTTCAGCTCCGGCACCAAGTTTCAAAACGGCGACACGCTCCTCGCCCGCATCACACCCTGTTTGGAGAACGGCAAAACCGGCTACGTCGATTTCCTCGAAGACGGCCAAGTCGGTTGGGGCTCCACCGAATACATCGTCCTTGCAACGAAGCCGCCGCTCCCGCCGCAGTTCGGCTACCTTCTCGCTCGCTCTGACGCGCTGCGCACACACGCCATCCAAAACATGACCGGCACCAGTGGCCGCCAGCGCGTCCCGTCCGAGTGCTTCCACAACTTCTGGCTCGCCGTCCCGCCGCCCGAAATCGCCCACCGCTTCGACGAACTCACCGCGCCGCTGATGGCAAAGATCAAAGCAAACTCCACCGAATCCCGCACCCTCGCCACCCTGCGCGACACGCTGCTACCGAAGCTGCTGAGCGGGGAATTGAGCGTGGCGGCGGCAACGTGTAAGCCGGACTTACAAGTTCCACCCGGAGCAAAGAAACCATGAGCAAAAACAAACCTACTCCCGGCGGTCGCGCCAAAAAGAAAGCCGAAGTCTCCCTGGTTCGCTCCTCGGCGGCGGAATATCTGACCTTTGTGGCGGCCAGCGGCCAAGGTGGCGTCGAGGCCGTTTATGCCGATGAAAACGTCTGGCTCAGCCAGAAAATGATGGGGCTGCTCTACGATGTGGAGACTCACACCATCAACTACCACCTCAAGAAGGTCTTCGATGACAGGGAATTGGAGGCCGGTTCAGTTATTCGAAATTTTCGAATAACTGCCGCCGACGGCAAAACCTACGACACTCAGCATTACAACCTCTCCGCCATCATCGCGGTCGGCTACAAAGTGAACTCGGAACGCGCGGTGCAGTTCCGCAAATGGGCCACCGGCATCATCGAGTCCTTCACCATCAAAGGCTTTGCCATGGATGACGAGCGCCTGAAAAACGACGGCTCCATTCTCGGTAAAAAATACTTCGAAGAACAGCTCGAGCGCATCCGGGAAATCAGGCTCTCCGAGCGGAAGTTCTACCAGAAGATCACGGACATTTACGCCACCGCGCTGGACTACGACCCGTCCGCCACGGCCACGAAGCGGTTTTTCGCCGCAGTCCAAAACAAGATGCACTTCGCCGTGCATGGCCAGACGGCGGCTGAGGTGATCGTGGACCGCGCCGACCATCAAAAACAAAACATGGGGCTGACGACTTGGGAGGCTGCGCCGAAAGGGAAAATCCAACGCTACGACGTTTCCATCGCCAAGAACTACCTCTCGGACTCCGAAATGGGCCAGATGCAGCGGATTGTCTCCGCCTATCTCGACATGGCCGAAATGCAGGCGATGCGGAAAATCCCGATGACCATGGGGGACTGGGAACAGCGTTTAAGTGGGTTCCTCCAACTCTGGGACCGGGACATTCTACAGGACGCGGGCAAAGTGTCGGCGGAACTGGCAAAGGCCCATGCCGAGAGTGAGTTCGAGAAATACCGCATCGTGCAGGACCGGCTGTTCGAGTCAGACTTTGATCGGATGCTCAAGCAACTGCCACCGGAGGGAGACAAGCCATGAGCCTCAACGAATCCATCGTCGAAGACGCCGCGCTCGAATGGTTAAGGGAGCTGGGCTATGCGGTCGGGCACGGGCCGCATCTCGCGCCCGGTGAGCCGGCGGCGGAGCGGGATTCGTTTGGGGACGTGGTGCTGGTGGGGCGCTTGCGCGAGGCCATTCGGCGGCTGAATCCGGCCATTCCCGAGGAGGCGCGCGAGGAGGCGTTGCGCAAGGTGCTGCGGGTGGGGACGCCTTCGCTCACGCAGACGAACCGCGCCTTTCACCGGATGCTGCGCGATGGCGTGCCGGTGGAGTATCCGCGGCCCGATGGCAGCATCGCGGGCGATCATGTGCGGCTGGTGGATTTCGGCGATGTGCGGGCGAACGACTGGCTGGCGGTGAACCAGTTCACGGTGATCGAGGGGCAGCACAACCGGCGGCCGGACATCGTTGTTTTCGTCAACGGACTACCTCTGGGTCTGATCGAGTTGAAGAACGCGGCGGATGAGGATGCGACGATCTGGAGCGCCTACTCCCAACTGCAAACCTACAAGGCGGAGATTCCCTCGCTGCTGCATTACAACGCGGCGCTGGTAGTGAGCGACGGTTTGCAAGCGCGCATGGGTTCCGTGACGGCGAACCAGGAGTGGTTCAAGGTATGGAGGGAGCCTGACGGCTCGCCTCCACCCTCACCCGGCCTTCGGCCACCCTCTCCCAGTGGGAGAGGGGCTGAGGGTGAGGGAACGAGGCCAAAGCCGAGTTTAGAGCTGGAGGTGCTGGTGCGTGGGGTGTTCCAGCGGGAGCGTTTCCTCGAACTGCTGCAGCATTTCATCGTCTTCGAGGAAGACCCGGACTCGGGGGCGGTGCACAAGATCATTGCGGGCTACCACCAGTTTCACGCGGTGAATGCGGCGGTGGAGGAAACCGTGCGTGCCAGCGGCATGGTCAAGGGCGGTTCTCTGGGTGATGACGAAGGCACCTACTGGGCGGGCCGGATGCATGGCGGCAAGCCGGGCGACCGTCGCGCGGGGGTGGTCTGGCACACGCAGGGCAGCGGAAAGAGTTTCTCGATGCTCTTCTTTGCCGCGCGCGTGGTGCGGCATCCGGCGATGCAGAACCCGACGCTGGTGGTGCTGACCGACCGCAACGATCTCGATGACCAGCTTTTCGGCCAGTTCCAACGCTGCGCGGACATCCTCGGCCAGACTCCTATTCAAGCGGCTGACCGTACACAGTTACGGGAGCTTTTGAATCGAGCGAGCGGTGGGGTGATATTCACGACTTTGCAGAAGTTCGCGCCGCTTGAACCCTCACCCCGGCCCTCTCCCAGTGGGAGAGGGAGTGAAGAGCACTACAGAGGCGGGTTTGATTTCGCTGGGCTCAAAGAACGGGCGCGGGAGATGCGGATGAAGCAGACGCCTGCAGAGGATATGCTTTGGGAGTTGCTGCGGAATCGGCAACTGAACGACGCGAAGTTCCGGCGGCAGCATCAGTTTGGGGAGTATGTGTGTGACTTCTATTGCGCCGATGCAAAGCTGGTCGTGGAGTGTGATGGTGCAGTTCACCTGACCGCCGAGGCCGTCGCACACGATAAGAAGCGTGATGCATATTTGAAGTCACAAAGTGTCACCTTGTTGCGTTTTGAAAACCGCGTCGTGTTGGATGATACCGACCAAGTCCTGGAAACGATTTGTTCCCATCTCCCCTCTAACTCTGGGAGAGGGGCTGGGGGTGAGGGCAATGTTGCACAGAGCGGGCGCATGGAAATGCTGTCAGACCGCTGCAACATTGTAGTCATCGCGGATGAAGCGCACCGCAGCCAGTATGGATTCGGCGGCAAGGTGAACGAGAAGACCGGCGAGATGTCCTACGGCTTCGCCAGCAACCTGCGCGATGCCTTGCCGAATGCGTCGTTCATCGGCTTCACCGGCACGCCTATCGAGAAGACGGACGCGAACACGCGGGCGGTCTTCGGCGACTACATTTCCATCTACGACATCCAGCGCGCCGTCGCCGACAAGGCCACGGTGCCGATCTATTACGAGAGCCGCATTTCCAAGCTGAGCCTGAACGCCGCCGAACTGCCGAAGATCGACGAAGAGTTCGAAGAGATCACCGAAGGCGAGGAACTGACGAAGAAGGAAAAGCTCAAGACGAAGTGGGCCGCGCTGGAGGCGCTGGTGGGCGATCCGAAACGCATCGCGCTGGTGGCCGCCGATCTGGTGGCGCACTTCGAGAGGCGCGTGGAGGCGATGGACGGCAAGGCGATGATCGTCTGCATGAGCCGCCGCATCTGCGTGGACCTCTACAACGCGCTGATCAAGCTGCGTCCCGAGTGGGCTGAGGATGCTCTGAAAGTCGTCATGACCGGCAGCGCGGAGGACGGCCCCGAGTGGCAGAAGCACATCGGCAACAAGAAGCAGCGACGGGACTTGGCGAACCAGTTCAAGGACGCGAAGAACCCATTCAAGATCGTGATCGTGCGCGACATGTGGCTGACAGGCTTTGACGCGCCGTGCCTGCACACGATGTATGCCGACAAGCCCATGCAAGGCCACGGCCTCATGCAGGCCATCGCCCGCGTGAACCGGGTCTTTCGCGACAAGCCCGGCGGGCTGGTGGTGGATTACCTCGGCCTCGCCGACCAGCTCAAGAAGGCGCTCATCACCTACACCGAGAGCGGCGGCCAGGGGAACCCGACCTTTGACACCGCGCAGGCCATCGCCGTGATGCTGGAGAAACACGGCATCGCCTGTGACATGATGCACGGTTTCAACTGGGACAAGTGGACCACCGGCAAACCCACCGAACGCCTCGCGCTCATCCCCGCCGGACAGGAACACATCCTCGAACAGGAAGACGGCAAGAAACGCTGGGTGCAGGTGGTGACGGAACTTTCCCGCGCCTTCGCCCTCTGCGCCGCCAGCGATGCCGCCACGGCGATCCGCGATGACGTTTCCTTTTTCCAGGCCCTGCAAGCCGCGCTGAACAAGCAGAGCAGCACCAACCGCAAGATGCCCGAGCAGATCGACGCCGCCATCCGCCAGCTCGTGAGCAGGGCCATCTCCACCGAAGGCCAAGTGATCGATGTATTCACGGCAGCCGGATTGCCCAAGCCGGACATCAGCATTCTGAGCGACCAATTCCTCGCCGAAGTGCGCGGCCTTAAACACAAGAACGTCGCCGCCGAGCTGCTGGAGAAGCTGCTGAAGGACGAACTCAAGGTGCGCTCCAAGCGCAACCTCGTGCAGAGCCAGGTCTTCAGCGAGAAGCTCAAGAAGACCCTCAACGCCTACCACAACCGAGCCATCTCCACGATGGAAGTGATTGAGGAGTTGATCAAACTGGCCAAGGATCTCGATGCTGCCACCAAGCGCGGTGAAGACATGGGGCTAACGGATGATGAGATCGCGTTCTATGATGCGCTGGCCTCAAACAACAGCGCCGTGCAAGCAATGGGTGATGACAAACTCAAACTCATCGCCGCAGAGTTGATCACTCAAGTCAAGAAGAGCGTAACCATCGACTGGACCCTGCGAGAAAGCGCACGGGCGAGAATCAAGGTGATGGTGAAGCGCATCCTGAACAAACACGGATATCCGCCGGACTTGCAGGAAGAAGCGGTGAAGACGGTGCTGGCGCAAGCCGAGCTGCTATGCGCGGAGTGGGTATGAGGCGGCTAGCTTTTGTCCTACACGCGGTCAGACCAAGAATATGTGAATTTTTAGGAGTTGCGTTTATTGATAAAGTCCATCCTTGAGGGGAGGAAGCCGCATGGTAACAGTTGCCTGCAGCAGGCGTGCAACTTTAGAGCTCCCTTGCCGCATCAGATGATCGAGCCCATTGCCATGCCCATGTGGGCGTAGGTTTCGATGGCCTCGGCACTGCGCGACAGCAGATCGGGGTTGAGACGCACGGTGCCGGGTTCGAAAAGAACCATGGTTGAGGAGCCGCCAAAGGCAAAGAAGCCTTTTTCCGCGCCTTTGAGGACCTCCCGACCGGACGTGTAGGTTTGCTGGATGGAACCGACGCAAGTGGCGCCGATTTCCAACAGCAACACTGTGCCGCAATGCGTCGTCTCCAGGCGGGTAATCGTGCGCTTGTTTTGCCAGAGATAGGCCAGCTTGCGTCGCAGGGCGATGGGCGAAACCGAGAACAGCGGTCCCGGGATTGTTTCACTGGTCGAAGGCACACCGGCCAGCGGGAAATGAAAGCGATGATAATCCACCGGGCAGAGCCGCGACAGGACCAGAGAGCCGTGTTCGTAGGCTGCCGCGAGTTTGTCCGACTGCAACAAGCGAGCCAGGTCAAAACGCTGGCCTTTCACAAACACGGAATCGATCATCGATGCCTTTTCAAAAGCGAGATGGCGGGCATCGGCCGGGAACACCAACGTGCGTGGATCGACATTCACCGGTCGGGATTGCGCTTTGAGTTTGCGATAAAAAAATTCGTTGAACGATGCATAGGATTCAGGCGGGTCGGCAAAATCATCGGTCGAAAGTCCATAGGTTTCGATGAACGGCGCGATCAATTTTCGCGAGGTCGGACGATTCATTCGCCAGCCGTACCAGAGGGAAAAAAGAGGCCGCTTGATCAAGGCGTGCAGTGCCATTTTCCCCAGCGGATTGCCATAGGCGAACGACAAAAAGGCCTCGCCGTACACATTTTCCTTCTCCGTTTTCCCGGTCAGGCTGTTGTAGAAATGGATGTCAGACACTGCGGAAGTCTTGAGAAAAAAAGCCTGTGCGGAAAGAAAAATCCCCGAGCCACAATCAGCGCTTGCGCAGGTGGGACGGCAGGATGTGCAGTTGCTCGCGGTATTTCGCCACCGTGCGGCGTTTGATCTCGATGCCCTTGTTGTTGAGTTCCTTGGTCAGGGCGTCGTCCGACATCGGTTTGGCGGGATTTTCCCCATTGATCAACGATTGGATCGCCTCGCGCACGGCGGCATTGGAAAACTCGGCTCCGCTCGAAGTTTGATAGCCGGTGGCGAAAAAGGCGCGCATTTCCATCATGCCGTGCGGGGTGAGAATGTATTTTCCGGCAACCGCGCGGGATATGGTGGTGGCATGCATGCCGAGATCCTCGCCCACCTCGGCCATGGTCATCGGCCGCAGTTTGGAGTTGCCAAAACGAAGGAACGGCCGCTGCCTTTCGATGATGCGATGGGCGATGGAAAGGATCGTCTCCTGGCGCAGCGAGATCGAACTGATGATCGAACGCCCGTCGCGGATGTTGTCGCGGATGTAGTTCAATGCCTTTTTGTCACTGCCGGTTTTGGCGAGCAGGTTTTTGTAGAAATCGCTGATTCGCAAGCGCGGGATGTGGTCATTGGTCAATTCCGCCTCGAATTCCCCGTCGGAGGTCCGGCGGATGATGACATCGGGAGTGATGTGCGGGTTCGATGTCGGACTGAACGATCCGCCCGGATCGGGGTCGAGGCGGGAAATGCGCTCGGTGGCCTCATTGATCCGCTCGACCGCGGTTCCGAGGGCTTTCGCGATCTGGGCCATGTGGCGCCGGGCGAGATCATTCAAGTGGTGCTCGCAGATTTTATACTCCAACGAATCCTGGCGGTTTTGCCTGCGAAGTTGAATCAGCAGGGTGTCGCGCAAATCAACCGCGCCGATGCCGGGAGGATCGAACGACTGAAGCAACGTCACGGCCTGGGCCATCCAGGATGGCTTGATCTGCAATCGCTCGGCCAACTCCCCGGGCGGCAGGTCGAGGAATCCCCTTTCATTCAAGTTCCCGATCAAGGCCATCACAATCTGCTTGATCTCATCGGGCACGATCGACTGCTGAACCTGCCGGGCGAGAAATTGTTGCAGCGTTTCAGGAGCCACAATCGATTCATAAAGAAACTGCCTGCGCTCCTCGTCATCAGCCGAGAAATTGCTGGCATTGCGATGGATGTCGCGCTCGCGGTAGTCATCATCGGTTTCATTGAGATGCCCAAGGTCGTCGCCCTCCTCGTAGGCATCCGGCTCCTCATCGTAACTCTCGTCAGGAGCTTCCTCCAATTGCTCGAGCACCGGATTCATCTCCATTGCCTGATGAATCATCTGGCTCAACTCCATGCTGTTGGACTGCAGGATCTCAAGGCTCCGGCGCATTTGCGGAGTGAGGGTCTGCTGCTGGTTCAGCGCTTGTTGGAGTGAAACGTCCGCCATGGGGCGCGACAACCATTCCAAAAAATCCGCCAAAAGGAAAGCAGTTATCGTGCCAGCATGCGTGATTTATGCAATCTCTGCCGCGATGGCATCGACCAAAGCCGAGCCCTTGGTGGTCAGCACGACCCTTTGGTCCTCGAATACCAGCAAACCGTGTTCTGCCAGAATCCGACACCTTTGTTCTCCTGCGCGATCCAACAAAGCTCTGGAAATGCCGTCGCAGGTCCTCAGGCCCATAGCGATTTGTTCGAGGCGGCGGGCCTCGGCGGATAGCTCCTCCACTTCGATGCCGGACCGTCCAATCGAGCGGATCATTTCCACATACTTTGCGGTATCGGCGACATTTTTTGAGCGCACATGGCCAATCGTCGACACCGCCGAGGGTCCCAGGCCGAGGTAATTTTCCGAGCGCCAGTAGCCCTGGTTATGGATCGAACGCTGACCGGGTTTTGCGTAATTCGAGGTCTCATAATGTTCGAAGCCCCCCTCGCTCAGAAGTTGATGAGCGAGAAAAAACATCTCATTGTTGCGATGGGGATCTTCCGTCATCTCGCCCTTGAGCAGCGATTGGAAAAACGCGGTGTCCTCCTCGTAGGTGAGATTGTAAGCGGAAACGTGGTGTGGTTCGAGAGCGATGGTCGTGGCCAGGGTGTGCGCCCAGTCTTCCAAACTTTGACCGGGGATGGAAAACATCAGATCGACGTTGATGGAAGGCATTTCCGCCATTTGGAGAATCTCCACCGAGCGAATCGCCTGCTCGGGCGAATGCTCGCGACCCAACGTTTTCAACACCTGCGCCGAGAATGATTGAATCCCGAGGGAAACCCGCGTCACTCCGAGCGAACGGAAAAGCCGCGCTTTTTTCAGATCGAATGTCGCCGGATTTGCCTCCAGACAAATCTCTTCCAGTGCCGGAAAATACAGCAGGCGCTGAAGCCCCTCGAACAATCGCCGCAGCATCGCGGGCGACAGCATCGACGGCGTGCCTCCGCCTAAAAACAAAGTGCGCGGGGGTGCCGGAAGCTCGGGCAGCCTGTTTGAAGCCTCCACGAGCAATGCATCGATGAAATCCGCAATCGAGGTCGACCCCGGCGTATGTTTGTAAAACGAACAATACGGGCAAATCCGATGGCAAAAGGGAATGTGAAGGTAGGCGAGCAAAAGCGTTGATGAAGCTGCATGCCCATCAGGTTGCTGTCAATGACGGGCCGCTGCGTTCAGTGCGAACTCGCCTTTTCCGCGCCGAGTCCCGTATGCGAACGCACGGAAAGTTCGGCGAATTTCGCCTCCGCCTGCGCATCGCGTCCACCGAGATACGTGCCGATGACCGCAAACAAAAAGCCGAGCGGGATGCTGACAATTCCCGGATTTTCCAGGGGGAACAGCGCGCCTGTTTTGCCGAAAATCCCGACCGGGCTAACGAGAATCAAGCCGATGGAAGAAACCAGTCCCCCACCCAGACTGAACAACGCTCCCATGGTGTTGAATCTTTTCCAAAAAACCGAGAAGATGATCGCCGGCAGGTTCGCCGATGCCGCCACGGCAAAAGCCAGACCCACGAGGAAGGCGACGTTCACACTCGGTCCGAGAAAGATCGCGATCGTGATCGACAGGGCCCCGATGACAAACGCGGTGATTCGCGCCACCTTGACTTCCATGCCCGGACGCGGCTCCTTGCCGTGATGAATCACATTGCTGTAAAAATCGTGCGCGAAGGAAGTGCTCGCGCTGATCGTCAATCCCGCCACCACGGCGAGAATCGTGGCGAATGCCACCGCGCAGATGAACGCGAAGAAAAACTCGCCGCCAAGGCGCTCTGCCAGCATCGGCGCGCTCATGTTGGGATTCTTGATGGTGAGGTCCGGCCCCAGAATCGCGGCGGCGCCGAAACCAAAAAAGGTGGTGAGAATGTAGAACCCGCCGATGATCCACATTGCCCACACCACGCTCGAACGGGCGGTCTTGGCATCGGGAACCGTGTAGAATCGAATCAGGATATGCGGCAGCCCCGCCGTGCCGAACAGCAGCGCAGCTCCGAGCGAGACCGTTTCCCACGGATTTTTGAACTTCATGCCGGGTGTGAGGAAATTTTTCACCACCTGCTGGCCGTCCGCCGCCGTCATCTTGATTTGTGAAACGGCATCGAAAAATTTCACGAAGCTGAAGCCGAATTGCTTCATCACCAGCACGCTCAGGAAAATGCTTCCCGAGATCAACAGGATCGCTTTGATGATCTGCACCCACGTGGTCGCCAGCATGCCGCCAAACACGACATAAACGATCATCATCGCTCCCACGCAGCAGACGGAAAGATTGTAGCCCGCCGGAGTTTGCATGAAGGCGACATCGTGAAGCAGGGTCTTGATCAAACCTCCCGCGCCGACCATCTGCGCGATCATGTAAAACAGCGAGACGCAAAGTGTGCTCAGACTCGCCATCGCACGCACCGGACGGGGGCGGAGTCGATACGCCAGAACGTCGGCCATGGTATACTTGCCGGAATTGCGCAGCGGTTCGGCG
>Ga0209400_1002309_pt1 | contig 14615 bp, 24 predicted proteins | sample M_130807_EF_Meta_FD_187313 | JGI IMG/M metagenome (GOLD analysis project Ga0209400, IMG submission 187313) | Freshwater microbial communities from Lake Montjoie, Canada to study carbon cycling - M_130807_EF_MetaG (SPAdes) (version 2) | ecosystem: Environmental > Aquatic > Freshwater > Lake... | reverse complement strand
TATGGAGGATGTTGATAGGCAAATCGACATTATCAAAGCAGAACTACAACAAACTGAATCAATTTACGAATGTGAGAGACTACAAGAAAGAATCACTCGTCTTGCTTCTGGTATTGCAATTATTCGCGTAGGTGCAGCAACAGAAGTAGAAATGATCGAGAAGAAGCACCGTATTGAAGATGCCCTAGAAGCTGTCCGTAGTGCTCAGCAAGAAGGCATAGTCCCAGGTGGTGGCGTAGCCCTCATTAGAGCCACAGAAGGTCTTGAAGTGGCTACAGAGAACGAGGAACAAGCACTAGGGGTCAAGATAGTGTTGAAGGCAGCAGAAGAACCTATTAGACAGATGGCAATGAACGCTGGTGAATCTCCAGACCTTATTGTAAACATCGTTAAGTCAGAAGTGTTTGACGCTGGTTACGATTTCTTGAGCAGAAACGTAATTATGATGGTTAAAAGCGGAATTATTGATCCTGCAAAAGTAACAAGATGTGCTATACAAAATGCAGCATCAGCAGCAGGAACTTTAATTACAACTAATTATTCCATTGTCCAAAGTTGATACTATTTAAGGTATACAACTACGCTTTGTAATGGAGGGTTTGTCTATGGCTACTGGTTCTGAACTTAATGAGTTAAAGGAAGCCATAACGGCCCTTGACAAGAAAGTAGATAGAATGTTAAGCTCTATTGAGAATCTTAAAGAGAAACAAGACGACGTAGCCAAAGACATTACCAAAATTAAAGAAGCCGTTTATCATCCAGATGATGGTATTTATGCAAGACTTAAAGTATTAGAGACTTGGAGAGATAGTCAATCAAAGATTAGCTGGATTGCAGTTACTTCAATAGTTGGTCTTGCAATTAAACAGATATGGGATATACTTACTCAACATTAACAGAGGTGTTGAATGAAAGTTAAAATTTCTTACACAGTAGAACTTGATGATGTACCAAGACAAGTTTACAAATTCTTGATTGATGAAAAACCATCTGTAATAAGCAGAGATTATGATAATATTTTAAAAATTATTGATGATAATAATATTGAACAAGCTCTTCACGAAATTGATATATTTAGACTTAATTTAGCTTCAATCGATCAAAAGTTGGATGATGCACAATCTATCCTTGACGGGTATATGAGAGCACGTTACGGTTCTAATACGAATGAAGAGAACCAAGATGTACAGAAAGAGTAAATACGAAGTTGGTGAGCCTGTTAAGATTCCTGCTTCTGTAGAACTTTTTCATCCTTCAATCAATTCTGCGTATAGTTATAGACGAACGGAAACACCCGAGATAGGTTGGGTTGTTGAAGATAGTTATACGCACATCAAAGTCCTTACAAACGACAACATTGTATGGGACACAGATAAACTTAACATCTACACATATGGAGACAAAGATGGTACGACTAACCGAAATCGTTGAAGAGAATATGGCTACTAACTTTAGTGTTAGATCAGTTTTTGTTAATCCTTCTCATGTTGTTCTGGTAAGGGATGATAATAGATTTAGGAATCTTCTTGGTGAGGGTAAACTTTCTCATCTTGGTGTAGATTCTAACATGCAGTTTTGCAGAATTACTGTTCGTGGTGGTTCTGGAAATTATGAAATTACAGTTATGGGTTCTTCTGATATGGTTTATGAGAAGATTCAGACTTCTACTAAGACACTACTAAAGGGGTGACAGATGCTTTGGACTGTGATAGGGTATAGAGTGGATATGAGAAACGATAGAATCACAGAAACGCCATTTGTAAAGACGTTCTATGGTTCTCACGATGGTAAAATGGCTATTGAAGATGCAACAAGACTTTTTAAAAATGATCGTGTTATGGTAATTTCAGTAGTCGCTGGCGATCACAAAACATCAACTTATATTAAACATCAAACATAGGAGTATTCATGGCGTGGCCGAAGGGACTTAAGCGTGGGCCAAGAAAGCCCAAAGATGATACTGTTGAAATTAAAACAGAAATAGCAGAAGTAGAAGCAAGCGCAGAAGCACCAAAGAAAGAGCGAAAGCCAAGAGTTATAAAAGAGAAGAAAGAAGAAACCACGTATACAGTTGACGAAGAGACTGTAGAAATTCGCAAGAAACTTGATGAGAATACACTTGACCCATTTGAAGTACTAACAAATGAACAAATTGAATGTGAGTTTGAAGAACTTACTCAATGGATGGGTATTATTGCAGATGGCACAGAAACAAAGGCTGGTCGTTATTCTGGATCTCATTATCCAGTAAAAGGCTGTAATCAAACTATTTGGCCTGTTCTTGCTTACATCAAAACAGACCTTGATAAGCATCGTGCAGCAGGTTATACTGATAAGACAATCTATGCTGCTTGTATCAATTTCCTATCAAGCCAAATTAATGGTAAGAAAAAGAAATACGGTAATCTTATGCCATACTATTTTTCAGTAAAAGAAAATAAGATTATTGCTACTTTTGTTACAGATGATAGAAAGAACAAGAATTTCTGGTCAGAAGGAGTTATCAGATGAAATGTATTAAAGAACGAGTAGAGAAACCTTGGGGTTATGAAGAAATCATTCAGAAGAATGAGCATTATGCTTTCAAGCACCTTCATATTGCCCCAGGAAAACGCTTATCTCTACAGTATCATAGAGAGAAAATTGAAACCATCTATTGCCTTTCAGAAGAAGCAATCGTGTGGACAAAGCGATCAGAGGATGATACAGAGACTAAGAAGATCACACTCCACTATGGAGAAGCCTTCCACATCATGCCAAATCAGATTCACCGTTTTGCAGCAGGGTTCTATCCTGTTGACCTAATGGAAGTATCTACACCACAGCTTGATGATGTTGTTCGACTTGAAGATGATTATAACCGTATTGAAACTACTAAGGAGACAGAATGACTTTTGCCCGTACCGCTATCCAGACTACCGACATTGATGACAACATCGAGGTAGATGTTAATCGTTCATATTCCAGCTTTGGTGTTCGTATCGTTCGCAATAACACCAGTAAGCGTCGTCTTTCTAACCGTGTATCAGTTACTATTCCAGATGGACGTAGTGAGAGCACTTTCCATCTTACCATTCGTGAGGCTCGCGCTCTTCGTAATTTTCTCAATGAAAATCTTGAGCAGCAGTCAATTGATTCTTCTGCAATGATTTCAATGTCTATGCGTGAAGCGAGCTAATTAACTTAGTTTTGAGCCTAAAATAAACAATTAAGCCGCCAATGGTTCACCACCTTGGCGGTTTTCTTGTATCCAAAACTATTTACATCGTAAGGAAAATGCTATGACAAATTACGATAAACTCTGGAAAAATTGGCATAAAAAAACATCTCTTAATGAGATACAAGATAAGTACAGAAGAGCAAATAACACAAGAAAATGTTAAATTAAAAAGAAAACTGCTTCGTGAGAAACTAATTAAATGGTACAGAAGGAATAACAATGAGTAACAAAAACCTATTTTATGGTAACTGGCAGGACTTTGTAAAGAAACAAAGTCTGCAAGAAATGGAACAACGATTCAGAGAGTTGATTGATCGTGTAACTGATGTTGCTTTTGATAATCCAGAGATACTACCATTCGGTTCAATCTTTGGTAATAAATTAAGAATTGCTGTACCTCTTGCACAAAAGAACTCTGGTAAGGTTCAAACAATTTTAGATTTTATCTATAATTTTGGTGCTATTAATTCTAGTGTTTACAATCCTATAAAAATAGAAGCAGTAACAAAACAAGTTAAAACTAAAATTGCTGGCAGAGACACAACCAAAGAAATAGCAGACTTTCTTGTTACAAAGACTGATAGAGCACAAAACCCAAAGACACAAGAGTTTTATGATAAAAAAACTCAAACAACTATTCCAAACATTCTTAGAAAAGCAGTTTTAGATTTGAAAAGATTAAAAACAGAAAAAGAATCAGAGCAAGTACTACCAGACGCACCAGATTGGAAAAAACAAATGCGTATAGATTCTATAGAATTTACAAATAGACGTATAACTGTAGCAAACCAAATGATTGAATGGTGGCAAAAGAATCAAGCCAAAGTTATAGAAGATGTAGAACTTATTAAATTTGTTGCCTCTTTAGGAAATACTAATTTTATTAATGGTTCTTGGGAAAACTTTGCTTCTGAAAGCGATGCCGAAATTGGCAAAGTAGACAGTAGATACAGCATTGTTTATTCTCGCGTACCAATTGATGTTTTAAGAATGTCTGACTTTGATGAAGCAGGCATTGAATCTTGTCATTCGCCTGGAAATAGTTATTTTAAATGCGCTGTAGCAGAAGCCCAGAATAAAGGTGCTATTGCATTTGCCGTAAGATCTGAGGATTTAGAAGGTGTTGATCTTGACCAAAGAGAAATCTTTAGAGATGAAGATGAAGAAATCGAAGGTATTATGCCAGTACAGAGACTTCGCATAAGAACCTTACAAGATACTCAAAAAAACATAATTTATGGTATTCCAGAAACAAGACCTTATCCATCACAAAAAATTAATGGTTTTCAACAAGAAGTAAAGAAATTTGTTATTAATGCACAAAAAGAATTGTTTACTAAAGAAGAACCAGATGGACAAAAGAAACTTGACTTTACAACTGACACTTCTGACTTAACTACCCTTGGAGGTTCTTATTTTGATTCTTCACTTGTTTCTATACTTTCTAGTATGTTACAAACTTTAGTAAAAGAAGAAGGTGTAGTAGCAACTCAATCACAAATAGAATTTATTAATGCTGCTGCAACTAACAGAATTAGACATTCCTACTCAGAAGATCAATTTTCATTTGTTTCTGACGATGATGAAGAAGATGAAGAAGAAATGAATAGAGAGGCGGAAGAAGATGCGTTCCGTCAAGGTTTAAGACTCATTAGAGAAACTTATCTTAATAATAATTGCGAATTTGATTGGCAATGGGGCGAAGATTACGCAAACATAGATTATGATGTTACTTTTAAACTAACACTTCCAAAAGAAATGTTTACTCAAACATTTTTAAATGCTAGAGATGAAGTTTTAGACGAACAAATAAAAGATGCTCTTGCAGATAGCGACATTTTTAATTACCCAGATACAGAGATTAAAAGTGTGTTTGCTGTTATTTCATCTGTTGTGCAAATTAATGTAAATTATGGTGATTCATTAACTAGCTCAAATGATTTTATTTCAAGAATGAGAGATTTTTCTGTATTCTGCACTCGCTATCCAAAAGAAGAAGTAGAACGAGAATTAATTTCTATTATGAGTGAACTTGGATTTATTGAAGAAGATACAAAATCAATAGAAACTGTTACACAAAAATTTGCAACATTCAATAGATCGGTAAAAGATACTAATCATTTCTTCTATACTTCTAATACTGGTGATAAGCATAGATACAGATTGGTTCCAAATAAAAAGTATGAGACAGTAAATGATACAAATCTTAGTACAACAACTTGGTTAATTGGTAAACTTGAACCAGCTCAAATTGATGCTATTTCTACATACACATTAAATAGTATTTTAAATACCAAACTTAATTCAGAAGAGGACATATACTTTAGAAATTTAATTGAAACAAGTCCATTAGGTTCTAGTGAGCAAGAACAATTTGAATTTTTACCTAAAACAATAGATAGACTAGGTAAACAACAATACAGTAGTGATTTGTTTAATGGAATTGAATTTTATGCTTTAGTGTTTACTGACCGTCCAAAAGAAGGTGTTCTTAGTTACGGTTACGACAAGTCAGATAATAGAACCTGGGTTTATGCTCAATTTGAAGTAGTTGTTGATGCAAAAAGAATAACAAATTTAAATAATTTATTTAAATTAATTGAAGGATTAGAACAAAATCCACAAATTGCCGTAGATGCTATGTCAGACAGTTTAAGAAAGTACTTAGACATTACTATTAGTTTTCAACAAAACATTGGTAATAAAGAAACCGCAAAAGCAATGAGAGGTTTTGAAACAAGAGGCGAAGCAGCAGCACAAGCACAACAAGCAGAACAACCAGAAGAACAAAGAACAGAGTTGACAGAAGCAAAGAAAAAGATTATTAGAGAAAATCTATTAAAATTATTAAGAAGAAATAAAGGAAGAAAATAATGTCTAAGAACACAAGTCATTATAACTGGCAGAATTGGTTTTCTCAAACTAATAATAACATAAAGAAGAAAAAACAATTAAACGAAATGAGACAACATTGGTTTGACCTCATTCTTCCTGCAATTGCAGATGCAGCCAAAGAAAAAAATACTAATTTTAAAAACTTCTTTAACAAAGGAGAGAATAGACTTGTAATTCCTTATGACCAAGCCAAAATGAAAAAACTTGGTTTATTGATTGGTATTTGTCAAAGTTTAATTCAAGCCGAGAATCAAAAACAGGCTAAAACTTTTATAGAAAAAATGTATCAGAAGTATTCTGGGAATCCAACACTTGATTATCTTACTTTAACTAATGAAGAAAATTTAGAAGTTGTTAATAAAATGCCAGAAAGATTCTTTGAGGACAATAAAACTAGAGCATATGGAAGAAGATTTTTAGAAGGCCCAAGACTTAGTGAAATGTTTGTAAACATAAGAGAAAATGTAGTACAACAAAAATTTATTCCTGCTGCTGGTGCTGCTCCTCAAACAAAAGATGTTACGTTATATGAACCAATAATTCAATTTACAATTAGTTCTCCGTTCTCTGACAAAATGTCTCAAGAAGAAGTAGATAAAATTCAAGACGAAAACAAAAATAGATTAGAAAGAAAGTATTCTTTTACAATTGGACAAACATTACAAAAATACAAAGAAAAAGAATTGTTTGATTGGTGGCAAAATAATCAATCTAAATTTACTCAAGATAAAGAAACAATTGAAGGTGCAAAAGAATTCTCTGAGAAAAATAAAAATAACAGATACGAAGAAGCATCCAAACTAACAACTTATTTCAATCAAACTGATGAAAATGCTAAGAATGATTACTCAATTATTATTTCTCGTTCACCAGTTGATGTATTAAGAATGTCAGACTTTCAAGGTTTTAAGTCTTGTCATTCACAACCAGAAGATTACGGTGATAGTAGTTATTTTTATTGCACACTAGCAGAAGCAAGAAATCAAGGAGCAATTGCTTATCTTGTTAAAACTGATGATCTTGAAACAGTAAACTTAAACGCACCAGAAATCTTTGCAGACCCACAAAGAGGTATAAAAGGTATTTATCCACTTCAAAGAACAAGATTAAGAAGAATTGTAGATAATAATGTTAATGTTGATTTTATGGCAATGGAAACAAGAACTTATGGTACAGAAAGAAAAGTATCATTCTTGGATACAGTAAAGTCTTGGGTAGTAGGTAAAACTGCAAAGATGCTTCTAAATGACCCAACAGCAGAAAAAGCAGAAGATGGAAGATACTACATACCAGAAGGCGATTCTATGGCTATGTTAGGTGGAAGTTATACAGATGCTGGTGTTAGAGATCTTGGCAGAGACTTAACAAGTACATTCAGAATGGCTATTAATAAACTTGTTACTAAAGGTACAGATGATTATTCATTCTTAGAAAATCTAATTGAAGATTTTGAAAGACAAGCAGCAAGAAGTGATTCAATAGAATGGGAAGGTCAAGAAGATGAATATGAAATTCAAAATGAATGCGAAGAAGCAGAACAAGAAATGGAGTCTACAAAAGAGTACTTTAACAATAGAGCAAATTATGCTTATTTTGATTATAATGTAGCTTGTAATCAAAGAACAATAGAAGAAATTGAAGTAGACATTACTTTTGAAGTTAACTTAAGCAAAAATAATACACCACAAGTAAGTATTGATTTTACAAAGGCACAAGAATTTTATTCAAAAACAGATCAAAAAGAAATGTTAGAGGTTAAGATAGCAGAAGCATTTACAAACGTTTTAAGAGCAGAAGGCAACCTTTTTAATTCCTCAGACATTACAGTAACAACACATCTTTTTACTGGCCCAACTATAGAGTTTAAATTTAGGATTGAAGAATCTTTTTCTGGAACTTATGATGCTAATCAAATGGGTTCAAGAGGGCTTAGAATTCTAAATAACTTAGATTTTGATACAGAGATACTAGAATTAGTAATACAACAATGTATGAATCTTGGATTAGTTGCCCCTCCTGTTGTAAAACAAACAAATGTTCAAGATGCAATACAAAGATTTGCAGACGAAGCAGCATCAGAAGGAAATCATTTTAAGTGGTCTGATGATTCAAATGAAGATAGAGCAGAAGACATTTTCACACTTGTAATAGATCCAGCAAGAATACAACATAATTCAAATCTTCCAATTATAGCAAAAATACCAATTCCATATGTTAGTGAGCCTCCTATGGAAGAAGAACAAAATGAGTATACTTTAGACAAGATAGTAAAAAGAATAAGAGATAATGGTTCAGCGATTGCATCATTGATTATTAAAAATTTAGATAGTAAGTTTTCAGAAAGCAAATCAATAGGTAAACCATTTGGTAGAGAAGCAGAAGAAGAAGCACAAATTCATAGAACAAGAAGTTTAAATGTAACACCATTTACTGATGTGTTTGACGTTCAAGTATTTACACATTACGAAGATGTTGATGCTGCTAAGATTAAAGGTTCTGATTATCTTAATGTTAGAATGAAGTTTAATGTTAAAATTAATAGCGAACTTAAAACTGAACAAGAAATTATGAATGTTCTTAACTTTATGGATAGAGTAGGTGCTGGTGAAGGATACGAACAATTATTAGATTATGCTACTAATACTTTTACACAACACTTTAATAAAGTTGATCCAACGTTTTCTAATTATTTTCAAGAAGAAGAAAGATTAGCAATTGCTAGAGTAAATAAAGCGGCATCACAACCAATAAAAACTTCAACTATCCCAAAATCTCCAGGTGTTGACATTTCAAGATCTCCTTTATTTTCTGGAATTCCTGTTACACAAGGTCAGCATATGAACGAAAACAATAAAAAGAAACTAGTTATTAACGAAAGATTCAAACGTTTATTGAGGAACATAAAGAAATGATTATGGAAGGCATATTGAAAAATTGGAAAGGTTTCTTAAAAGAGGGTTTCACCGAACAAGGAACACCAGACCTTAAATACTATGCTTTTGATTGGGATGATAACGTAGTGTTTATGCCAACACAAATTATTCTTCTTGATACACAAGGAAAAGAAGTTGGTATGTCAACTCACGCTTTTGCTAGAGAAAGATCAAAGATAGGAAAAGAAGAGTTTGAGTACGAAGGTAACATTATCAAGGGATTTGCAGAGAATCCATTTAGAAATTTTAGAGTCGAAGGTGATGCTCAATTTATAAACGATGCACCAAAAGCATCATTAGGCCCATCTTTTAAAGATTTTAAAGAATGTGTTGAAGGTGCTTCAATCTTTGCTATAATAACTGCTAGAGGACACAACCCAAACACATTAAAACAGGTTTGTAAAAATTACATTATGTCTAAATTTGGCGGAATTGATACTGATAAAGTAATAGCCAGCATTAAAAAGTATAATGAGTTATATGGTTCTTCAAACACTAATGAAGATTCTGCGTTAATAGATGATTATTTAGAACTTTGTCAGTTTAGTCCTGTAAGTAATCCACAAATTGCTGGTAATGATCCTGCTGCTGCTGCAAGCCCCGAAGAATTAAAAGCATCGGAGTTAACAAAGTTTATAAATCATGTTAATGAGCAAGTTAAGAGAATTAATAAAAATATTACCAAAGGACAAACTAAAGAAATTGGTTTCTCTGACGATGATCCAAAAAATGTTGATTATATCTTATCTCATTTTGCTTTAAGGGATCAACAAGGTAGATTTAGAAAGGGCGGTAAAAAGATAAAGGTTAAGTATACAGGCACACATTAATGGATAAAGACAAAAAGATTAAACAACTTGAAGAACTTGTAAAAGAATTACAAGAGGAGAATGATCTTTTATGGAATTATCTTGATGAAATAAGAGAAAGCGAAAAGGCTCTTATGAGAGAAATACAAATTGCAGTTGACGACTATGTTACTAAACAAATGAAACCTATTGGGGATGCTTGAGACTAATTATTAATATGATACAAGAGGTATTAATGATTTGTCTAGAAAGGAGCTACAAATAGGGGATGCTGTATTATTAAAAAAAAGAAAGAATATGCGTCCCCCTCGATATTCTGAAACCCCTTCACAACTAGGAATAGGTACTGTTGTGGAAATAATGGAAGGATTATTTATGTATCCTCACCAGAGCAGTATTGTGTTTGAGTACGATTCAGACCTTGACCCAGAATATGTATCGCATAAGATGAGACAGGATAAAACAAAAGAAGTAATAAAAACTTTAATCTGTAAGGTCTTTTGGCACGGCATAGGAAAATACCGTTGGGAATATGAAACGGATTTAAAAAATAATTCACTTGACCCTAAAAAATAACAGGATACATAAGAGTATGACCGAACACACCAAGAACAGCAACAAGGAGTCGGCTCGTCGTGAACACTATAATCGTGGTGGCACTCCTGCTATGTGGCGTGGCAGTTGCCGTGTATTTACTGACAAGAGAAAGGAAGAATCCAGAAACTACTGTCGTCGCAATTCCAGAAATTCCGAAGAGTGAACCCTTTATAAAAACTGGTGACCTAGTAAAAACTACAGGTCATTGGGAAGGATGGATTACTTTAGGTATTGCGTTTCGTTATGAAGATGTGAACCCAAGTTTATGTCAACTACAGCCAGAAAAAGAGTATATTTACGTCCAAGCACTAGCTGGAGATATAACAAGAGATAATGCTGTTGACTTAACGAAACTAGGCGGTTATAGAAAAGAGAGCTTAGAATTACTTTCATCAATGGAGGAAAAGTGAATAAGAGCAATAAGGACAATTCTGATAAGGTTTATGTTGATGGTGGATATGTTAAGTCGAATCCACTCCCAGAGATTTTTGTTCGTAAGATCATTCCACTAAAGGAAAACAAAAGCGACGATACCCCAAAGAAGGGTTGACAAGCATCAACTGAAAGGCTAATGTATAAGCATGACACGCACCGAATGGATTAGCAACTACTGCGAACAAAAGCGCAATCTGTTTGACATTGCCTTTCAGTTTTATTCTCTATACAACAAGAGGAAGAAGTGCCCTAAGCAATTTGAGATTATCTATAAGTATAGAAATCCATCTAAGTCAAAGAATGGAGTTATTCCTACTGAGGGTGAATTCAACCTTCTTGTGAACAACAAACACTTTCAGAGGTTTGTGAATAAGGTGACCAATCCTAAGTATAAGATTGGAGATCTTGTTTGCATTAAGGTTCTAGAATTTGGCTTTCTCACTAGTAGTCCACGATACAAAATGACTGCTGGTATTGTAATGAAGATTGACCCTCGTATTGACAAAATTTGGTATGAAATTAAGTTGTTTAACGACCCTAATAATACTAGTTTTGAACAGCAGAATAGAGTTAAGAAGATTGAGTTTCGTAATCTTGACAAGAACCATAGAAGGAGATAAACTATGTTCATGAGAATCTTTGTATTTCTAATGGCCCTTCCTTTTCTTTTCTTTAGTGGTCACGGATGATTAATTTTATTCTTGACACAGTACTAAAGACAACTTTAATTCTTTTCTTTTATTATGTTATTAGTTTCTTTACAGGATTTATAAATTAAAATTAGAGTTGGGTTAAAAACTAATTATTTGTTTAGGTTGAACTCTGCTGCCAACCTATTGCTCCATTAGGTAACAAAGTCCTTGAGTGTTTTCTCAAGCATACTGGTTATGGCTAGCATACTAATTATAGCGCAGATAGCACGGATTATGGCGAGAGTATAATCCCCCTTCTCTAATTTTAATTTATCCTGTGGAGTCCTAATGCTAGAAGTTATTTGTGGTGGAATGTATGCTGGTAAATCTGAATTACTTATCCACCGTTTAAAGAGAGCATCATACGCAAATAAAAACATTGTTGCGTTTAAACCAGCAATTGATGATAGATACTCTGTAGAGAAAATTGCTTCACATTCGGGTCACACTTTTGATTCGATTCCTGTGAAGAATGTTTTAGACATTAGCAATTACATCACAAACGATACACAAGTTATAGGTATTGACGAAGCACAATTCTTTGATGATTTAATTATTCAAATTGTTGAACTTCTTTCTAAAAATTTAGATGTTTATGTGGCAGGATTAGACCTTGATAGTGCTGGCAAACCTTTTGGTAGTATGCCTCACTTGCTCGCTATAGCCGATAAGGTTACAAAGGTTTCAGCAGTCTGTATGAAATGTGGTGCTGAGGCTACACGTTCACAGAGGCTTGTCAGAAATACAGAACAGGTTATGGTAGGAGCAAATGGAACCTATGAAGCCCGATGCCGTAAATGCTGGAGTCCCTAGTTTTTCTATTGGGGATATTGCCGCTTGGACTCACGATATTCATCTTGAATGTAAATTTATTTTTTCTGAGGTTCTAATCAAGGAAATTAAATTTATTGATGAAAATAATTGGCAGTATTATCTAATTGTGCTCAAGACAGGCTCAGAATTCTGTTGTGCAGAAAAAAATCTTAAAACAATCAATGAAGCAAAGGAACTTTATTACCAATGGCTGACATTTTAATACCGATTGGTGCCTACGTTAGACATATGTGGGTGCATGAGTTAGATGGATTACAGCCAAGAGATGGTATAATCATTGAACATGTTAGAATGTTTAGCGAGAACTTTAATGGTTATAAAATTTTCTTTATCCATGAAGATGATTATGACATTTTCACTACTGCACAATTAGAAGAAGAATTTCAAATCTTATCGGAGAACTAAAATGAAGTGGCGTTATGGTATTGTGAAATACAGGCATGAACTTAACAAAGACCATAGGTTTTACGGTATTGGTGAACTTTATTATGAAACCGATCCTTTAAAGCCTTTTCTTTGCACAGATAAACCTGTTGAGCCTTTCGTTGAATTTGATGAAGAGGACGATGAAACCCCTACAGAAGCAATGGAGAAAGTGTTGACAATGATGCTGAATGACATTAAGAAGTATCCACCTTTTGATGTTGATGGGCCTTTTGAGAAGGAACCAGACCATCACGCAGAAGATTGGGTCGATGAATTTACAGACGAAGAACCATACGCTGGACATTTTGACGATTACGGGCTACAGGAATACTATAAGAGTATCGAAGAAGGCGAAGATGATGGAGGCTTTTAATGTTGGAGACATAATCTTCTATAAAGATACAATGTTGTATGGTGTTATCGTCAAACAAGGAATCACAAATCGTATGGTATACATTGAGTGGTTCCATGACGATCCGCAAGCAAATGGATGGTTTCCAACAAACATCTTCATAAAGGTGTCATAATGTTTAAAGTTGGTGATATTGTTATAGTTAAAAGAGAAGAAACAAATTGTGATTATGGTTATATTGCACAGATTAAACCTAAAACCAAATATCCTTGGAATATTAAGGTTATTTTCTTTGATGATGAAGGGTGGGGTAATTATGCTGACCATGACTTAGTAAAGGTGTCTAAGTGAATAAGTGGAAGAAGAAAGAGGAGAAGGAGACAAAATGAAAACTTGTAGGTTATGTGGTAAATCTGGACATAATAGAAGAACTTGCAAGGAACCGACTACAAGTTTACCAGAAATTAAACTTCCACAAAAGGTTAACCATAGTGATACAAACTCTTATAAATCTAATAATGGTAATGCTCTAGAGGATAAATTCATTAAAGACACAGGAATTAAAAAAGCCACCAAAGATATGAAACCAACATTCATAAACGAGCATGGAAACAAACAAGAAATAGATTTTGATTTTGTTTATACAATCAATAACCAACAAATATTTTTAGATTGTACAACTTCGTATAGGTCTGATAGAGTTAAACAAAAAGGCTATAATGCTTTAATGCTAAGAAAAGAGTATGAAAAGCAAGGGTTACCAAAACCAAAATTTATTATTGGTATTGGTAATTTGGTGGAGAACGGAAAGAAAAAGAATACTTCTCTTATTGAAGGAATTGACGAAATTAAGACAATAGAAGAAGTAATAAAAGAAGTGCTTGACAGCAGAAGCCAGAGAGGCTAAGATAGAAACATGAAAAACCTTCAATACTGCGAACCCGATGGAGAGAACAACACTAAAGTAATCCGTGTATCCGTCGAAGAAGCAATTAAGCAATCTAAAACTAATGCTTATCGTCATGGTTATGCTTATTCTAATGATGAAGAAGCACTACAAGATTTTATTGCTGTTAATTGGGCTTCTTGGACTGATTGAAGAATCCTCTTGACACTCCAGCCAAGACACCTTAAGATAGAAGCATGAAGGAGACAATCAGATGTGGCAAATTGAAAGTGTTGATGGTAGAGATACTGCTATTCTAAACAGTTATTTTACTGCTGGTTGGGAGCCTTTCGCAGTTTCAACCCGTATGCAACCTTGGCTTACTGAAGTTATTTGGTTGAGGCGAAAGAAGTAAAAGAAAGTTAAGAATCCTCTTGACGAGTCCAAACAGACAGACTACATTAAGAGGGTAAGAAGAAAGGGGAGAGGTTCAAGTCCTCTCGTTGAATGTGAGATTAGCATAATTGGACAATGCA
>Ga0209400_1002308_pt1 | contig 14619 bp, 16 predicted proteins | sample M_130807_EF_Meta_FD_187313 | JGI IMG/M metagenome (GOLD analysis project Ga0209400, IMG submission 187313) | Freshwater microbial communities from Lake Montjoie, Canada to study carbon cycling - M_130807_EF_MetaG (SPAdes) (version 2) | ecosystem: Environmental > Aquatic > Freshwater > Lake... | reverse complement strand
TTTTTTATTACCTCTGAGATTAAAGATTTAGCAGCCCGGCACTGGGTGCAAAAAGTGGTGGAAAAAATCAAGATAGTTGCCCTACTTCCATAGCTGCCAGCAAATTCGGCCTGGTTAATATGTAATCTACGTTTTTTGCGAATTACCCCATTTTTAGAGCGGTAGTAAATGCCGAATACGCTAGTTAATACCAAAATTAAACCAAGTAGTGGCAGCGTCCTCATGAGTGTATTCTTACCACTCTTATGGCAAAGATTCTAATGCTGACTAACTCAACTGGTGCATCCGCTGATGTGTTGCCAGCTCTGGGCTTACTACAACATGATGTTCGAATCCTGCCTGCTGAAGCATCGGTTTTAGTAGACGCTCCAATTACAGATTGCATAATCATTGACGCAAGGCGCGAGCTACCAACAGCAAAGTCTTTTACAAAGTTAATTACTACAACTGGTGTCTCAACACCTTTAATTATTGTTACAACAGAGGGCGGCCTATCTGCCATTAATGCTGATTGGGGTATTACAGATGTAATCCTTGATACCGCAGGACCTGCTGAGGTAGATGCACGAATAAGAATAGTGATTGGCAAAGATGCAATTGAGCAGCTTGCTAAAAATCCTTCACTTAAAGAGATTAGGTCAGGTGATGTTGTAATTGATGAAGATTCATATACTGCCAAAATTAAAGGGCGAACTTTAGATTTAACCTTTAAAGAGTTTGAACTTCTTAAATACCTAGCCCAACACCCAGGCAGAGTCTTCTCAAGATCACAACTGCTGCAAGAGATCTGGGGATATGACTACTTTGGTGGCACTAGAACTGTTGATGTTCATATTAGGCGCCTGCGCTCAAAGCTAGGACCTGAGTTTGAATCAGTAATCGACACTGTTAGAAATGTTGGTTACAGATTTAGCACAAGTAATAACCCGGTAACAGCAGATATTAGTTAATAACACATTGCAACACTTAGATCATCTATCTGATACCCAGCAATCACTTGTTCTTGATTTAATAAATCGCACCACAAACCATGATGGTACGCCTCCAATAGCCGAGCACATCCTGCTTCACCTTCGCTATGGCGGTGATAAGGCAGATTCTCATTTACTAGTTGAAAAAGATAACCAAGTTATCGGCTACGCCCACCTTGATCAAACAGATTTAGTAGCTGGCCCCTGCGTTGAGTTAGTAGTTGATCCAAGTTATCGAGGTAAAGGAGTTGGAAAACAGTTATTAAGTGAGGCAATAAAAATCTGTGGCAAATCATTAAGACTTTGGGTTCATGGTGAACAAGAAGTGGCCCATAATCTTGCTGCCTCATTTAACTTTGAAAAAAAAAGAACAGTACTTCAAATGAGTAAGTCACTAACAGATATCCAGCCATTACCAGTCATTGATAAAGAAATAATCATCAGAAGCTTTTTGCCTGGGATAGATAGTGATGCTTGGCTTGAATTAAACAATAAAGTATTTAAAGATCACCCAGAGCAAGGTGGCTGGCACTTATCTGATCTAAATCACAGGTTAAGTGAGGAATGGTTTGATGAAAAGGGATTTTTTATTGTTGAAAAAAATAAGCAAGTAATTGCCTCAACTTGGACCAAGGTCCATGGCGAGCACTCACATAATCATGACGGTGAAGCATCACATGCTCACCCAGCAATTGGTGAGATCTATATAACCGCAGTAGATCCTGCATATGCTGGCCTTGGTATTGGTAAGGCATTAACAATTACCGCACTTAATTACTTAAAGTATCAAGGGCTAACGGATGCGATGCTATATGTTGATTTTGATAATAAGGCTGCCTTAAACCTCTATGACTCGTTAGGGTTTAAGTTATCAAGTAAAGATATTTTATATAGGTTATAAATCCTCTGAAAATCTAAATAGCGCCTCTATGTAGTTATCACCAGTTACTCCCAATAGTTGAGCATTTGGTGGAGCTGTTTGTGGCGCAAGACAAATACCATCCTCACTTTCAGTATAAACATTCCAGTATGGTGCATCTGATTCAACAGTTAATCTGGCTGCTCCTGGCCAAATAATCTCTGGTGTTCCAATAATCTCAACAAAGGTGTCATCCCATGGACCAGGTGGTTGTGGTAGATACTCACCGGTTAATACATAATCTTGATCACGCACCATCATCTTATTTGCTTTAAAATCTAACTCAGCGCTATCACCCTTACCAATATCTCTTGCAATCAATGGATGAAAACCTAATGAAAATGGCAGATCACATCCATTTGCTTCATACTCGAGTGACCAACGTAGGGCGTCATCTAATATCTCAAAGTGTTGTATTACTAACGCGCCGTTATAAGGAGTGGGAAACTCAAGTAATTGTTTACCAGCACCTAAATCCTGCCAAGATGAGAAAAAGCCAAAGCCATGAATAGCATGTGGTGGCATAAAAGTTGTCGGCAGTTGATGGCTGACACCCTTACTGTCTTTAACTAAACCATCTTTTATGCGCCCAGCCCATGGCGCCATCCCATACCAACCCCAACGCAAAACATCACCATTAAAGGCAACTGCAAACTGCATATCCCGCCACTGCAGTGAGGCAAGACGGCCGCCTTGATCTAGATCAATCCCAATTGATATTTGATCTCCATCAATATTAAGCATCTAGTTAGATTTCATCCCTGCCAGGTGGCAGTGCGCCAGATCTTGAGACAGTAATAGCAGCAGCCCTGGCTGCTCGATCTAACATCAAAGTAAGACGTTCCCCAGTTAACTTATCTAAGCCATCTTCAATAATTGCCTCAACCAAAATTGCCCCCACAGTGTCACCAGCTCCCACCGTATCTGCCACAACTACCTTTTTTGCATCAACACTTATTTTAGAATTATCTCGATAACCTGCTAATCCTTTATCACCGAATGTAACAACTATTAACTCTGGTCCCATACCAAGCCATCTCTTTGTTACCTTATCTAGGTCTTCTCCTGGATATAGCCAGTAAATATCATCATCACTAACTTTAACCGCATTAGAAATTGATACCCACCGCTCAACCTGCTTCACATACTGCGCTCTATCACTCATAACTGCAGGTCTAATATTTGGATCAAAGACAATAGGCGCAACTAGTGCAACCTTCTTTGCCCATTCAAATAGCACTGATGCTGCTGGCTCAATCGCGGTTACTAGCGTGCCAATGTGAAGCAGAGACGGCTTTTTATCAGCTGCATTAGGAAGCCAAGAGTGTGAGAAATCAAAGGTGGCAGTGTCATCAATTACAAACTCATATGTGGCACCACCCTTTGAATTTAAAGAGACAATTGCAAGGCAGGTTGGCTTATCTGAGAACTTAACAAAATCTAGTAGTACTCCATCTTTTTCTAACTCACTAAGTGCCATTTGGCCATACTTATCAGTTGATATGCCATCAATGAATTGTGTTGAGATCCCAAGCTTTGATAATGCCTTTGCAGTGTTCGCTGGTCCACCGCCAACAACAGCTTTGCGCTCTGTACCATCTGGAATTAAATCAATTACTACCTCACCACATACCCAAACTTGATTACTCACAGTAGTTCACCCTTACGTGCTAGAAACTCAGTTAATACCTCAACACCTAGTAGATGATCTTGCACCTGTGGCAGGCCACTAATTAATAGAACACCAACAAAGCCATCACCTTTTGTAATCAAGGGCAGACCGCCACCATGAATAGCATGGGTTTCATCTAATAAATTATTCTCCTTATGCCAGTCAACTCCGCGCTCCTGCGCTAATACTCTTTCAAACATTGTTGAGTGTTGTTTAAGCATTACAGTTCTTACCTTTCGATCTATCCACCATTGGTTCTCTACTGTGGATCCAGGAAGGGATGCGTGATAAATGATCCAATCACCAAGCCTCACCTCAACTGCAATAGGCAAAGACCGATCCTGTCCAAAAACCTTTGCTATCTCACCAATCTCAAGGGCATCTGTGACTGTTAAAGAGGGCAAAGTTAATCTCATCTCCTCCTCTAGCAATACTGCTGAGGTGAAGCCACCAGTTGCTTGTTGATTAACACCCACCTGCTAACCCTACTTTGCACAGGTGTTTAAAGCCCAACGGGCGGCCCCTCGATTAGGAGGGACCGCCCGTTAGTACTTTTTTAGAGGTTAATTATCTACGAGCGAGAATCAACTTCTGTAGTGCTTGGATCTGCTTGTTAATTGATGCGATTAACGCAACGATCGACTTAAGCACATCAGCATTTGAAACAACTGGTACTGCTGATCCAGTCTTACCAGCTTGTAGTGAGTAAGAACCGTTACTCAATCCAGCGCCAGCTGCTGTTAGATACAGGTCGCTATCAGTTACAGCAACACCATTAGACTTAGCACCTAACACATTTACAAGGATATTTGACACCTTAAATGTTGCCGGTACGTTAGTTGATGCTGTTGTTACTGTAATTGTTACTGTATTTGCGTCAGTAACTGCATATGACCAAGCTATATCAGATGCAGCATTAGTTTGAGACACAACCGGTGCGTTTGCACCAGATACTGCCCAAGTTGTTGCTGGATCAGATTGGCTTGCTGCAGAGTTAGTCAGGTCAACAGTAATTGAGCCTGCTGCAAAGTTACCTTTCTTATTTTCAACGATTGTTAGATCGCCAAGTGGCTGATTTGTACCTGGAGCAACTACAGATGGATAACCTGATGTTGACAAGGTGTACTTAGCTACTGGAGTTCTACTTCCGTATACAACATTTGTGTATGCGACTAATGAAGTTAGAGATGCTCCCGCAAATATTCCCATAGCCATGCTTCCAGCTGAACTACCAGTCTTGATGTAAGCACCAATTGTGTCAGCACCTGTTCCAGTAGCATTACCTGCTGTGAATCTAATTGTTGAAGCAGTTGTACTTGCAGAGTAAACCTGTGTGTAAACACACTGGTAAGTCACTGCGGTACCGTTGTAGTTGGTATAGGTTGTTGCGCTATCAACCACAGCAGCAGCTGTTCCTGCTGAAGCAGCAACAGTTGCTACATTACCAGCTAATTTAAGATCACCAGATGTAACAGTTGCCCAAATTCCACGGGAGGCGAGATCAAATTGATCGCCACCAGCATCATCAAAGCACGCAGCTACATAACGACCTGCAGAAAAGGTTGCTGCAGAGCTCTCAGTTATTGAGAACACAGCACCTGAAGCGGCAGTTGAAGTTGAAGCAGCAATTGAGAAAGGTGCTCCAATTGCAGCAGTTGCTGCGCCATAAGTTATCACCTTATTGGTTCGAGATGTAATTGTAACTCCATCAATCACCTGTGATGCAGAAACAATTGTTGGATTCTTGCTGTTAGTAACCTTTGCAGAAACTGTTACTGAACCACCAATAGCCAAAGTTGCTGACGGTGTAATTGAGCCATGTACAGTCGCACCAGTTGCAGATCCATCAGCACTATAAAGGGTTAGAGTGCTATTTGGATATGACGCGGTGAGGTTTGTAATAGTTCCAGCAGGGGCTGCGACAGTTGGCGCTGATGTAAATGTACCATCAGTTAAAGTAATCGTGATAGTAGTTGGTGTTCCATCTGCAATTTGACCTGAAACAATTGAAGTTAATTCAATTTGTCCATCGTTATTTGCAGTTGTAATTGCAGAAGCAACTGAAGAGACAACTTTAGTTGCATCTACTGTTAATGCTGCTGATGATACTACGCTACCAATTGATCCAAGGTAAGTTTTTGAAGTACAGCTACCTGTGGCTGAAGCAGCATAAACAGTTCCTGGTTGACCAATTACTGTACCTATAGCACGAGCAACACCCACGTTACCCGCGCCGTTAGCTAATACAGCTACGTTTCCTGATGCATCATAACCAATTGCATCAATTGTAAGAGCCATTCCAGCTCCAACTCCACCTACGTTAACGGTGGTGCAATTAGTTGCTTCATACACAACTGGAAATTGCGAATCAGAAGCAATTAACATCTTAACAGATGAGTCATCTGCTGGTGCGTCTGGTATTGCGTAGACCAATGTGCCTGCATCGTGAGTGGCAACGGTTGCGCTACCTACGGCAACGTAGGATACAAAGTTCGCCTTTGAATTTACCTTAGCACCAATAATTTCAGTAGTACCTGTAGTAACCTTTACGAAAATTGTTCCTGTAGTTGCTGATGAGGTACATGATGCGGTAAGCCCTGAGATTGTTACAGATTCTAACACAGATGCAGTATCATAAGTATCAGAAATTGTGACAGTTAAATCTCCACTTGAAACTGCCAAAGTTGGAGTAGATGCTGCAGTCGCAAATAAACTATCTGATTCTCCTGTAAGGATTGCTCCTTTTGGAGTTCCGTCTGCATTTGTGTCAATAGTACATCTGTCCGCAACCATATTATTATCTAATAGTTGCACAGTGATTGTTGTGTCTGCGCCAGCCCAGGTATTACCAGTGCCTTCAGTAAGCGTGATACTGAATGTTCCAGTTGAAGTTCCACCAGGAGTGGCTGAAACAGTACCGGTTACGCTTGAGTTTAGTACCGTTGTTGCTGCAGCTTGCGCTGGAACAGACGACAGTAATCCAAAGCCCAACGCGGATACTGCAACAAGCGCTATGCGCTTGCGTAGTGTCTTTGTAGACATTTTTTTCCTTTCGTTAGTCGAGTTAAGGAATTTCCCTATCTCGGCTCGAAGATCTTGTTAGATCTTCTAATTCTGTTTCCTTATGGCACACACGTGTAATGCCTTAAGAAGACAGAAAGCTATTTACTCTGTGGGGGCTGGCCCACCATCTGTTTGCTCTAATACTTGAAGCATTAGAGTCACAGTCTCAAGTTGTGCTACGGAAAGTTGCATGTGATCGGCGTACTCAGTAGCGGTGATACTTTGGGTATTAACTACTGGCTTTGCAGCAGGAGCCTCTGGTGTTACAGGGGCTGGGACTACTGGCAGATCCTGGTTATTTGAAAGCTGGGATGAAGAGGTAGTAATAGATGTATTTGGCTCGTTCCCTGTTAGGGAGTTAAGGCCAAGGAATGCAGTTAGAACAAGAATAAAGGTCAATGCAATCTTTGATGATTTACCAGCAAGCTCTGCAGCTTTTTTATAGGTAGTAGATAAAAGATCTAATGCGGTTAGGCCGCGGGCCTCATCAATAACAAGCTCTGATAGAACTTTACGTAATGATGCGCGAGCACGTGAGACGGTGTGGCGAACAGCAGACTCTTTGATACCAAGCTCTTTTGCAATTTCTGCAGTTGAACGTCCTTCAACCTCCCACATCACAAGAGCTGCACGCTCTGCTGGGGATAGTAAGGAAAGTGCTTGACGAATGATTGCAGCATCTTCTGCCTGTGAGATTACAAGTGAGTGATCACCGGAAACCTGCCAAGTTGACTCAACCTCAGCTGAGGCATCATCTAATGCAACTAAATTTGGGCGTCTGTTTTCAGCACGGAATAGATCAATACATAGGTTTTCAATTGTGCGGTGTAGATAGGAAATTGCGTGATCATTACTTGATAACTCAGGAGCAGCAAGCATGAACTTAACTAACGCCTCTTGGGTGATCTCTTCGGCTTTTGCCTTATCTTTAACAATCCGATTGGCATGGGCAATAAGCTCAGATCGGTTTTGAGTGTAGAAGGATGAAAATTGGGCAACACTCCAAGAAGCAGGAGTTGAAGACTCAACTACCTTGGATTTCTTGGCCTTAAATGCCATTATGTTTTGCCCCTTGCATAACCGGTTTTGTCTTACAGAGAAAGCCGTCGCTGCCTCTATTCACCTCTACGGATTGGGTGGGTGTTTGTAGTGAAGATAGGACAAATTGGACATTGTCCTTAATTTGTACCTTAACTATACCAGTGGGCCCTGTCGGGATCGAACCGACGACCCACAGATTAAAAGTCTGTTGCTCTACCGACTGAGCTAAAGGCCCCAAATTAGCGGCATCGAAAAGTACCTATAAATAAGGTATTGATCAATACGCGCGAGGGGTAATCATATAGGTATTTTCCGTTGGCTATTTTTCAAAGGCTGATTTTGTTAACCGGTCATTTATTGCAACTGCTATGCCATCACCGGCCGGCGGAATTACATAAACTCTGCTTAGACCCTTTCTATCTGCCACCCTGAAGGCCTCATAGAGAATTTGTGCAAACTCTTCATTGCTCGCAGGGGAGGCAACTCTTACCACCCCAGTCGGTGTTGCAAATGAGGAAAGTGCGATTAGGCCATCTCCTGGTGCTGGTGTGCCGGTTAGAAATACTTTGGCATTTGGTGAGTAATGAGAAGTGAGTAAACCAGGTGCTTTAATTTGATTACTTTTCGTATCAAATATTGGTAATTTAATTAATAGCAGCTCTTCAATCATTTGCGTGCTCACCTCACCTGGGCGAATAACTACTGGCAGCTTTTGAGTGCAATCAATAATTGTTGATTCAACGCCAACTGCGCAAGGACCACCATCTAAAATTAGATCTGCTGAACTTAAGTAATTTGATAACTCATCCGATACCGCCTGCGCTGTAGTTGGAGATACTTTGCCAAATCTGTTAGCACTGGGGGCTGCAACTCCTAGCCCGCCCTGGGATTCAAACTCTTTAAGTAAGGCAAGTGCAACGGTATGTGATGGCACTCTGATGCCAACATTATCTTGGCCTGCTGTAATAAAATCTTTTGCTAGCTTTGTTCTTGGCAAGATTAGTGTCATAGGCCCTGGCCAAAAAGATCTGGCAAGTTTTATTGCATACTCAGGAATATCTCTTGCCCATTTATCTAGGTGCTCTATTGATGAGATATGAACAATTAATGGGTGATTTACTGGTCTGCCTTTGACCTCATAAATTCTTAAAACCGCATCTTTATTGGCTGCATCCGCCCCTAATCCGTAAACAGTCTCAGTCGCAAATGCGACTAAATTTCCACTAATTAATGATGCGCCGGCATCTCTTATGGCAGATTCGGTGCAGTTAGAAATAATGCTCATATAGGTAATTGTCGCACTACATAAACCCAAAAAACTGCGCCTATTTTTTTATTAGTTTTGCCCAACTTAAATGACCCGATACCCTTACCCTTCCACTAAGTCCCCATCGTCTAGTGGCCTAGGACGTCGCCCTTTCACGGCGTTAACACGGGTTCAAATCCCGTTGGGGACGCAAAGGAAAAGGAGTAATTCTTTTCCTTTTAAAGCTGGCCCAGTAGCGCAGTTGGTTAGCGCGCCGCCCTGTCACGGCGGAGGTCGCGGGTTCAAGTCCCGTCTGGGTCGCGATTTATTTATTTCTTAATTGAAGTAAATAAGTTTGATTGGCTGAGTAGCTCAGTTGGTATGAGCGAACGACTGAAAATCGTTAGGTCGCCGGTTCGATCCCGGCCTCAGCCACAACTAATTTTTATTACTGATTAAATGTTTTTTAAATACAAAAATGATTAAGCAGATCCAGCTTTTCGTCTGTGCATCTTAGGAGCAGCCCCACCTGTTTGGCCGGCGCCAATCTTTGAACCAGAACTTGGCCCACCAGCTTTGCCACTATTGCCACCTTTTTGTTTTTTGGCGAGCGCAGCTAGCATCTTTGCCTTTGGATCATTACTTTCTTTTTTAGAAGTATCTTCACTCATTTAATTCCCACCTACCTGATTAGATGATGTATTTGGCGTAATAGTTTTTAATAGCGCCTTAACTTCAGACTCTTTATATCTGCGGTGTCCGCCGAGTGTTCTAATTGAGGTTAACTTGCCAGCCTTTGCCCACCTGGTAACAGTCTTTGGATCCACCCGAAAAAGGGCGGCAACCTCAGCTGGGGTTAGTAGATTCTCTTGACCGCTGACTGAAAGATGGGAGAGATTGCTTTGACTCATTTCCTTATCCTCCATCTTTCATCTAATAAAAAGATTTATCAGCACTCTTTAGATTGTCTGATTTAAACCTTATGGACTAAGTATCCCTTTAAATATATTTAAGGACAAGTACTTCTATTTAGGTTGCAGATTCCAGTGCGGCCACCTTGCGCCAGCGCGATACCAGCCGCTCATAACCGCGGCCTGCTAGCGCCCCGTCCCCTGAAGCTAGCCCTGCAATAGATGTGCTCACATCCTCAACTGAAGTGTCAGAATCAAGACCTGCCTCACCATTTTGAATAAGTAAGTTATTCAAATAAATAGCAAGGCCGCCGTAATCTAACTCCACGATTGAGTTGTTATCAAAGATCTCAAGCCACTCTAGAAGATCAGCTATCTCACCCTCCACCTGTCCTGAACCAAATGCACTTAGCACTGCTTCATGGGTGAAAGTAGTTCGCTGTTTTGCCTTACTAATTGAGGTTCGCATAATTGTGAATGGACCATCTTCATTCTCACCACGTAATCGCTCCTCTGGGTGAAAGAGGGCAAACCAACGAGGTGGGATATTCCAGGTTGAGGTGAGGATATGTGAAACCTTATCTTCCACAATCTCGGTTGTGCTTCTAATCGAGTCTTCAATGGTTTGTGGAACAAAAAACTTTATTACATCAGCAGGAAGTGTGTATTTAAAATCATCAAGAGCTGCCCAGCACCTTGCAGCTGTTGACCAAGGGGCAACATATCTTTTTCCTTCATGATCTAAAACGTGTGCGCCATCTAGCTTTAGCGCAGGTGGTTCGTTATTTATTGTTCTAGTTAGCGCTCTTTTTTGTTCATCCCAACTAGTTGGTGAGGTAATAGTGATCTGTGACCAATGAAGTTGATCAGCGGCTTCAAATGAATCTATTGGTTCATAGATTCGAAGGGATGCAACATATGGGGTTGGGCGCATTACTTAACGCTACTCCTATTTTTAATAATTTTATTTAAGAGCGAGGTTTATAGTTATCTTCTGCATAGGGATCATTATTTTGATCACTGCCTTTAGCAGGTAATTCACTATGAAGCTCTTTTGCTAGGCTCTCTAAATCCATATCTTGATTTGAATACTTAAGGTCTCTTGCAACCTTGGTTTGTTTAGCTTTTGAACGGCCGCGTCCCATAGCTTTGGCCTCCTTACAATTTCTTTTCTGTCGTAGGGTGAAGATTAACCAATTACCCCCGCTTTATGCCAAATCACCAAGATTAGGCTCTATATTTCGCTGCTGCCTGGGTGAAAACATTAGATAGATCACTAAGTAAACCGGAGGCCCTTATCTCACCTGACTCACAGAGATCACTCCAAAGAGATGGCTCATTAATCAGCCTTAATAAAGTCTGCCCACTCATCTCAACTGTATTAGGCGGTGTTCCTCTTCGATGATTACTACCTGCAACACATTGAATCGCGCCGTAGGGTGGCACTCTTAATTCAACAGATTTTCCAGGTGAGATATTTTTAATTAAATCTAATATCTCTTTAACAGCTGCTGTGATCTGTGGATCTTTAGTCACAGATCACAACCCAATATTAAAAAGTTATGCGCCCTTTTTACAAGCCTTTGTCTTCATTAGGACAGTTAGAGAATCCATACTCTTTTGCAGATTGCCTAACTCAGTAACACCTTCAGGTGATCCAGAGAGAATATCTTTAAAGACTTCGTACTGTTCTTTTGCCTCAATATATAGATCATTAGCATCTAGGCAAGAAGCAAGCGTCCAGGTGTTCTTAGTTGGAGTTACATAAGGATTTTTTTCACAATAGTAGGTTTTGCTGCCAGATTTAGTTTTTTGGCCAAGCTTCTTACAAGCAACCCCGTTTTTAATAGTTGCTGCACTTGAAGTAGTGGCAAAAGAGGTAGTGGCAAGAAATAGGCCAAATGTGGCCACAAGTACTGACGCTCTTACTTTGTTTGAAACTTTAACCATTTTAAATCCCACTTTCACTTTGGCTTAGATGCTAAGAATAACCTCTACAGGTGCTCTGTCTACCCCAAATTTAAGTGAATTGCCTGTGAATTGGCTAAATTTATTAAAAAAGGTACTTAATGGGATTTAGTCATGCTTAAATCAAAGGCTTTAGATCAACCTTACTTACCTCACCCTTTGTTACTTTCTTTATTGATTCGCCAACTTTTTGAGATTGCTCAAGTGCGCTTCCTGCAAAATCAGCTGGGTTTTTAATTAGGTCATTTAGTTGAGTCAGTGAGAGTGGAAAATCTTTTTCACTAGTTAATGCGGTAAAGAAGTTACTGGCGATATTTGTAGTGGCATGTTTTTTAATCATTTCATGAGCAACCTCTCTGCCCATTCCAGCCTTAACACATGCCATTAATATTTGTGTTGTAGCTAAAAATGGTAGCTGCTCAGATAATTCTTTATTTATATTATCTTCAAAAATACCAAACTCGGTAAGAATGGTCATAAAGGTGTGAAGTAAGCCATCTGCAACATAGAAGGCGTCTGGGATAACAACTCTTCTAACTACAGAGCAAGAGACATCGCCTTCATTCCATTGATCCCCTGCTAGATCTGCTGCCATGGTTGTGTAACCACGAAGTAATACCATCATGCCATTTATTCGCTCAGATGATCTTGAATTCATTTTATGTGGCATAGCCGAAGACCCAACTTGTCCTTGCTTAAATCCTTCACTTACTAAACCAGCACCTGCCATTAATCTAATTGAGGTTGCAAATGAAGAAGGAGCCGATGCTATCTGTAATAACTTAGATACAACTTCAAAATCAATTGATCTTGGATAGATCTGGCCAACACTTGTTAAAGTTTTTTCAAAACCAAACTCTGAAGCAATAAATTCTTCCATCTTTGTTAAATCTTTTGCAGAACCAAGGGATGAAATACCATCTTGTCCGGTGCCAACTGGTCCTTTAAGACCTCGAAGTGGTAATCGATTAATTAACTCATTAAGAGCAGTTAATGAATACAGCAACTCTTCACCGCATGTAGCAAATCTCTTACCTAGAGTTGTTACTTGAGCTGCCACATTATGACTTCTGCCCACCATATAAGTTTTTTCATACTTGGTTATGTTTTTCTCAAGTAGAAACAATGTTTCTAGGCTTCTTTTTCTAATCAAATTTAAACCATCACGTATTTGAATTAGCTCTATATTTTCAGTTAAATCCCGGCTAGTTAAACCAATATGAATCTTCTCTACTCCTGCTAAAGAGTTAAACTCTTCAATTCTTGCCTTAACATCATGGCGAGATATTTTCTCTCGCTTTTCAATCGAATCTAAATCAACCTTATCTATTACCTTTTCATATGCAGAAATGTCAGCATCTGTTATTGGTAGCCCAGCTTTTTTCTGGAGCTTTAATATTGTAAGCCAAAACTTACGCTCTGCAATGATTTTATTTATTGGATCAAGGATTGCCACCATCTCAGCAGTTGCATACCTGGTAGCTAAAACATTTGGTGTGATACTCATTTGATTAGGTCCCTAACCACAATTGTCTCATCTCTTCCTGGGCCAACCCCAATTGCAGATATAGGTGCACCTGAAATATTTTCTAAAAACTCTACGTAGGCTTTAGCATTTTTTGGCAAATCATTAACTGATTTAGCCTTTGAAATATCCTCACTCCAGCCAGGTAGATACTCATATATTGGTTTTGCATGATGAAAATCAGATTGTGATGCTGGTAGTTCTTCAACTCTTGCGCCATCAACATCATATGCAACACAAACTGGGATCTTCTCCCAGCCAGTTAAAACATCAAGCTTTGTTAGGAAGAAATCTGTTAAGCCGTTAACTCGCACTGCATACCTTGCAATAGGTGCGTCAAACCAACCACATCGTCTATTACGCCCGGTGGTAACACCAACTTCGCCACCAATTTTTCTAAGTGCTTCACCATCTGCGTCAAATAACTCGGTTGGAAATGGACCACTTCCTACGCGCGTTGTATACGCCTTAAGTATTCCAATTACGCGAGTGATCTTTGTTGGACCAATTCCAGATCCAGTAGATGCTCCACCTGCAGTTGGATTAGAGGAAGTAACAAAGGGGTAAGTACCGTGATCAACATCTAGTAACGTTCCTTGGCTTCCCTCAAGTAATACATTCTTACCAGCCTTAAGCGCTTGATCTAATAACAAAGCAGTATCTGCAACATATGGCTCTAAAACTTTGGCATAACCAAGGTACTCAGATAAAACCTCATCAACAGTAATACCTTTGCGATTAAAAACCTTAATTAATATCTGATTCTTATCATGCAGGGCTGCTTCAATTTTTTGTTTTAAAATGGAAGGATCAAATAGATCCTGCACACGAATACCAATTCGATTTATCTTGTCAGCATATGCCGGTCCTATGCCACGTCCGGTCGTGCCAATCTTTGATTTACCTAAAAATCTTTCAGAGACCTTATCGATGGTGCGGTGATATGGCGTAATGAGATGTGCGTTAGTTGAGATCTTAAGTTTTGAGGTATTAATACCTCGCTCATTTAATCCTTTGATCTCTTCTAGTAATACAGCTGGGTCAATTACAACACCATTGCCAATTACTGGAACTACATTTGGTGAAAGAATTCCAGAAGGAAGTAAGTGAAGTGCATACTTTTGATCACCTATTACAACTGTGTGACCGGCGTTATTTCCGCCTTGGTATCTGACAACATAATCAACTTGATCACCTAATAGATCAGTTGCTTTTCCCTTGCCCTCATCGCCCCACTGCGCACCAAGTAAAACTACAGCTGGCATTTTTCTCCCACTATTAAGAGCCACAAATTAGCAGCGTT
>Ga0209400_1002306_pt1 | contig 14625 bp, 18 predicted proteins | sample M_130807_EF_Meta_FD_187313 | JGI IMG/M metagenome (GOLD analysis project Ga0209400, IMG submission 187313) | Freshwater microbial communities from Lake Montjoie, Canada to study carbon cycling - M_130807_EF_MetaG (SPAdes) (version 2) | ecosystem: Environmental > Aquatic > Freshwater > Lake... | reverse complement strand
ACAAGGGCAACAATAGCGAAATATACACGAGGATCAAAATAGCCTTGCACAATATTAAGAGATGCTTCACATGCCGCTCCTACGCCAATAATAAAGTTAAACCATAATACCTTAGATTTATACCAACGCTTCATAGTGTTTTACCTGATTGGAAGTCTTGTAAAGTTAATCCGCCTGTGTATTGACAATGCGCTAGTTCTTTAAACTTGCCAGTCCAACGTCCCGCCCATTCCAAGCCTAGCTCTTCTGCGATGATTCCGCAAGCAGTAAATAGCGCTTTGTTATCCCATTGGCATTTACCGTTGACAATCGGACAGAAGTCAAATGCTACACGCCAGTTATGGAACGACTGACCTGCCTTAGCGTTAGTGACTATCTTACCTGGTGTTGTACGGCCTTGATTGTAGAGTGTTGTTTGGCTTTCAGCGTCACGATAGGTAGACGTGATGATAACGTCAATGTTTTGCTTTGCACATGAAGATATGAATTGCTCACATAGCGTTTTGACTTTAGGGTGTAGGTCTGACAGACTACGGCTATTTACCAAAATAGATAGTCCCCATAACAAGGCCACCTACGATTAGCCATACGATACGCTCAACCCATGCGCTACCTGCGTTTGCTACTTCAATCTTATTCACCCTACCTTCGATTGCACTTTGGATTTGATCATAGTTATCCATGCGTCTGAATAAAGTAATCATTCGTTCTTCCATACGTGCTAAAGAGATGATTGCCTCGCCTACCTTATCCAGCTTCTCTTCGATTCTATTCAGTCGTGTTGTTTGATCGTCCATGATAAAGTCCTATTGCGTGAGGGCGTTGCGGTTATTGTATGATGCTGAGTCAAAATTTTCGTCGCCAACTAATGCGTTAACGCCAAATGTTGTTCCGCGAGAACCAGTCTTAGATTTAAGTAATCGTAAGACTAAATTTCTATCGCTTGCAGGTAAGGTATCAATTAGTTTAGCTAACGATTTACCAGATTGCACACCTTTTTCTAATTCAAGCATAAGTTTATCGTTAATTTTACCTTCTAACAAACTTAACCCTTCGTTAGTTACGGCAACTTTAGGACTTAAAATGTTAGGTATTCTAAATAATCCTGTTTCTTTTCTTAGCGTATTTGCGTATTTTTCTGCTCCGCCGCCTTCACCTGTACCTGCTTGTTTTGCCATTGATTGATTACGTTGCAATGTAGATGAAATGCCTTTAAGTTTTAAGAAAGCATCATAGCTCATCTCTTTAGCAATGTTGTAACTACCTTTACCAAAAACTTTTTCTACCGCTTCTGGTGATTGACCTTCAACTAACGCAATAAATTTATCAGGAGAATCGGTATACAATTGCATTGCTTTTGCACCAAGTTTAGTTTGTGCAATTGCTTGTCGTCCTACAGCGTAGTCAGATAAATACTTACCGTAGCCTGTACCACCAGCGCCTTCAATGGCGTCAACAAGAATAGGTTTAATTTGTGTAATAACTTCAGCCGCAGCGTTCTTTTGTGCTGTTTGATCCATACCTGGACGCAAACGTTGAACGGCGGCGTTAACTGAATTTTTACGGATGCTATCTAAAGCCCAAGCGTCAATCACACCGCCATTTTTAGTCCATTTTGCAATGTCGTCTGCTACGTTTTTTAATGCGCCTTCAACTAAATCATTACCTGCGTAAGCAGGGTCGTTAGCTTTACGGGATAGACTAACTATAATTGCGTCTGACTTGAGTGGTTTTAGCCCATGTGCAGCAAGACTATCTGCGGCTTGTTGTGCGAAACGCGACGCTTCACCAAACGCTAATGATCCTTCAGCCGCTTTAGCTGCTTCAACTTCCGCTTTTTTCTCTAGTTCACCCATGTAAGTGTATTGCTTTGGCACTTTAGGCATAAATGGAAGCACGTATGTATTCGCACCTCGCTCACCTGCACGTTCACCTACAGCGGTGTATTTACGTACGTCTTGAACCTTATTAGCTGCGGCTTGCGCAAACCTATCGGCTTCACCTTGTAGTCTAGGTAGCTCTTGGCCTGCAATGTTAGCAGCGTTAAGTTCAGTTGTAAGTGTAGGAATTAGTTTAGCGTTAAGTGCGTTCTTAGCTTCTGCTTGTGCATTTTTAGATGCTGTCTGCGTAGAACCGCCAGCTAAAGTTTGAAGTTGATTTAGATTTCCTGCATTTTCTTGTTCAGCTAACCTAGTAGATTCATTAATATTTCTTGCGTTCATACGAGATTGTAATGTTTGAATTGCGGGCGCACGTACATTTGCAGTTGCTTGACCTGCAGTTAGATTAGCTGGCGCACTTGCCGCCGCATTACGAACCGCCTCTACAGCGTCACCTGCAAGTTCACGAACAATCTTACCTGCTTTAACTTGAATAAGTTTGCCTGACGCAGCGTCCCATATCCAACCTAAAGCTTTTGCTGCTGGGCCTAAAATTAAGCGCCCACCTAAACCCAACATTGCGCCTTGAGCTACATCTTTAGTAATATCGCCAGAACTTTCAGATAAAGTTTTAGGTTTAGCTTTACCCGTTTGCTCTTCATATAGTCGTTCAAGTTGTTTTGCACCTGCATAGCCTACGCCTGCACCTGCAGCATCACCTAAAGCTACGCCTGCAGGCCCACCTACAACACCTGGCACAGCGCCAATCATGCCACCTGCGATAGGCAATACTGTTTCTAACACAGGGTAGCCATATTTTTGCATCATGTCACGTTGAGGTATTGCATCTGGTTGCCTGCCTACATTGACAACAGGTGCTTTAATGGTAGTTTCTGCTCGCATGCGACGTATCTCAGACGCAAATGCTTTTGCATCTTCAACGTTGCCTGCGGCATCAGCTTTTATTAATGCGGCATTTAACTGATCAAGCGTAGCCATATTAACGCTCCTTATACTTTTCTAATAATGCGTCAACATTTGAACCACCTGAACTTAATTTTTCCTTAGAACGTTTAATACCTGTACGAATAACATTTTGGAAATCTCTAGCAGCATCAATAAATTCTTTTTCACTTTGCGCTGTAGACATACGTGTAATTGCTTGTGTTGCTTTTTGACCTTCAACTTCAGTAATTGAACCGCCACCCCTAAGCGTATTGTAGGCTTCCAAGAAAGCGCCGCCTTTAATTTCGTCTAAGCGAGCTTCAAAGTTTGCTGCGTCACTACCAGGCATTGTAGGGAATAAAGACGATGCACCTACGGCTGCTTTAAAGCCAGGATGCGCAGGTGTGCCTTTTTCTACTACTTTACCTTTCTTATCTAATTTTGCTTGGGTGCCTACCATCTGATCAATTTTTGTAAGCATCTGTTCAGCAGTTGCAATAGCTTGAGGTGCAACTGATTCAAATTTAGCTTGGCCTTTGCCTTGCTCTTTCATTCTAGCTTCCATTGCAATGTACTCAGGTGAGTTTTTACCTTTTTCAATTTCAATACGTTGCAGTTCACGTGCGTTAGTAAGGTCTTGACCTCTACGTTGTGTATCTCTAGTCATAATTTCGCCAGGTGTTGCGGTCATTTTATTAGAACTTAATACTGTAGGAGCGCCACCAAACGCAGGGATTGACAACACATTAGATGTGCCGCCTAAGTTTTGTGTTTGAATATTTGGTTTCAAATCAGATGCAGATGCGCCTTGACTAGCTAAGAATGATTGGCGTTGCTCTACAGGCATTGAAATCAGTTGACTAACAATTTGGTTGGCTTCTTCAAGTGAAAAATGCTTGTTCAACACAGCGTCTTGGCCCCATGCAGTAATATTTTCATTAGATGGGTTTTGCGATATATTGCGGAACGCTTGAGCAATAAAGTCTTGCTTTTGTTTAGCTATTTTACCTTGTGTTTCTTGCCCCGCGTAACCTAAGTTTGTAGTTTCAAGGCCTAGCTTTTTCTGTTCTGCTACGGATTTTAAATAATCGTTATATCCTTTGACATCACCTTTAGCGTAAAAGGCATTTCTAATGGACGTTTCATCCTTAGCCTGCGCAAGTGCATTTTTAAACTGTTCAGTTTCAGCCACGCCGCGCGTGTACTCATCCATCTTCATTTGGTTAAGCTGATTAGATTGCGCTGCGTTTTGCAAAGCGTATACGTTAGCCATCTGATTAAGTGGAGACTCAATCTGAACTGGTTTAACTCCTAAAGCGATACTTGAATCTATAGCCATGATTTAATCCTTATTATGGGCCTACATACCCTGTTTGTGGAAGACCCATTCGCGATTCAAAATTAGAAGCGCTTGTATATGGAGACGAACTAGGGAATATTCTATTCATTAACGCATTTTGTGTATACGCATTAGTTGCGCTACCAAGTGCGTTATTCCACGCATTAGCACTACCAACATAGCCTGACGCTGCCGCATTACCTGCGTTCATATACGCGTTACCTGCGTTAGTTGCATAGTTTTGACTTGCGTTACCTAACGTATTGGCTGTTGTTTGACCTTGACCTGCAAGACTTTGTAGTGGGTTCAAGATGTTTGCACGGTTGGTGTTGTAACGATTGTACGCATTTTGGTATTCTTCTGAGGCCAAGCCTTGTCCGTAACGTGTTGCGCCTCTTAACGCTGCGCCAGACAACATACCGCCACGTGCAGCCGCAGTACGATCAAGTGCTTTAAGTCCTTCAGACATACGGAACGCATAACCTGGGTCTGCTTGAAAGTCTGACATGCCAAAGTTTCTTGCTGCAGAGCCATAGCCTGCCGCACCTGTATTACCGCTAAGACCTAACAAGTCTAGTAATCTGTTTTCCCCTTTATACCCAGCTTCTAAGAACGGCTTTAGTGTAGCTTGTTGTTCTTTAAACGCTTTATACTGTAAGTCGGCGGCACGATTAGCTGCATCCGCTTGCGTCTGTGCTGCGTCCTCTGCAGAACTTGATGACATTGCACCACCAATTAAACTGGCGGCGGCTGGTATTCCTACGGCTGCACTAGGCATGATTTAACTCCCATTCTTCAAATGTTTCAAACGCAAAGAAAGTCCTTATTTCAGGAGATACTTTACGCATGTAATCGAACCCACCGAGTAGGAACGCTGTTGCAATATATAGTTCTATCCCTAAGTTACGGATGTGAAAAGCTAAGTTACGCATGCGTGGTTCTTCACTCTTACACATTTCGTTTGCGTCATGAAAGCCATTAATAGACATCATAATCAAAGGTAAATAATAATTCTTGTTTGCAGAGAACCATGCGTTTTCAGGTAATACAAACATTAAGTTCATAAATGATCGGTTGACATGCGCATCTGAAATCTCTACGTCTTTGTCAATTAAATCATCCCATAGCTCTACAGCGTCAAAAAACACATTAATAAAATCAATTGCGCTTTGATGATTTAACATCCATCTGCGCGTGTTTGCTTCACTTAGTTCGTGCCATTCTTGAGACATTACTGGCATTTAATTTATCCTTTTTCCTGCATCGATGTAGCTAATTGCTGTGTCATGTTATGCAGCAAGCCCTGTAGCTAATATCCAAATAGTACCGTTCCACCAGATAGGTTTAACTATCGTGGTATCAAAATAATACTGACCCGTAGTGGCAGTAGCCGTAGGTCTAGCACTTGTAGGACCTGAATCAGTAGGGCTTGTAGTATTACCAATAGACGTTGTACATTCAACAACGTCACCAACATTAAGGCCAGTTATAAAGGTAACAACGGTGCTTGAAGTTTCGTTATAGTTTACGCCTGCTATTTGTTTGCTACCGTTTACAAATACGCTTAAGTTATTTCCGCCTACGATATACTGCATCGTAGTTAGCGTAAATACAGTCTGCCCTGCAGTCGCAGTAAACGTTTGTTTCTTTTGTGTAAACGGAAGAAAGCTAGAATTTATGCCTTGAAGATTGTCCCATGTAGCGATTAACACGCCTAAAGCAGTATTAAGTACAAACTTATAGCTAACGCCATCCGTTAACCAAATCTCACCTGTAGGTACACGGCCTGCTGAGTCTAATACGATAGGGTTTGCGAGCGGCGTAGAGCCATTGCTAGAAGTATAGGCTGCAACAGGGGTTGATGTCCCTGCTGAATAAGTGTACAGTAACCCACCTGAAAGTGGTACGCCATTATTGCTGAAGAACTGTGCGCCAGCGCCGCCTAACGGGGATAAGTTAACAGACATAAATCACTCCTAATGTAACGACAGCGCCTAGTACCGTGGCTAACCAATCATAAAAATCGCAAGTATGGATTGTTGGATGCTGATAATCATACCACTCTTTTGCAAAAGCTACCACCATTACTAGCAATAAAGCGTAGTAATTGATATAAAAGTATGCTATAAGCGCAATAAGCGAACCAATATTAAAGTGCGCTTGCTTATCAAGCGGTACAGGGATGCGTGGGTTTGATAGTAATTTAATTAATTTTTCCATGATTATGCCAAGTATGTTCTTGATGCTATAAATTCTTCCGCATCACTTCTAGTTGAAAAAGGGATCATCTGATACGCTGACACTCTAAACGTAGTATTGTTTACTGCGCCACCAATCCATAATTGTGAAGTTGCAGCGCTTGGACCTGGATAATACCCTACGCCGCCAATAGTGTGCCATCTGCTATCATTTGGAATTGTTTTAAAAATAAATTGATTTAGATTACTGTCCCAAACATAAAAGTTAGTTCCACTTGCAGTAGATGCCGTTACTTTTACATCAATGGTTGTTGCCCACCAGCCTGTTGCATTACTATTAGCCGTATTAGTAAAAATAATATATTGATTACTTGCAGTAAAATTGTAAGTAACTTCATTACAGCTTGTATATTTAACGCCATCTGAAACTACAGTTCCTGTACCTGATGACGTACCTGTGTAGGCTTGTGCAGTAGTAAAATCTAAACTTAAACCTGTACCTTTATTAGTTCCTGATATCTTATTGTAGCTTAAAGGTAAAATTCTAGCCCTAGGCCCAGCATAAAAAGTATCAGTTACGTCAGGTCGTGTCATTGAATTAACACCCGTATAGATAACATTAGTGTCAGATATATTTGCCGCATTTGAAAATGTATTTTCAAGATAAATTCTTGAGTTAGTACCAGTTACTGTAATAACTGCACCTAAATTAGCAGCTTGATTTTCTACTCTTGAATTTTTAACGTAAATTTGTGAGTTACTTTTTGTTAGCTTAACGCCTGTAAAAAAACAACTATCAAAAATGGTGGTGTCTGCGCCAATAACCCAAGGCTGTAAGTTAGATACAGACTGCGTAGTTCTTGTAGTGCCAGACCAAGAGTCAATTGTAACGTTACCTAACGTGTAGGTTAAACTTCCGTTACTTTCGTTCCAACAATTTTTAAATGTTACAGGTACGAAAGACGCAGCTATTGTAGAGTTAAACCAAAGCACTAAATTATTAAGCTCAAAAATAGTGTCTGTAAATTCTACTGCGCCAAATCCTTCTGTTTGATTGTTAATATATACTGCGCATGTATTAGAATGAAATTCACCATTGTAAAAGTATTTGCACCCTGCGTGCATTACTCCGCCGCTGCCAGATTTATTATCTACTGTATATACACCATAGTAATTAGACGCAAATCCACAAGAATAAAATGCAGAACCAATATTGCCTAACGGAAACTGAACGCCAATGTAATTGTTACTAAAAAAGCAATCATAAAATTGTACGTTGTTAGCAAGCTCTGCGTTAGTAGTGTAAACAGTTGGGCTGTTAGTGCCAAAAGAAAATCCGATACTTCCACCGCTAGTTGCGCTAGAGCCATAAAAACCTAAGTCACGAACGACAGAATGATAGTTCCAAAAACTTAACGGGCTTGGTGTTGACATAGCAGTATAAGTGTATAGGAACGCAGCAGACGCATTAGAGAACGGTGTAATTTTAGATAGTGTAGAACCGTCACCAAACAAGATAGTTCGGTTGTTAATCGTTACGTTACACTTATAAGTGCCTGCAGGAAAGTACACGGCTTTTCCAGTATTGATTGCGGCTTGAATGGCTACTGAATCATCTGTCGATCCGTTGCCAGTAGCACCGAAATCAAGTACGCTGATAGTTTCAGCAAACTTCTGTGCAATCGTCCGATTGGATGTCGTTACCTGCGTGTATTTTGGTATTAAAGTTGCCATTATGCGTCCTCTGCGTCTGCGAATTCTTTAGATTTTAGTGCTAAGTAGATGGCTTCACGAGTAGCATCTTTAATGTAGTCATCGCCTGTAAATGTTAAATTTTGCCATGCAACAGGATTGTGATTTTCGTCACGCACTTCTTTGCTTACATAGCCGTTAATAACAACCTCAAGTGATTTGTTCTTAAAGTCCTCTGTAATAGAAAAGATGTTCCAATAAGTTGCATCAATTCCAAATGCTGTGTTTACTGATTTTGCTAAAGCCATATTATCCTACCTTCCAATTTGTTCCATCATAATAAACAGGGATTACAACAGCACCACCACCAACAACAGTTGAGCCAAAAGTAGGTGCTAAAGCATTGCTTACAATGTATCTATCTCCTACAACAGCATCCACACCTGATGGTAAATTTGCAACTGTAACAGGTGTTTGTGAAAAACTTGTTCCAAATGTCACAATACCATACAAATTAATAAAACAAGTTAATGGTCTTGCTTGATTGCCAACTAAAATATTAGTTGTTGAGCCTACAGCACCACCATTACCTATAATAATATTTTTACTTATTGCGTTTAATGTAGCACCATTACCTATATTAATTTGTTGTGTGCCTGTGGATTGTCCTAATGTTATTGCACTACTACCTGCGGTATTCCCCATAGTAATATTGGTAGTAGTTGTACCACCTGTACCTATATTTACTGTTTTAGTGCTTGCAGTATTAACACCTGTGGCTATATTGACTGTTTGTGCGCCAGTGCTTCTGCCAATAGATATTGCGCCTGTTGATGCACCTGTGCCACCAATATTAATTAAACCTGTTGTTGCCGAACCGCCACCAATATTAATATTTCCTGAAGCTCCAGCTCCGTTAGCAATGCTGACTGATTGTCCGCCTGTAGATTGTCCTAGTGTAATTGCACCTGTAGCACTTGCCCCACCAATTGTTAGTGAGCCTGTGGTTTGATTTGTAGCAATGTTTTGTGCTACTGTATCTGAACCTGTTAATTGCAATGCGCCTGTAGATGTGATTGCAGTTGTAAATGTAGGGCTGTCACTTAATACAACACTACCTGTGCCTGTAACACCATAAGATGTTCCCCATGCGCTACCTGTTGAATTAGGAATACCAGCACCAGGGTAAACTTGTGCAGGAAGGCTTGACCATGCAGGTAACCCGCTTGCTACAGTAAGCACTTCACCAGTAGATCCAATCGGTAATTTAGCTAATGTGTTAGTAGCGCTAGAATAGAGTGTGTCGCCAGTAGTGTATGAACTTAATCCTGTACCGCCTGCAGATACAGGAACTAACTTCCAGCCAATCACTTGAACAGCGTTAAGATTATCTAAGTAAAACAGTTTGCCGTCAGCCGTATTAATAGCTAATTCACCAGCTACAAGGTTGCCCGATGTAGGTGTAGCACTAGCCGTCGAGCTACGATATATTTGTATTGGTGTAAATCCTGTTTGAGCCATTAAAACACTCCCCCTGATATGCCTACATAATTTGATGCAGTAGCTGTAGTGAACGTTCCTGTTGAAGGTGTTACACTACCTATTGTAGAACTGTTAATTGCAGAACTACTAATTGCAGAACTGCTAATTGCAGAACTGCTAATTGTACCATTAGTAAAACCTAATCCATTAAACGTACCTGCTACTACTTGACTGGCATTAATGGCTATCGGTACGTTACTTATATTTGTAATACCGCCAAATGAATCTATTGTTACTTGAGCTACATTTGTTGCCGAACCATACGTGCCTGGCGTAGTCGTGTTAGCACCTGAGTACGCTATTGAGTATAGGTTATTAAAAAACCTAAACCATTCGTTTGCCACAACACCTGTCTGTGGGTCTACAAGCGAAACTCTAGGTGCAGGTATCCGAGTGTAGTTAGGCGTTTGTGCCATTTAGGATTAACTCCGCACCCATAATAGCTACTTTAACTGGATCAGTTCCTGATATTTCGTACACGCGATCACGTAGCTTTTGTGTCATCCCTAGACGACGCCAAATGTTACGGTAGCCATATTCACCTATCTTACCCATTGATTTCCAATGTTCGTTAGACCACGTATGTCCGCCATCATCGGACCATCTTAACATTACTTGTGGGTCGTCACCTTGACCTAAGTTTAACCCTACGCCTGACTCAATCTCTAACTGTAGACTGTGCTGTGCAGTCCGTTTTAAGTTATTTTGACCGCTAGGTAACGCTCTCCATGAACGTAGCCATTTCTGCGGTGCGTTGTTATCTGCATACACATCTAAGTCAAACTTATAGATGTTACCATTTACATAATCGCCAACTAATGTTGTTGATTGGAAGTTACATTGGCAATTTGAACGATGACGAGCAAACTCGCCATTAACCAAACTAGCACGTTCATGCCATGATCCTGTCGCTACGTCATACACCCATGTGGCGTTTGCAGTAGGGAAACTAATCACATAGAAGGCATGGCCTTCTTGTTGGTATGTGTACGCTACAGCGTCTGATATAGTGCCGTAGTTCTGTATTGCATACTCTACTGCATGTGTTGATACACGCTGTGCTGCGTAGCCATTAGACCTAAACACTACGCCAAAACCTCGAGGGTCGTTACCTAGCCAAAAGAGAGAGTTATCTAGCTTGGCTACTGAATAGGCTGCAATACAGCCAGTCTCGTTAAATGCACCTTGAATAGGAACTAAAGGGAAGTCTGTTGCACCTGAGTCATACCAAACTTCAGTTGTATCTGTACCAAACACCCATAGTTCTCGATGTATAGTGTTAATAGCTACTACACCGTCAGGTGAGCCTTCAGCACTAGCAAAATCTAGCGGGTCTACTGATGTACCATCAAGAAGCTGGGTAATCCATATCTTTTGACTGTTAGGTTCGTTGTAGACAAAATAGCCATCTAAATAACAAACAGTTCCTGCACCTGTAAAATCAGGATCGGTAATTTGAGCAAACACGTTAGTTACTTCGTTGTAGATGTAACCTAACGGATTAGCAGCAATAAATATCTGTGTGCCATTGTCAGCAAATGTGACTGGCCCTGTCCCTAACACTTCACCAATGTATTGTGATGTGTAGTCTGTGTTGATACGATAGAAGCCTGTACCTGATACACAGTACGCATCTGTACCGTTTGATTGATGCGCCCACAGACCTCTAATAGGGCCTGTACCTACGGTGCATAATGTTGTTAGTCCAGGCGCACGATTAAGATAGCCTATCTCTAAGCCGTTCTCAGGTGTAGCTTCTGGAAACAAATTAATCATGCGGTTATCCGCAGCATTAATAGACCGAGCTACATAAGACTGACCTAAGATAGGACTTTTCATTAATAGTTACCAGCAAAAATATTAAAGCGTTGACGAGTAGCCACAATGCTGTAAGGCAAGCTCATAATATCGTCAGGGTTGTTGATACGTTTCAAGTTACGCTTAGATGCCATTGCAATGCGCGATACTTGTGCGCTTGGCTCTACACCAAACTCAGGTGCTATTTCGCAAGCTAAGTTATATTTAAACGCACGTAAATAGCCTGGTGGGAAGTATAGTTCTGTCGCTAATGTAGCTGGTTGAGTTATCTCATCAACTGAAATAAAATGCCATTCCAATAACTTAGTTGGTTTTGGGTAAACATACATTTCAATGTTAGGATAATTCATATTAATCCACATTACTTGTGGATAGGTAGAGGTTACAGTTTTAACTGCAATACCATCATATTGTTGTTGATTGATAAGTTTAATACCAAAAGAGATGCCGTTTGATGGGTCTTTAAAGTATGTTGAGTCATCCATTAAAATAGGACGATTGCCTACAAAGTCACCTGTAGGGCCTAATGTTCTTGATAATACGTTAGGTGGCCATGAGAACACTTGGTCTTGCGTACTGAATACGGCTAGACGTTCTGTATTCCAGCTATCTATCATTTGGTTTAATGCAGTCAACGCATCTTGTGATGTTTCTGCAGATGGAGTTTCGCCTTCGGCTAAAATGCCAAGTAATCGTAACGCTCCATTAATTTGATCGCCAGCCGTTGCCATATTAAGGCTCCTTATTCTTTTCTACGTCGTTTAACTTCCAGTTCATTGACGGGAGCCGCAACTACTGTCGGTTCAGCAGGCGTATCTGGATTATACTCTATCCAGCCGTTTTGTGCATCTGCTTCTACTTCAGCTTCCATGTAGGCAATTTTAGTGCCGTGTACTTCATGTTTCAAATAAGTAATAGCCATTTTTTATCCTGTAAATAAGGGCCGAAGCCCTTATTTTTATGCGCTATGAATAACTGCGTAGTTAATTACAATTGCTTCTGATAGTGAACCTGCAGTATTGTTATAAACGCCAATAACTGCTGATCCTGCACCAACGTTAGCCACGTAAGGCCAGTAAGCACCGCTAGTGCCGCCAGAACCTACGTTAACAATCAATACATCTTTAGCTGAAAGTACGCTGTTAGTTAAAGTAAATAAAACAGTAGTTCCTGCAGCTAATGCTGCACCGTTCATTGTAATTTGACCTGAAGATTTGTTTAATGTTACACCTGTTGATTTGCTTGTAGCTTGCGTAACTGATCCTTGTGCGCCTGCTGAATAACCAATTTCTAGTGCAGAGTACACAGTCGTACCTACAATAGTGTTAGGTGTTGTTGCGCCAATTGGCGAATTATCAATTGTAGCGCCTGATAGCTCAGGGTCTGAATAGGCTACGCCTACTGGTTTGGTATTTGGCATAATATTTCCTTTATTAAAAATCCACCCCGAAGGGTGGAGTTATTACATTAACCTACGCGGTATACAGAGTAAGCGTTTTCAGCAGTTTTACGGAAACGGAATAGTCCGCTTGATGTAATTGCCAATGCTACTGTAGCGTTACCGCCATCAGAAAAGCCTGTACCTGAACCTAATGCTAACGCGCCAGTACCTGAAGATGTACCTAAGTTAACAATGCTTAAATCAAAAGTTGAACCAACTTTAGCTGAGCTAACAACTGCTTCAATTAAAGCTGCTGAAGGCAATGTGTATGTTTGAGCAGCAGTAGCGCCTGAACCAACTAACAAAATACCTGCTGTAACTTGAGCTGCTGTTAATGTAGCTGTTGCTGCTACAGATAACGGAGCTGCTTGATAACCTAAAACAAGTTCGCCTAAGTTACCGTCACCTAATTGATAACCACCTGCACCATTTGGAAGAGCCATGATAATTTCCTTTACTAATATAATGTTGAAACCCCACCGAAGTGGGGCTTACCTAGGCTATCCCCAGATACGGGCAGCCATTTGTGGACGAATTGTAGCGAAGCCATATAGAACGTCAATACGGCAAGGCAAACGATCATTGTTGATGTCATATTGACGAACAACACGTAGAGAGATGCCATTGTGTACTTGACGTGAAGCCATGTCTACACCTTGTGGTAACAACAAGTCAGCAGTTGCAAAAGTGATTGCATCTTTATGGTAAACCAAGTTTTGCGCGTATTGTGTTGAAGCTGCACCAAACATAGTTACCACAGCGCCTGCTACTGGGAAACTGTCTACAGTTGCCAATGCGTTAGCTGGAGTATAGATTGCTGGTGAAACAGAAACTGTTGTTGTTGAAGAACCTGTTGCAGCAGCAGTTACTGTGAATTGTTGCAATGAACCAGTTGTTTCACGTGTTTGTGGGTTAACTGCATAAACGTTAGCGATTGTAAAGATGTCGCCTACGTTCCATGTTTTGCTTGAACCTGTAAAGCTCAAACCGATAGAGCTTGTACCTTCAGCAGTAATTGTTGAAGTAACTGTGATTGCTGTACCCCATGAACCAGTAGTATGTTGTTTGATTGATTGAGACATATTAACTTCATCGAAGCCCAATACGCCCATACCCATCATACCGTTTTTGAATTGACGTGAAACTGTGTCAGTTGGGTTAAACAAACCTTTCATACCTTCAACCAAGCCAGCGTTAGCAGCAGGGTTAACAGTAGCGTAACGTGGTGACATTACAGCAGCACCTTCGTTTAGTTTTTGTTGAGCTTGCAACAATACCAATGAAGTTGATGGTGTAGTACCTGGTGTACCTACTGAGTTGTAGATTGCTTTGTATGCGTTTGCAACGTCAGCATCAACGCTAGAAGCCAATTGTGAGATACGTGGTTTCAATACACGTTCTGCAAAGTCATCTAATTGCATAGTCAATTCAGCAGATGTGAAGTTAACACCAATGTGTTTTTGTGATGCAACAGCCAATGTTGTGAACTGTTCGTTGTCATCTTGAACTTGTAGAGCTGCACCGTCAGTTACTAAAGCGCGATCTGGTAAACGGATACGCAATGTAGAACCAATTTTAGCGCCTTCTACGGCAAAAGAATCATCATACTGACGATTCACGTTACGGGTGATCACTAGGTTGTTTTCAAGGATTTCTAAAGCCTTGCGAGTGATCATATCAATTGTTAAGATTGAATTTGACATGATATTTCCTTATATAAAAGTTAGCGGTTTTTGTTCGCTTCCCATGCCTTTGCTTGTCTAGCTCTTT
>Ga0209400_1002290_pt1 | contig 14646 bp, 11 predicted proteins | sample M_130807_EF_Meta_FD_187313 | JGI IMG/M metagenome (GOLD analysis project Ga0209400, IMG submission 187313) | Freshwater microbial communities from Lake Montjoie, Canada to study carbon cycling - M_130807_EF_MetaG (SPAdes) (version 2) | ecosystem: Environmental > Aquatic > Freshwater > Lake... | reverse complement strand
GCCGCCGTAACTCAGCACCACATGTTTGGGTATGGGAAACCAGGTGTAGTGCCTTGTGACATCGGGCAGATACGGCACGGGTTCTTTCAAGGTGAACTGCAGAGTGTAATCGTCCTCCACGCGAACACCAATATCGGCAAGCTCGAACAAATCCACGGCGGGTGCGGGAGGGCTGATTGTGGAGTCACCAGCCTTTCCGGCCAGAACGGTCAACAGGGCGCGACGGCTCTCGTCCGCAAAAGCCTCAGGCCAGGGAAACCGGTTGCCGGGATCTTCCAGGATCCAGCGCAGGGCCGGACGTTCGAGTTTGTCGAGACCCTTGTTGGCGACATAGCGCTTGCGTTCCTCAGCCGACAACTTCTTCCAGTCGGGCGACTTGCCGAGATCCGCAATGTCAATTGCGGCATCGCCCGCTGCATTGACTGTGGCGGCCATTTCCGCCGTGACACCATTGACCACTCCCGCGCGGGCGAGCAACTGGCAACGCATGTTCTGGTTGTATTCCTTCGCGTTTTTCAAAAAATACAGCATCTCGACATACGGTGCGGCAAGGTCGGGATGGAGCATCCGGTGATAGGCGAAAATGAAATCATGCGCGGTGAGATCCACGCCATCCGACCACGTTGCACCCTTGCGCAGATGGAATGTCCAGGCGGTGAAGTCCGCATTGTGCTCCCATTTTTCCGCCGCACCCGGCAACATTTTGGTGTCGCTGTCAGGACTGTCGGCTACCAGACCTTCAAACAAACTGCCGATCACCTTGGCTTCGATCACGCCGGTGACCAACTGCAGGTCCAGTGATTTCGGGTCGCCGCCATTCGAGACCAGCAGGATTTTCTCGCGATTCGCCTTCTGCACTTGGGTTTCGCGCTGACAACCCACCACGGCCAGAGCGAAACAGAGTATCATAATGCCGCGTGTCATCCTCATCAGCGGGGTTGTTCTCGCCCATTGCCAGACTTCTGGCAAGCCCATTCCGCAGCGAAAAATTTCATGCATCCAGCCGCTTGACAAAAACCTGTGATCCACGCCCGCTTTGTTCTAACAAAATTCGCCGCGCTTCGGGCAACGCCTCCGCCTGCGCTGCGCTGTAGCCCATGCGCTCTCGGAAGAAATCCGCCGCCCGATTGGTCAGGGCGAAGACCCGCGGCACGCCGCGCTCGACGGCGATTTTTTCCGCATAACGCACGAGATCGGCACCATATCCCCTGCCCTCGTGATATTGTTTGACATACAAGCAGGCAATCTCCGCACTATTCTCAGCGGGATACTCGTGCAGGGCGACGCAGCCGACGACGTTGTCATCAATGAGCATGACATGGTAATCCTCGATCCGCGCTTCGATCTCCTCATAGTTGCGAGGCACCAGAAAACTGCGGCGCACCGAGCGACCGATCATGCCCAGCAGTTCCGGAATGTCCTCGGAAATCAACGCGCGGATGATGCGATAGCTGTCGGCATGCACCATGGTGCCCACACCTTCGTTAGAGAACAACTCGTCGACCAGCACGCCCTGCCGCATGCCATCGAGCACGTGCACCCGCGACAACCCTTGCTGGCAGGCTTTCGCTGCGGCGAGCAATAAATCCACTCCGACAACTCCCTCGCCGCCCGCCACGACTGCCGCATCAGCCGCACGCAACGCATGAATCGGCGCCCCGTCGACCAGAACCCCCTTTTCCAACAGGGCGATCAGCTTTGTCGCGCTGAGTTTCAGGGCAAAAGCCACAATGACATCGTCGAACGGCCCGTGTCCCGTTCCATCAACCACCGGCACTTGCCCGCGCGCGAGGATTTCGAGCGTCTCCGCCGACAGCAGTCCGCTGTCCAGCGGATGCCTGGTCCGCGCGACCTTGATTTCGCATTCCAATCCCCAGTCGTAAAAATCCTTCACATCACCGCCAAGCACGACCAACACCAGTTTCACACCGACATCCTCCAGCGCGGCGAGGTCGAGCAAACATTCGGCAACCGCCGATTCCGGCAGCTTCCCGGCTTCGATCAGCACGACAAACAAACGCCCGCGGAATTGCGGCACGTATTGGAGCACGGCTCTGACATCGTTTTGCACGCGCCCCTCCTGACACAGCCGACACTGCCAATCAAGCATTCATTGCGAATCAAATCGGACAACATCGGACAAGGAATGTGAGTTTTTCTCACCTGTCAGAAATAGTCCTTTGCAGGGCACCGGGTCTGTGCGACTTTCGGCGCGTCATTGATCCACCAACCAATCGCCGCATCATGAAAAAAATCATTATTGCCCTGCTCACCCTGTTTTGCCCCGTGATTTTCGCCGCTGAAAAAGAAGGACTGCCCAAGCAGTTCACATCGCGCGACATCGAGGGCTGGAATATCCGCATCGACAACCGCCTTCTTCCCGGAGGCGCTCACGCTGCCGAAGGCGAAAAAGCCCTGAAGCTGCTCACCTCGCGCCTGGTCGCGATCACCTTTGTCGTTTCCGAAAAACCGCTCGCCAAGCTGCGTGCGGTGACCATCGAACTCGACTACGACTACGCCGACATGAAGTCGATGCAGTATCATCCCGAGGCTGGTTGGTTGAAGGAGAATGGCTATAGCGAAAACGTGGCCCGCTGCGTACAAATCCCATCGACAGCGGATTTCCTGTCGCCCTTCGACATCCACCGCATGCCCTGGGTGATTCTCCACGAACTGGCCCACGCCTACCACGACCAGGTGTTGGGATTCGACAATCCCAAGGTGCTCGCCGCGTGGAAAAAATTCTGCGACAGCGGGAAATATAAATCAGTGATGACCAGCCCCGGCAACATGCGCGAGCATTACGGCCTCACCAATCAAATGGAATTCTTCGCGGAAATGACCGAGAGTTATTTCGGGTCGAACGACTTCTATCCCTTCGTCACCGGCGAACTGAAGCGTGATGAACCGGAGATCTTCACAATGCTTGAGGAAGTCTGGGGTCCGCTGCCCGGTCGGGAAGCGAAGTAACCCGAGGCCACCCGCAACTCAAGGAGCCGGCGGCGGACTGTAGGTAGTGCTGCGCTGGTTGTTGTACAGCACCGCGTCGGAACCGTTGATGTGAGATGACACGGTGACTGAGGCACCATTTTTGAATGCGCTGTTCGGCAGCGACAGGTTGAAGCTTTTCACCGCACCGGGAGCCAGCGAAGGAACCGTTAGATCGGTGGTGCCCGACGGCGTGGTCACCGTGACCGGAACGTTCAACAACAAAGAGGTGCCCTGGTTCTGAATGTTTATCTGCACGGAAGCGGAAACGCCCTCGGCGGGCGGTGTGATGAAGTGCGAAGCCACCGCGGCATCCTGGATGTTGCCGCTGTCGCTTTGCAGGATGCGACCGAGATTCACCGCTCCAGCCCCCGTGAGCGGATCGGCACCGGCGGCACCGGTTTCGTTGGTATATTGATAGATCATCGCCACGGCCTGCGATGCGCTGAGATTGTGAGAGGACATCACTGCCGCGATCGACCCCGCAATGATCGGCGCGGAGGCACTGGTGCCATTGAATGAAACGATGGCATCGCCGGGATAAGCCGCGTTCACTCCCCAGCCGGGAGCCGACAGCGCGGTGTTGCTCGCCTGATTGGAAAACAGCAGGTGGTTGTTTTCGGCATCCACCGCCACCGCCGAAATCACTCCGGGATATCCCGCCGGATACGCGGACTGCGTATAGCCATCATTGCCACTGGAAGCCACCACCACGGCGTTTTTTTGTTGGGCGTAAAACACCGCATCGCGCAACAGCGAACTGTCGCCATAGGAACCCATCGAGATCGAAATGATCTGCGCACCGGCATCGGCGGCCTGCACGATTGCCTGCGCCATCAGCCAACTGTCGGACGTGCCGTTGTCGTCGGCGATTCGATACGAAGTCAACTGCGCCCCGGGTGCCGCGCCGGGAATGCTCAGCGAATTTCCGAGAATCAGGGAAGCCGTCGCAGTGCCGTGACCATTCCAGCCTTCGAAATTCTCCGCGCCAGGGACGATCATGACGTTTTCAATCGCAGAACCGAAAGCGGGATGAGGCACGACCCCGGTGTCGAGCAATGCAATTTTCACCCCGCTTCCCAGAGTCAGGTCCGCCGACTTCAGTCCCAGCCAGGCCAACAAATTGTTGCCAAGCGGCACGGCATTGTCCTGCACCACACCGCCACTGGGATTGGGGGTGTAGGCGGGATAAATGAAGCCCTGTTCCTCGGTGCCGTCGAGCAACGAATTGAAATCAGCGGGATCGAGAAACGAGACACGCAGCGCCTTGAGACCGTCCACGCGACCCATGACCCGGATGCGGTCCCCCGCCCGTTTCAAAAATGCCTCAAGGTCATCGAGCGAGTTGAACCGCAGAGTGCGTTGGCCCGACAGCGCCCCGGCCTGCAATGCGTCGTCGTCCAGACGAAACGAAGCCTTGCGTTCATTTGATGTCCCGAGTTTGCCCCACTCTGGCACATTCGCCGTGGATTCGTCAAACTCTGCCGCGGCAGGCTTGCTTTTCGCGGGACCAGTCCATGTGGATCGCCCCATGAACCATCCGCAGCCCAGGGCCACGACCAGAACCACCAGCAACCACAATACCGTCCGCCCGTTACGCATCTTCTTCGTCACTATAATAACGCCGCTATCCCGGCTTTGTCGCGAAAAATGTTTTCCCGGCCCTGTGATGCGAAAAATGGCCTGCCGCCCCTTGCTTATCGTGGTCACCACATCCTTCACATTCCTGCTCCATGTTCGTCTCTCCACACTTCAGCAATGCATTCAAACCCTGCATTGTGCTTCGGAATGGAGTTCGGGCGATTTCCCTCCAGATTGAGAGAATCCGCACCGGACGAGCTTCGAACGAGCCCGGCTCACTTGCCCTTGTTGATGGGGACTTCCGGGGTGGTGTCGACGATGGTTCTCACGACCGGTTCGGTCGAACCCGGAGTGAGGTGGACGAGAAAAATCCGCCGTGTTGTCTCGAGATACTGCAATTGTCGTTCGGTGAACGCCACCCATTCATCGGCCTGCTTGTAGTAAAAATTGGTTTGCGCCATGTTGTATTCGTTGACCTTGGTCACGGCGGGAACCTCGGTGATTTTTCCCGAGGGCAGCGGCAATTTGTGTTCACCGGCCTGCAGGGCGATCTCGACTGCGGTGAGGTTGATCACCCGCGACTGCCCTTTCCGGAAGACGTTCGGGGCATCATCGATCAGCACCACGCGGTAGGGCGGTTTGGTATTTTCCGGGGCGGGAAAAATGCACAAGTCGGCTTGTTTGATCTGGGCGGGAACCTTGCAGGTGGCGGCGAGCGAAGCCGAGGGGTTTTTCGGATCCACATTCGGCTGGGTAAACAACATCAGCGTGCCATTGGTCGTGAGCGCCACCTGCGGCGCGCCCAGACCTTCCACCACAAGATTCAATTTCACCATGGCGCCCGACTTGTCGGCGACGTAGAGATCCGCCACCGGGCTGATGGGATTGTGATAGACCGAGCGGATGAGGATCGCACCGTCAGCCTCCTGGGCGGAGAGCTGCGACAGGTTCATCAGTGACAGAGCAAGAGCGATGCGTAATGGATTCATGGGTTTGTTAAACTTCCTGCGGCGAAAGCCAGCGGAATGATACCAGCTTGATGCGCCGACCGAAAGATTTATTCATGGCATTTGCGGTGGCGGCATCATAGACGTTCAGGGTCGGGGCATCCACCGGATTGACATAGTCGGCTACCCGTTGCACAACAGCCTCGGCGAAGGCGCGCGCCAGCAAACGGCCGGAGGAATCAAGCGACTCGCCGCAAACGCGGATCACGAACGTATCCGCGCGCACGGTGGCGAGGGGTTCGATGATGTGCATCAGGTCGCCCTGGTTGATCTATCCCGGAGCTCCTTCCGCGGGGTTGCCGGTCGCCGCTTCCGGGGTTTTGTGTTTGTAGAGCGTTTGGTCGGCGACATCGGCTGCCGCAACAGGAATCTGGCTCGCGAAGCTGGCGGCATTGAGACCGGCGTCCTCGATCCCCGCCTGCAGGGCGCCCATACGGGTGAGCGTCGAATTGACTCCGATCTGGCGGTTGACAAATTCCGACATCGAAAGAAACGGACCGCGGGCGCGCACTTGTTTGACAATGGCGGTGGCGAGTTTTTCCAAATCCACTTCGTTCAACTCCCGGTAGCCATTCCACTCGTTGCTTTTTGCATTGTCGATCATGTTGGGATTCACAATGGCGTTCGAGGCATTGCCGCCATTGACCAGTGACATCGGCAGGACCGGGGTGGAGTTTGTGTTGACGAGACTCTTCATTTCCACCGCCGCTGTTTTCGGCCAGAGGGTGGGAATTTGCAGGCCTTTCATCGACGCAAGCATCGCCTTCCATGCCTGCACCGAAGTTGAGTTCACATTGAACGCGCCCCTGACCATCTGGTACTGCGAAGCCAGCAAGTAGCCGCCCAGGGCTGGCTTGCCGCCGGAGAGCAGTTCCGCGAGCGCATCATTGACCGACTTGCCCTGCGGAAGATAGGGCTGGTATGCCTGCGACAGCAGCGGCGCTTTCCCATTCATGAAATCCTGGAAGACCGCGGTGCTGGACTTTCCACCGTAGGGGGCGATGGTGGAAAAATAAAACTTGTCATAGAGAGCGTGGTTCGCCAGCACGCTGTGGTCGAGCAAGGGGTAGGATATCACCCCGGTTTGCAGCACCTTGCTGGTATCCATCAGCGGTGAGACGCTCGAGTTCGACACCGGCTGTGTGAAACTCGGCAGATACGAGGTGGTCAATGCATTGGATCGCCTGAAGTCAGAGAGCGAGAGCATGGGACCGGTTGGCAGTTCCAAAAACGACCCTGCCTTGATGCCGCGCGTGGTGGTATTGCCGGTCAGAACGTTGCCGCGGTTGGACGAGTCGATCTCAAACAGGTCGTCCACATTGTTGTTGACCTGGAGGAAATTCAGCTCGTGCGACTGCATGCCCGGCGTTTCCGTTTTCATGTCAATCATCGCGAGCGCACGTGCAGGATTGTTGTGCAGGAACGGTTTGCCGGCAAGGCGTCCGTCGCGCAAAACATTGAGCGCTCCTGCGGTAGTAGAACGCGAATTGGTTTCGTAAACTCCGCCGTTGGTTGTGCGCGCGGTGGCGGAGAAGAGTGCGAACGACTTGACATTGCCCTGTGCCGAGAGCGAGGTGGAGTTCGAATGATAGGCCGAACTGGCCTTGAATGCGCCGGACTGCGGGTATCGATAAGTCTGGCTGAAATATTTTTTCAAGGTGGTATCGTCGGCATATTGAAAATTCAAACCGCCATAGGCACGGGACTTGCCTGCGACCGTGATCGTGGCTCCTACCTCGAAGTGATCCTTGATGCCGCGGGTCGGGACCTTTACCGCGAATTCGATGGCAACATCGTCGTTGTCGGCCAAACCCAGCACTCCCAATCGGTTGTCGTTGGATATTCCATCGTCAAACTCAGAAGGGGTAAGCCAGTCGATATCATAACCCACGGACTTCCCGGCGAATCCCGGCTTGGCGGGGATCGCCACGGTCACATTGCCATTGACATCGGTGCCGGTCAGGTTGTTTTGGAAGTCGAAAAACTTGCCCTGTCCGTTGTTGAACGTCAACGACGGATCGAGTGCGGGACTGCAAACCAGCGTCTGACCTGGTTTCATGATGATGGGTCCGGAAGTTGCACCGCCGTCATAGCCAGTCCAGTTGGCAATGTCCATCGCGAATGATTTCTCCCCCTTTTCGCCGCCGTTGACGAACAACTCATTGATCGAAACCAGGTCCTTCATTTGTGGTTTGCCGTTGACGAAAAACTTGAATGCGATCGGCACGTTGCGGATCACGATCTGCAGTTTGTCGAATTTCAAACTGATGTTGTAAGGATTGTACAAGGTCACCACCGGAGTATAGACAAGGTGCCCCATGCGTTTCAGCGAAGGATCATAACTGGCCAGTCCGCCGGTCCATACGGCGTGCGAATCCCTTGTCACGAAGCTGAAAAGAACCTCGGCACGGGCAATCACCGGGCCGGGGAAAAATCCCGTCGATGCCACATGAGCCGTGGTGAAAATGGTTTGCGGTGGCTCGCCGGAATAGGTAGGTGATGCATCCGGGGTCGCGATGCCTTTGTAAATGTTGTAATAGCTGGCCAGAGCCGTCCAGCGGGGATCCGAAACCCCGGTGATCTTGTGCGTGGTGTCATACAAGCGCTTCGCATTGTATTTGATCGGCAGGGATGTGCCCTCGAACAACGAAGTAAGGTCCTCCTGCAAACCACCGCTGCGCACATTGGTGAGCAATCCTAACGAATAGGGTGTCACCGCGTTGCGGAATTTGCCGATCCGGGGAGTCAGGCTCGGAACGTCGGCCTGATTGAGCGAGATCAATTTTCCCGATGTTTCCGCAGCCTTGCCATACTCCACCGGAGTCAGGTCGGTGGGGAGAAACGAAAGCTTCGATCCATCGGTCGCGGTCACCACCGACGCGTCCGGCCGCTGTCCCGACATCAACGCGCGCTTCTTGGCGAGTGTTTCACTTTGATTGGGATCGCGATAGGAATTGATCCGGGCCTTGACGGCTTCGTCGGCGATGTGCCACGCATAATTGCCCTCCAGCACTCCGTTGCGCTCGATCGGCACGAGGCCTGCGATGACTTTTTCCGTGTCCGCAGCGCCAGCCCCCAGTGATCCGGCCCCAACGAGATCGACGACCTTGGAAGTCGCCGGCGTGGTCGGATAATTGCGATCCCATGTCGCCGTCAAGTCCTTGTCCGAGACCAGCCATTTGCGGAACCGGGTGGTTTTTTCATTGGCGTAGTTGAGGCTGGCTGCGTTGGGGTTCAGATCCCACGATGCCCAGGCCCCGGTGAGGTTGTGCTTGGCGGTAGTGGCGCTGATGATTCCGGATGTCGCCGAAACCGCCTTGTCCGGTCCCATCGTTTTTTGCAAGTCCCCCAGAGCCAGCATCAATGCCATCCGCGCATTGCTGCGCGCAGCCGACATCGCACTGCCCTGCGATGAGGCCCGCAAGCTCACAGCCGAAAGCGACAGCAGCCCAATGCCGACAAGCGTCAGCAAGACCAACAGACTGATGGTGATGATCAGCGTAAAGCCTTTGCTTTTGCGGAATTTGTTCACGGACTCTTCGATGTCGGCTGGTTGATGTGGGAATAATTGAATTTATAATGTAATCTCATTGAAACTACGCAGCCGGGCGAAACAACCTTGCAATTTGAATGAATGGAATCGGAAAACCTCGTGAGCATGAATTGTACCAAAACAATTTGCAGAACGCCATCAACGTATCACGGGAACAACGGATGTAAATACAAACAATAGGAAAAAAATTCGCAAAAAAAACACTGACCGAAACCGCGAAATCGAGAATGACGCCGAATTCGAAACGATAGCACTCGCCTATCTGTGCGGGCAATGGTAAAGCCGCGGCAGCAGATGAGGTCGATCAAAGACGAACTGGACAGACTCGTGGAGGCAGACCTGTGGCGAAACATCCATCCCGTTGAACGGGTCCAGGGCGCGCTGGTTCGCAAAGGCAAGCGGGAAATGTGGAATTTTTCAGGCAATGACTACCTCGGCTTGTCCTGCCATCGAGCCGTGCTGGAGGCCTTTGCAGAGGGCATCGGTCGCTGGGGAGGGGGAGCGACGGCATCGCGCCTGATCAGCGGATCTTCGCCGGCCCACGCGGATTTGGAATATCGCCTCGCCGCACTCAAAAACAGCGAAACGGCGCTGCTTTTCGGGTCGGGATATGCCGCGGCACTGGGAACCATCCCCGCGCTGCTCGGGCGCGACGACTTCGTGATTCTCGACAAATTGGCGCATGCCTGTCTCATCGATGGCTCCCGACTTTCCTCAGCAACTGTCAGGGTTTTCCCTCACAACGACACCTCCAGGCTGGAGAAGATCCTCCGCGGCTTGCGCGCCAAACACGGCGGCGAGCCAAGGATCTTGATCGCGACCGAATCGGTGTTCAGCATGGACGGCGACGTCGCGCCCCTGGCGGAACTGGTGCGACTCAGGAAGGAATACGATGCCCTGTTGCTGCTGGATGAAGCCCACGGATTCGGCGTGCTCGGCGAACAGGGAGCGGGACTTGCGGAGTTGTTCGGTTTGCAAAATGACATCGACCTGCAAATGGGCACGCTCAGCAAAGCAGCGGGGCTTTCGGGCGGATTTATCGCCACCTCCCGGATGCTGGCCGACCTGCTGATTCAGCGCGCACGATCGTTCATCTATTCAACAGCCCCTCCCCCGGCGCTCGCCCATGCCGCATGCGCCGCTGTGGCGATCATTTCGTCGGACGAAGGACGCGTGCTCCGAAGAAAATTGCAGGAGAATATCGAGCTGCTCACGGCAAGTGGTATCACCGCCGCCCCAGCCACCCCGATCATCCCCGTGATCCTCGGCACGAATGACCGCGCTCTCGGGGCGGCGGAAAAACTGGAGCAGCAAAACCTGCTGGTCCCGGCCATCCGCTATCCGACCGTGGCCCGCAACACCGCCCGGTTGCGCATCTCGCTTTCCGCCAGCCATCCTCCCGAAGCGATCCAGCAATTGAAAACGGCATTGCAAAACCTCGACTGATCAAAATCCCCGACATGCCCGTGGTTTCGCTTGCATTTGATTGCGGCATTCGCCATTTTCCGCGCAGCAAAGCAAAGCCTATGAAAAATTCCCTAACGCTACTCTGCGGCCTTCTCCCCCTGACAGCGCTCCACGCCGAGGAAGGTTTCGTGTCGCTCTACAACGGCAAGGACCTCAGCGGCTGGACCGTTGTCAATGGCGATGGCAAATTCGCGGCCGAAGGCGAATGCATCGTCGGCAGCGGAAAAGATGTCAAATCCAACACCTTCCTGCGCAGCGACAAAACCTACAAGAACTTCGATTTTCATTTCGAGATGAAATTCGACGACCTCTCGGGCAACTCCGGCATGATGTTCCGCGCCTTGCAGAAACCCGGCAACGACGGCAGGGTTCATGGCTATCAATGCGAGCACGACAATGGCAAGGCCCGGGCCTGGACGGCGGGGCTTTACGACGAAGCGCGGCGCGGCTGGCTCTACCCCGACAAATCCGACAAAGAGAAGCAGGCGGAATTCACAAAAACCGGGCAACAGCTCATCAAGTGGGACGACTGGAACAAGATCCGCATTCTTTGTGAGGACAAGCACATCCAGATCTGGCTCAACGGCGAAAAACGGGTCGACTACACCGACACAGCCCCGGAGTTCACGGCCGAGGGATTTTTCGCTTTGCAGGTGCACGGGGGCAAATCCTGCAATGTCCGCTGGCGCCATCTCGAAATCAAAACTCTCTGAGCGAATTCTGCTCCGCATTCTTTTCCTGCCATGGGCTTCTTCAAATCTCTGTTCAACAAAATCACCAATCGTGCGGAAATCGAATGGGATGAATTGGAAGCCGACCTCATCGCCGCCGATCTTGGAGTCAAGGGCGCGATGGCCATCACCGATGAACTGCGCGCGTTGGGACGAAAAATCACTGCGGATGACGTGATCGCCGCAGCCCGCCAGCACATCGGCAAACGACTGCCCGCCTCGCACCCGCTGCCGGAACTGCGCAGCGACGGATTGCCAACGGTGATCATGCTGGTGGGGGTGAACGGCGTGGGCAAAACCACCTCCGCCGCAAAACTCGCCCACTGGCTGCACCGGCAGGGCCACAGTGTCATGCTCGCCGCAGCGGACACCTTCCGCGCCGCCGCTGTGGAGCAGCTCGAACAATGGGGGCGGCGACTGCAGATTCCCGTGATCCGCGGCAATGCCAATGCCGATCCCTCGTCGGTCTGTTTCACAGCCCACCAAAAGGCCATCGCCGCACAAACCGGTTTCCTGATCTGTGATACCGCCGGTCGCCTGCACACCCGCCACAACCTGATGGAGGAACTCGGCAAGATCCGCAGGGTCATGGGAAAGAACGACCCGACGGCTCCCCACCTCACCCTGTTGGTCGTCGATGCCAGCACCGGCGCCAACGCACTGCAACAGGCGAAGGAATTCCACAAGGCCTGCCCCCTCGACGGGCTGATCGTCACCAAAATGGACGGCTCGGGCAAGGGCGGTATCGCGGTGAGCATTCACGAACAATTGAAAATCCCAACCTGCTTCCTCGGAACCGGCGAGGAACCCGGAGCGTTTGAATCCTTCGACCGCGAAAAGTTCATCCATGAGATGATCTAACAAATTTCGCGTGATGGTTCGCTCGAAAAATGTCCACAATTTCATTCGCATTGAAAAACAAAGCCGCGTATAGTTTCCCAGCCCGATGATCACGATATCCGACCAGGCCGCCCAGGCATTGAGCGTCATGCTCACCCAGAAAAACGCCCCTGCCACAGCGGGTTTGCGGCTCGCCGTCGAGCGCGGTGGCTGCGCGGGTTTGCAGTATGCGATGCAGATCGGCACGGCGGAGCCCGGCGATGTCACGGTGACCCATGCCAGCGGGGTGAGATTTTTCATCGCCGCCGATAGTAAGTCGGTGCTCGAGGGCAGTCATGTTGATTATTCCGATTCTTTGAGCGATGCAGGATTCAAAATCAGCAACCCCAACGCGGTCAGGGCCTGCGGTTGCGGCACCTCCTTTGAACCAGCGCCGCATGCGGGGGTGGAACCCGCCGCAGGGCAGCCCTGTTCGTAATCCATCATGGCCCGCTCGAAAATCGCCGACTTCGCACGCAAGCGTCCTCCGTATTTTTGGTGGCTTCTCGCCCATGCGCTGGCGATTTGTTTCAGCACCGTCTCGTGGATACTTTCGCTATTCATCTTCAACAACCCGGAACTGCCCCAGAACTACAACATTCTGAAAAAAATCGGTCGGGCACCGGTTCCCCAGTCCTCCACCGCCCTCGATGCGCCACAGGGGGAATCGATCCGCCCCGAAACCATCTATCGGAACTACGCCCTGTACGCGCTGCCGACCAACCGCAAAAAACTCACCAAAACCAACAGCCGCCTGTTGAGAGCCTATTTGCAAAGCTACACCGAGGACGAGAAGCCGATCTACATCGAGGGCAACTATCGGATCCTGCAAATCCGTCCGCTGGTCGAAACCGACATCCTTTTCCCCGGATTCGCGATCCGCGCACAGGCCCTTGTGCAGCCCGACAAACTCCGCCCGCCCGGCCCCTACCCGGTCCTGATCGAATATCTCTACCCCTGTGACAATAAAGCGGCTTTCACCTGGTTCAAACCAGGCGACCTGCTGAACATCCAGAAAATCCCCAACTGTGCGACGATCCTTCACATTTCCCATCTGGGCAGTGTCGATGAACCGATCATCAATCTCACGGTGGTTCCCGTTGCCTATGGAGATTACAGGATCGGCGAAAACAGAACCTTGAGCATCTCCCCGCCCACCAGGCTGAACCTCGCCGCATCGATGCCGCTGTTTTCCGAAGCGATTCCGGCAGGAGATTGACAACACTGAGGAATTCGCACGGGCGGGCGTGATTCGTGCCGGACTATACGAATTCCAGGGCATCAAGAATGATCCAGGCCAGCATCACGATGCCGATCGCAAGTTTGATCAGCATCCCTGCCACCGTGCCAAGAACACTGCCCACACCCGAAACCACAGCAGGTGCCGTTTCCTTCTTGGCAAAAATCAACTCAAATGCCAGCGCGCCGATCAAGGGCCCCAAAATCAGTCCGATTGGAAAAAAAAACATGCCTGCCAAGCCGCCGATGAGTGCCCCCCACGCTCCCCACTTGCTGCCGCCGAACCATTTTGTGCCGGCCGCGCCACTCAAAAACTCCAAAACCTGGGACAATACCAGCAGCAACGCCAGAATCAAAAATGACCACCAGTGCAGACCCGATGCATCGCCGAGGATCAATCGGTGCGCCACGGCTGCGAGCAATAAAAGCAGGTGGCCCGGCAGAATCGGAATGAGACAACCGATGATTCCGGCAAACAACAAACTCCCTGTCACAACCCATGCCAGCGCATGCCCGGTCAGCGCCCACCCTGCGCCGTGCCCGATGCTTTCCCCCAGTGCGGTGCCGATTTCCGTCATCGCCAACACGCTAGCGGCTGCATCCGCCGGGTCAAGCTGGGGAATAGATTAAAAAAAGAAAAAAATCAACAAACAAAATATTTTGGTAGCGACGTTCTATTTTTCGAGTAGAATCACATCGCTCAACCGAGTTACTACAAACAACCATTACACCAACTAAATCATGAAAAAACTATTGTGGACCACCATCGCATCCTTCGTATTCGCAGGCTTTGCATTCTCAGCTGATTGCGACAAGTGCAAGAAGAAGGACGGCGCGGAAGCCAAGAAAGAAGAAGGCACCGTAGCCGAAGGCAAGTGCAAGAAGAAGTGCGATAAAGACGAAGAAAAGGAAGAAGGCACCCTGATCGCTGGCAAATGCAAGAAAGAGTGCGACAAGGAAGCTGAAAAAGAAGAAGGCACCCTTGCTCATTGCGGCAAATGCGGCAAAGACGGCAAACACAAGGACGGCGACAAAAAAGACGGCGAAGAGAAGAAAGAAGGCACCCTGATCGCCGGCAAATGCAAGAAAGAGTGCGACAAGGAAGCTGAAAAAGAAGAAGGCACCCTTGCTCATTGCGGCAAATGCGGCAAAGACGGCAAACACAAGGACGGCGACAAAAAAGACGGCGAAGAGAAGAAAG
>Ga0209400_1002288_pt1 | contig 14650 bp, 14 predicted proteins | sample M_130807_EF_Meta_FD_187313 | JGI IMG/M metagenome (GOLD analysis project Ga0209400, IMG submission 187313) | Freshwater microbial communities from Lake Montjoie, Canada to study carbon cycling - M_130807_EF_MetaG (SPAdes) (version 2) | ecosystem: Environmental > Aquatic > Freshwater > Lake... | reverse complement strand
AACCTTGTATGCGCATTTCTCTCAATTATTGGCCTATCCAGGGCAACCGGTAAAAGGAGGAGATATCATTGGTTTGGCAGGAAGTACTGGCCGTTCAACTGGGCCACATTTGCATTTTGAGGTTCGATTTAAAGGAGAAAAAATCAATCCATCCACCTTGATTCATTTTCCAAGTGGATCCTTGTTAACAGATACCTTCCAAGTTGAAAAAGGTTGTTTCAAACATTTGTATGAAGTTAAATCTGCAAAATTAAAGGCCCAAGTACCCAAATATACCAAAGCTAAAAAGAATGATACCCTCAGAAAAATAGCTGCCAGGTATGGTTTGAGTTCAAAAAAATTGAGCAGATTGAATAGAATTTCTTCTAAAACTAAATTAAAAAAGGGTAGAAGAATTAGGCTTCGTTAATTCCTTTTAAAAATTTAAGCACTGAATTTCTTAAGGCCAATGCTTGGTCAGCATGTACCCAATGTCCAGCATTTACAATGGTTTCTAATTCATATCTCGGAAACAGTTCAGCTATTTGTATCAAGTCATTGTCTTGAATATAAAGCGAATTTCCCCCTCTTATAAATAACACATCACCTAAAAATCGACGATTGGGCTCAATGGCTTTTACCACTTGTTCGTAATCTTTTAAAAGTACTGGAACATTCATTTTCCATTGGTAGTTTCCTGTTTCTAAACGCTCCAAATTTTTCATTACAAACTGTCTTACTCCAAAATCAGGTAAATAAGGCATTAAAGCATTTTCAACTTCTTTACGCGTTTGCATTTTTTCAATATGCACTTCCTCTAAAGCCTTTAATACATCGTCATGGCCTCTTTTGTATTGTTTAGGCGCAATATCTACTATGATCAAATGATTCACGATTGTAGGGTACTGCAAAGCAAATTCCATGGCAACTTTACCTCCCATTGAATGCCCCATGATATGTACCATTTTTAATTTATGGTTTTGAATGAATGAATACAAATCATCAACCATATCCTGAATGGTATGAGATGACGCATGAAACGATTTACCATGGTTTCTTAAATCAATAGCAAATACTTTATAGGAATTGCCAAGTTCATTTGCAATAGTATGCCAATTGTCTAAAGAACCTAAAAAGCCATGCAATATCAACAAAGGATGGCCATTGCCGTATACTTTATAATTCATACTCTCCTATTAAAAAAAGCCGGATAAACCGGCTTTTCATTACTTTAATTCAGTTAAAACTTTTTTGGCATTCACATTTTCTGGATCCAACTCCAATACTTTTTTGTAGCTTTCTTTTGCTTTTGTTTTGTTATCAGCCACTTTATCGCGAACCAAATAGTAATAGCCTAAATAACTATATGCATTGATGAGGTCTTTTTTCCATTTCTCTTTGTTCGCCTCATATTTTGTGGCATCTGCTGTTTGTAATTCAATGTATTTATCCATTAAAGGCTTTGGTAAATCAGTTTTAGATTCAGGATCCAACGATGATAAACTCATAGCCCTCCAATAGTAAGCTTCTGCATAATCTGCTTTCATTTCATTTACTTTAGCAAAAGCTGTATCAGCATCATAATAAGCTTTTCCAAAATAGTAGGCTTTGCCCATGAGGTAATAATCAACAATACTTGGCTTTTTTACCAAACCAATGTACTTCTTAAACATATCACCGGCATCTTTAAACTTTTTCAATTTGTTCAATAACTTAGCGATGTCTGTATATACTTCAACCTGACTTGGGTCTATTTCCAATGCTTTGCTCATGTGTGCAGATGCCAAAGAGTCTTTGCCTACCACTTTAGATTCAAGCCTTCCTAAGTACAAATAATCAGTTGCAGTAATTTTACTGCTATCAGTTTTGCTGAAATAATAAGTCAAAGCTTCTAATCCAGCATTTGCTTTTGCTGTATCTGTTTTATTGGCAATGATTTCATAAACAGCATAAGCTTTAAGTTTGAATAGCAAGTTGTTTTTCTTGTCTGTTTTCTGAATTTCTTCAATTTTCTCTAAAGCAGATTCATAGTCTTTACTTAAAAATAAAATTCTAGCGAATCGGATTTGGTTAGCTGTACTTGGTTCAGAATTATTCAAATAATTACTGAAGGCTTCTTTTGCTTTTGCAAAATTACGTTTTGCATAATGCAACTCTGCTTGGTATTTCCATGCAGAAGCATAGTTTGGATCTTTTTCAAAAGCCCTGTTTAAATCTGTTTGTGCGGCCTCATAATTCTTAACCCTTAACCAAATGACAGCCACTCTTGAATAAGCTTTTGGATTGTTTGGTTCAAGGGCAATGGCTCTTTCGTAAAAGGTTGCTGCATTTCCACCATCATTTCTTTCTAAATACACATCACCAGCAGCAATTAAGAAATTATAGTTCTTTTTATTTTGCTCATAACCCATCACAACCAATTGTTCAGCTGAATCAAGCATTTTATCTTGCGCATTGTTTACCATAGCTGAAGCAACCAATTCTAGCGCTTGAATATCGGTTACCACACCATTTCTGGTTTTACTAAATGAAAGGGCTTTGTTAAATTGTGTCAAAGCCAAATCTTTTCTGCCTTCCATCAATCGTAATTCTCCCAATCCAGCATAATTACTTGCATGATTTGATGCATTTGCAATACCACTCTGATAGCTCATTTCAGCAGAATCTAACTGAATTAAATTAACATAGGCTTGTCCTAAATAAAAATACAATATACCATTGCTTGGCTCTTGTTGAATCATTGATTTGAAGTAGTTTCTGGCTTGTTCATACTTTTCAAAATCCAATGCTTTCATTCCAGCATCGTATTGCTGTGCTTTTAAATTTTGGAAGCCCAATAAAATGAAGGCTAAACTTAAATAAATGGTTCTCATTGTAAAATTCTTATTGTGTTAATTCGATGGTTCTGATGGCAGCCCTTGAGGGAACTAAACCAGCTTTTAAGATGATTCTTTGTCCTTGGTCGCTTGATATAAAACTAGCAAAGCCTGTGCCAAGCCCAGATTTAGCTTCTCTGCTCACTAAAAAAACTTCTCTCCAAAACGGATATTGTTTCAAGTGTATATTGGCTTGAATGGGCTTCCAAGTAATGCTTTCATACTTAATTTGAGCTGGTACAATATCTGCTACTCTAATTTGTTTGTAGAAATATTTGACCAAACTATCATCAGGATCACTGATCCAACTGATGCCAATAATACCTATTGCATGTTTGTTTTGTTCAACATAATCTACAACTTCCTTATTTGATTTCAAGGCAAAACATTGTTTGCTGATTTGATTGTTCAAACCCAAACTGTCTTTCAAATGGCGAATGGCTCCAGAGGCAGGGTTATCAAATACCACCTGTATTGGCCCTTTGTGGTTTGGATTGAGTTGACTCCAATCAGAGATTTCACCATTCAATATTTGCTTAATCTGCTCAATTTTAAAAAGCGTATCTTGATTGGATTGGTTCAAAATAAAAGCAATCGCATCATAAGCAATTTTGATTGACCTAGAACGTGCAATATTTTGGGATTTTAATTGATTCTCTTCCTCATTATTCATTTTGCGGGTAACGAAAGCCATTCTAGCACTGTCTTTCAATACCAAATTGATGGCACTTTGCTCATCAGTAAATACAAATTGAATTTTTGCATTTGGATACAGAGCTTCAAATACTTCCTTTTCTGCCTCTGCAATTGGTTTTAAACTCTCATCACAACTAACGGTTATATGTCCAGAAGTAGGGGTGTCCGTTGCTTTGGGCTTTTCATCTTCACAAGCGATGGCCATTAAACACAAAACAAAGAATTGAAAAAGCTTTTTTATCATGATTTATAAAATCTATACAAACGAATAATTCCATAAAAAACCAAAGCCAATGCAATGATATTTCTAGAAGTACTGCTCATTTCCGCCAATACAGGATAAATATAAACCAATATTCCCATCACTATGTACAATACCCCCATAATGGCGTGCAAATAACGTATCAAATTCTTTTCCTTTCTGAGTTTAGTTCTAGTACAGCTATAAAAAAGACCTGATTAATGATACAGCAACAGAATTGCATGTAAAATTAACCAGGTCTGTTCAAATTAGTTTAATTGGAAACGAATAGGTAATGTGAATTTTACATAAACAGGTTTTCCATTTTGTTTACCAGGCGTCCAAGGTGGCATTGATTTTACAACACGCAATGCCTCTTCATCTAATCCCCAATTGAGTTTTTTACCAACTTGTTCCAATTGTGAAATTTTTCCATCAGCGCCTACAACGAAAGTCAAAATTACTTTTCCTTCAATGCTATTTTCTCTTGCCAATGGTGGGTATTGGATATTTTTACTCAAATACTTGTACATTTCTTCAGTACCCCCTGGAAACTCAGGCATTTGTTCAGCAAATGTCATGATTTCTGGAGCATCTCCGTCTCCGTTACCTTCAACCAAACTGGCATCAACACCATTTGGGTCACCTTCAACAGTTGCAGCACCAGCATCTTTGTCTTTCAAGTCTTCTTGAGCAGGTGGTGGTTCATCTTGAGGAACTTCTTCATCCGGTTTAATTTCAGGAGGTGTAAATTTTACAGTACTCTTCAATGGTGGAGGCGGTTCTGTAGGAGGGGGTGGTGGTTCGTTTTTATCAATTGGAGGTGGCTCTTCTAGGGTATTCACTTCAGTTACCTTTACCTCGTTTTCTTTTGGAATTTTTGATTTGATATAATTGATAATTACAGGAGCAGAGATACAAGTAGTAAACAACAAGATAGAGAATACAATTCCCTTTAAGGTGTTTTCATCGCTTTTTTTACGAAGCACATAAGCACCATACGATTGGTTTCTTCCTTGAAAGATGAGATCAACCCATTTGTTTTCGAAAATGTTAACTTTAGCCATGTCTTGATCTTTTATTTAACTGCCATTGCTGTTTTAATCAAATCTCTTTCAACATCAGTGATATCAACAATTGCATATCGTCCAATATTGCAAATCAACATTTCATCTAAGATGTCAACCAAATTTTTGTACTTGGCTTTGTCATCTGCTTTGATAACGACAATCAAGGCATCTTTGTTGTTTTTGATTGCAGAAATATTTGCACGCATGGTTGCTTCATCAATCTTGTTCAATCTGTACATTTCTTTGTAAATTGGAATTGAATCAAGGTTATTAAAGCCTTTAGCAGCAAGTAATTCTCTGTTTTTGGTCAATAGGGTAGAGCGAATTCCAGATTTACTGAAATCAGTAATGATTGGTGTTTCTGGTTCACCTGTTTTTTCGTTAATGAAATAATAAACAATTTTATCATTCTCAGTTAACAAAACTGTGATTGCTTGAGAAGCTTTCACTTTTGTTTTATCAACTTCTTCAACTTTGTCCTTTACGGGCATGTTGATTTCCATTGTTTTTGGTTTGTTCATGGAAGTGGTCAACATGAAAAAGGTAATGAGAAGAAAACCCAAATCTACCATGGGTGTAAAATCTACTCTTGTGGAGAGTTTCTTCCCTTTTGGTTTACCACCTTTTTTATGGCCACCGCCACCGCCTTCTATTTCTGCCATAGTTTTTTTATTCTACCGGTTCGGTATTTAAGTTGGTTATAAAATTAAATCGGTTCACTTTTTTATCCTGTAAAGTGGCAATGACTTGCTTCACAATAGGATAATTCGTTTCTTGATCACCTTTAATCGCAACACGAACATTGTTATTTACCAAACGAGATTGCCAAATCCAATCAGCCAATTCATTGTTTAATGAATCTGCAGGAATACCTTTTTGTTGAATTTTAGCTCTTTCTTCAGTTTTTAATGCCAATAACCCTTTGAGTTGACCAAATGGAACACCAAAGCTTGACATCAAAGAAAAGCTCTTGATTTCTTCTGGGCTGAAACTAACTTGTTTCAAAGCAGCCATTTTTTTAATCAATTCTTCTTTGTATTGCTGACCTTCTAAGTCAAAGAAAACTCTTCCATCTCCAGCAATGGTAATGGTCATGATATCGATATCTGGCAATGGCACTTCTGCAATTGAAGATGGCGCATTAACAGTTACCGGTTCGTCCGGTTTAAATTGCGTTGCGAGCATAAAGAACGTGAGGAGCAAGAATGCTACGTCTGTCATAGCAGTCATGTCCACAGAGGTACTCTTACGCGGCACTTTAACCTTAGGCATAGTTTTAAATTAGTGTTTGGAAATCCGATTAAGAAACAATTTTTATTTATGCTTTTCGGCAAAAGTTTGAACAATGCTAAATCCAGCCTCATCGATTGTGTATGTAACCTTATCAATTTTAGTGGTAAAAACATTGTACATAATAATTGCGATTGCAGAATTTCCAATACCCAATGCAGTATTGATCAAGGCTTCAGAGATACCATTTGCCAAACCAACTGAATCTGGAGCACCACCTGTACCTAAAGCTGAGAACGCACGAATCATACCCAATACGGTTCCTAACAAGGCGATCAAAGTGGAAACTGAAGCCATGGTAGCGATAATTACCAAGTTCTTCTCTAACATAGGTAGTTCTAAAGTTGTTGCTTCTTCTAATTCTTTTTGAATAGCCAAAACCTTTTGGTCTTTGTCCATACCAGAAGTAGCTTCCATTTCTTTGTATTTAACCAATGCAGTTCTTACAACGTTTGCAACCGAACCTTTTTGCTTGTCGCACTCAACTATTGCCGCATCAACGTTGTTAGAAGAAAGGTGTCCTTTCACTTTTCTTACAAAAGCTTCTGCATTACCAGTTCCTTGTGCTTTACCAATGGTAAGGAATCTTTCAATTGAAAAAGTCAAGCTCATCAAAACCAATGAGAGTAAGATTGGTACAATAAAACCACCTTTGTATACCAATCCTAATACATGCCCAATGCCTTCTTCAACTGGGTGATTAGCTGGGTCTCCACCTTGAAAATTAGATGAGTTACCCAATACAAATTTGTAAATTAAAATACCGGTAATAACCAGAATTGGAATAGCGAAAGAAGCGAATTGACTCTTTAATGCGCTTTCTTTTTTAGGAGCTGCTACCTTGTTCATTTTTTTTATTTTTTATTATTTAATTGTTGCAAAAAAAGTCATTTTAATTGAAATACCAAGCCGTTAAATATGAAATAATTATGAATTATACTGATTTTTTAGAACTCATTTTTTTAAAACAAGCCAGTAACCAATGAAGGCATAATGCCTACAATCAATACCAATACCAAACACAACCACATCACCAATTGATTAGTCAACGAAATTTCTATTTTGGTTTCATTGGCTGGTTTTGCGTACATGGCAATTACCACTTTCATATAGTAATAAACACCCACCATAGAACTTAATATCCCTATGAGTACCAGATAGAAATGTCCATTTTGAAGGGCTTCACTAAAAATATAAAATTTTCCAAAAAAACCTGCAAAAGGAGGAATTCCAGCCAATCCTAACATGGTTGCACTCAAACATGCGGCCAAAATTGGATTCTTTTTACCTAATCCGTTGAAAGCACTGATGTCTTCTGAACCTGTAGATTTGAAAACAGCCATTGCAATTGAAAAGGCGCCAATTGTTGAAAGGGCATAGCCAAATCCGTAATAAAGTATAGATGAACTTGGAAATGTTGCAGCACCAATTAAGCCAATCAGTAAATATCCTGCATGGGAAATCCCAGAATAGGCCATTAGCCTTTTGAAGTTGTCTTGAGCCAATGCTGATAAATTACCGGTTACCAAAGACAAAATTGCAACAGTAACAATCAACCATTCAAATTTCAACGGAATGAGGTAAGCAAAAACATGCAAGAATTTATAGAAAGCAGCAAATCCTACAACTTTAACGAGCGTACTCATAAATGCCGTAATGATACTAGGTGCTCCTTCATATACATCTGGGGCCCAGAAATGAAATGGAGCAGCAGATACTTTAAAAAACAAGGCAAATAAAATGAGTAAAACACCTGTAAGGAATAGGGGAGTTACTACATCACCACTTGCATATTCAGCAATTTTATTCAAATCAAAACTTTGGGTTGCACCATAAACCAAGGCGATGCCAAACAGTAAAAAACCAGAAGCAAAAGAACCCATCAAGAAGTATTTAAAACCAGCTTCGTTTGATTTGATATCAAATCGTTTACTACCAGATAAGGCATACAATGAAATACTCAAAGTTTCAACCCCAATAAAAAACATCACCAAATTGGTATAACCCAACATCATTTGCGCCCCGCAAAGCACAAAGGTCATAATGGCCATATAATCACTGATATGGTGTTCTTCATCAGCATAATATTCTGAAGCCAGCATCAAAATTAACAAAGTGATAAATATAGCCAAGGCATTGAAGCCCACTGTAAAATTGTTCACTTCAAGCATATTGCCCATGAATGAACCTGGTTGATTCCAGTCATGAATATTGATGCCAAAAAGGATACTCAATCCCAAAATTAAAATTGGGCTGATCCATTTACGAAGTTTGATTACTTCCAAAACCATCAAACCAAAACCCAATACAGATGTATATATAAGCGTATTCACAGTGTAATTATATTAATTTGATTAATTGATCAATTGCTGGTTGAGTCAAATTGGTTACTATTCCTGGGAAAATACCCAAAATAAAAATCAATGAAATGATTCCAATCAAAACTACTTTCTCATTCCATTGCAATGCTTCCATTGGTTCTGAATGTTCTGTAGTATCACCTAAAATGGCGGTTTGATACATCTTTAACATATAAACTGCACCTAAAATGACACTGGTTCCTGCAACAGCACCCAACCATACATTGTATTTGAACAAACTGTAAAGCAACATAAATTCTCCAACAAATCCATTGGTCAAAGGCAAAGCAACTGCTCCCAATACCACAATCAAAAAGAAGGCTGCAAACCAAGGCGATTGCAAACGAATACCGCCTAATTGGTGAATTTGTAAAGTTCCTTTTCTATTTAAGATGATATCTGCACAGAAAAACAAACCAACCACATTGATACCGTGAGCCAACATTTGAACCAATGAACCTTGAATACCTTCAACGCTTAATGTAAAAATACCAGCGGCAATCAAACCTACGTGGGCAATTGAAGAATAAGCAAATAATTTTTTCAAATCTCTTTGCATGATAGCGATGATAGATGCATAAACAATACCTGTTACAGACAATGTAATTACAATAGGTTGCCATTCTATCATGCCGGCCGGAAAAATTGGCAATAGCCATCTCAACAAACTGTAAGTTCCCATTTTTAACATGATACCCGAGAGCAACATGGTGCCTTGGGTAGGGGCTGACTTATAAGTATCAGGCTGCCAAGTATGGAATGGAATGATTGGGATTTTAATGGCAAAAGCTGCAAAAAACATCCAGAATAACCAAGTTTGGTTGCAAGAGCAAGTATGTTGTGTTGAAAGTACAGACCAATCCAAAGAATGATTAGGCATTCCCATATACAAATACAAGAATCCAAACAACATCAATAAACTTCCTGCCAAGGTGTAAATGAAAAACTTCAAGGTTACTTTAGGGCTATTTTCGTCACCCCAATTGAAGGCAATAAAGTAAATTGGAATAAGCGCCAATTCCCAGAAAATATAGTAAATAAAACCATCTAAAGCCATGAATACGCCTAACAATGCAAAGTGCATAAATGAAATCAAAGCATAAAAAACAGCGGGTCTTTTGGTATCTCTATTGAAGCCAGAAAGTACAATAAATGGTACCAACAAATTGGTTAAAATCACCATCAATAAACTGATTCCATCCAATCCAAAATGGATATTTATTTGAGGTTTGTTCACCCAAGGCATTTGAAATTCAAAAGCTTCCGATCCATTTTGTTGAAAAACTTGATAAGCATATACGGTAAAAACAGCTTCAACTAAACCAAATACCAATGCCAATGGTTTAGCCGCCTTTTCATTAGCGAACAAAAGCAGAATGGCTGCCAATAAGGGTATAAAAAGTAATTCTAAACTAAGCATTATAAAATTATTTGAATGAACATAACTATAACCATACTCAAAACCATCGCAATCAAGTAGAATCCAGTGCTTCCAGTCTGAATCAAGCGGTATATTCTACCTGTAGAATCAACAATCAATGCTGTTAAATTAACAAGCAAGTCAATCACCAGTTTGTCTATTAGTACCAATAATAAATCACTTAAAATAAGCATTGGATTGACAATTACTTTATGGTAAAACTCATCCACATAAAATTTATTGGCAACCCATTTACTCAATCCAGACAGTGCTTCCTCATTCTCTGGAATTACTTTCTTTTTCATGTACAAATGGAAAGCGTAGTAAATACTAACTAAAGCAGCAAGGGTAGCAATACCCATCAATAACCATTCTTGTTCATGTGTCAATGCATGTGCCTCAACTTTCAAAGATTTTGAAGCCATAAAAACTGGACTTAAAAATTCAGACAATTGATGCGTAGAACTTAAAACAGCTGGCAATCCTAAGAAACCACCAAAGGCTGAAAGTACGGCCAATACCATTAAGGGTAAAGTCATAGATATTGGTGATTCGTGCAAATGCTTGTATTGTTCTTCGGTGCCTCTAAATTCTCCATAAAACACCAAAAACAACAACCTGAACATGTAAAACGCAGTAATCATTGAGCTGATACTCAACAATGCCCATACCAACAAATTGTGTTCAAATGCTTTGGCCAATATTTCGTCTTTAGAGAAGAATCCGGCGAAAGGAAAAATGCCAGAAATGGCCAAAGTAGCAATTAGGAAAGTCACAAAGGTCAACTTGATTGACTTGTTCAAACCTCCCATTTTACGAATGTCTTGTTCACCGCCCATTGCATGGATAACACTACCAGCGCCTAAGAACAATAAGGCTTTGAAAAATGCATGAGTCATCACATGGAACATACTGCTTTCAAATGCGCCAAGCCCAATAGCTGCAAACATCAAGCCTAATTGCGACACAGTTGAATAAGCCAATATTTTTTTGATGTCATTTTGTTTGATGCCAATGATTGCAGCAAACAATGAAGTAGCAATTCCTACAATTAAAATGATATGTAAAGTAAAAGGAGCCAATGCAAACAAGAGGTTTGATCTGCAAATCATGTAAATACCTGCGGTAACCATTGTTGCTGCGTGAATTAAGGCAGAAACAGGAGTAGGGCCAGCCATTGCATCTGGCAACCATGTATACAAAGGAAGCTGCGCACTTTTACCAGTTGCGCCTATAAACAACATCAAAGTGATGAAAATTAAAACAGGCGCATTCGATTCAAATGACACCAATTGGTTTTGAATGTCCATAAAATCTAAGGTTCCGAAATGGAATACCAGGGCGAAAATTCCAATTAAAAAGCCTAAATCACCAATTCTGTTCATGATGAACGCTTTCTTGGCAGCATTGTTATAGGCTTGATTTTTAAACCAAAATCCAATCAATAAATAAGAGCATAAGCCAACACCTTCCCAACCAATAAACATGACTGCATAGTTGTTACCCATGACCAATAAAAGCATGAAAAAGATAAACAGGTTCAAATACGAAAAGAACCTTGTGAATCCTTCATCATGGTGCATATAGCCCATAGAATATAAGTGAATTAGAAATCCTATTCCTGTTACAACCAATAACATAATAATGCTCAAGTGGTCGATCAAGAAACCAAATTCTATTTGTAAGTCACCTGCTGAAATCCATTTAAAAATGGTATAATTCAACTGTTGGCCATCTAGTCCTAAGAAAATATTCAGAGAGCAGAGAAAGGAGCCTAAAATGGCCATACTCGCAACCCAACCCGAAAATGCTCCCAATCTTTTCCCTAAAAACGATAAAATCAAAAATCCCAAAAGCGGGAAGATTGGAATCATCATAGAAGGAGTAATTAAATTCAATAAATTCATTGTATTGTCCATGAACAGTTCATTACCATTTTAATTTGTTAAGAGATTGAATATCGATGCTACCAATATTCCTATAAATACTTACCATCAGCGCCAAACCAACAGCAACTTCAGCTGCAGCTACCACCATGATAAAAAACACAAATGTTTGGCCATCGGTATTGCCAGCATAAGCTGAATAGCTCACCAATAATAAATTGACTGCATTCAACATCAATTCAATGCACATCAAAATAATCAAAGCGTTTCTTCTGAACAATACACCCATAACGCCAATAGAAAAGAGGAGGCAGCTTAAAAATAAGTACCAATTAGTGGTTGATTCTGGATTCGTAATAGGGTTCATTATTTTACTTCTTTTTTGGCTAACAATACGGCTGAAATCATAGCCGAAACAAACAATACAGATGAAATTTCAAAAGGCAATAAGTAGTCGGTAAACAACTTCATGCCAATGTCTTGCGCATTTCCAATATTCAAATTTGCAGGAGCTTGGTAAGTTAAAAGCGTGCTTGATTTAACAGAGGCTAAAATAACCAAGAAGAGGAGACCCCCAGTGATAACTGCAATGAGTTTTGTGATATTGAATTTATGAACACTGACATCTTCATTTAAATTCAATAGCATCACGGTAAATAACATCAATACCATAATAGCCCCTGCATATACAATAATATGAATGATGGCTAAAAATTGGGCATTGAGCATGATATAATGGCCGGCTATGGTAAAAAAGCAAACTATCAAAGACAATACACTATAAATAGGACTTCTAGAGAAAACAACAAACAAAGCCGAAATAACCGACATTGCTGACAATAAATAAAACAAAATACTCGGTTCCATTTCTGTTTAGTTTACAATTGAATAATTCTTCTTCCTTTTACTGATATCTACTCTATTGTCAAGAGGTTCAACCAATACATCTTTACCGAATACAAAATTATTTCTGTTGTAATCAGATGGTACAATTCTGTCAGTTAAATAAATGGCATCTTTTGGACAAGCTTCTTCACACAATCCGCAATAAATACACCTCAACATATTGATTTCATATTTGGCAGCGTATTTTTCTTCACGGTACAAAGCTTCTTCTCCTTTTTTTCTTTCGGCTGCATCCATTGTAATGGCTTCAGCAGGGCAAGAAACAGCACACAAACCACAAGCAGTACAATTTTCTCTGCCTTGTTCATCTCTTTTCAATACGTGCATTCCCCTGTAAACAGGCGCAAAAGGTCTTGTAACTTCTGGGTACCTTAAGGTTGCTTTCTTTTTAAACAGATGCCTGATGGTAATAATGAGTCCTTGAAAAATAGCTGGAAGATAAAGCTTCTCAATCCAGTTCATTTCCTTGTGAACAACAACTTTAGATCTATTGGTTAATTGATTCATGATAGCTAATTAAAGATGAAAGAAACTAATAATTCCTCCTGTTATGAGCATATTGGCAATAGACAAAGGCAACAATACTTGCCATCCCAAATGCATGAGTTGGTCATACCTGAATCTGGGGATAGTCCATCTCACCCACATAAAGAAGAAAATAAAGAAGAATATTTTTGCAAACAATACACCAACTGAAATGATACTTACTACATTATTTGGTAAGATTTGCGCTAAATAATCAAGTCCAGGGAATTGATAACCCCCAAAATACAAACATGAAATAACAGTTGAAGAAATAAACATATTCACATATTCAGCAAACAAAAACAAGCCTAATTTCATGGAAGAATATTCGGTATGGTAACCACCAATCAATTCCGATTCCGATTCTGGTAAATCAAATGGAGTTCTATTGGCTTCAGCAAATGCACAAATCAAGAAAATGAGGAAACCCAAAGGCTGATAAAATACGTTCCAGTTCATTCCTTTCTGTGATTCAACAATATGGGATAGGCTTAAAGAACCATCAGAAATTAATAAAACAGAGATGATGCTCATGCCCATAGCCAATTCATAAGAAATCATTTGGCTTGAAGCTCTAATGGCACCTAACAATGCGTATTTGTTATTTGAAGCCCATCCACCTATCATGATGCCATAAACACCAATTGAAAGAACTCCCATGATGTATAAAATACCAATATTGATGTCTGCAACTTGAAGGCTGTATTTGATCCTACCCAATTCAATTGGCAATCCCCAAGGAATAACTGCACTGGTCATCAAGGCTGTAATCATAAAGATACCAGGACCTAAAATAAAGAGCCATTTGTTAGAATGATTGGGAATGATTTCTTCTTTCAGGAACATTTTAACACCATCCGCAATGGGTTGTAAAAGTCCAAAAGGACCAGCTCTATCTGGACCGATTCTATCTTGGAGAAAAGCTGCTACTTTTCTCTCAGCATACGTTGAATAGGCTGCAATTCCTAAACTAATCAGGAACAACACGAGCACCAATATTGCTTTAAAGAAAATTATGTCCATTAGTTGTTGTTTTGTTCGATTGCAATTGGTTGAATTTGATTAATTTTCAATTCTTGTGGCTTTTCGAATACCTCATAATGGTTAGCCGAAATTACAGAATGTTTATTGATTTGAGTAGGTCCTTCAATGGTCCAATCCGCTGCTTTTTTGGTTTCAAAACGGCAAGTATTGCAAATAAATTCTTCCACTTCACCCCATTGGTCTTTTCTACCTGTTACCCTCAAAATATCTTCCCCTTTTTTCCAAACCACCACTTTTCCTGAGCAGGTAGGGCAATCTCTATGGGCATTTTCAGGCTTAGTAAACCAAACTCGGCTCTTAAATCTAAAGGTTTTATCAGTCAAGGCACCAACAGGACAAACATCTATTACATTGCCC
>Ga0209400_1002287_pt1 | contig 14652 bp, 14 predicted proteins | sample M_130807_EF_Meta_FD_187313 | JGI IMG/M metagenome (GOLD analysis project Ga0209400, IMG submission 187313) | Freshwater microbial communities from Lake Montjoie, Canada to study carbon cycling - M_130807_EF_MetaG (SPAdes) (version 2) | ecosystem: Environmental > Aquatic > Freshwater > Lake... | reverse complement strand
TGATTCGGTTGAAAAAAAGGCGAAACAATTGATGAATCTAGGTTTTTTGAATGTATATGTTTATGTCGGTGGGTTATTCGAATGGATGCTTTTACAAGATATATATGGTTTTGATGAATTTCCTACAACCAAAAAGGTTCTCGATATATTGAAATTTAGAGCACCTAGAACATTCGAAACAAAAATGTTATTATTGTAATAATGTTCCAACCGAAAACTTGTACGTTGATAAATAAAATGTATGACCCGATATTCGATATTCGGACGGTTCGTAATCAAATGTGTGAATGGGTTACGAAATTGGATGATATTTCAATAAAGGTTTCGAATATTGTATTTGATAATATAGATAAATACGTCGATTCTGATGTTTTTCCGGTTCTCGATATACCATTATATAATGAAACTTTGGAGGGTTGGATTTTAGTTACTCGACGAAATAAATTGGAAAAAGAATAGCCAAGAGAATTTCAACAAGTTTTATTGGAAGAAAAAAGAGAGATTCGAGAACATTATCGAATGATGAAAGAAGATTGTCCTAATAAGTGGTAATTTTATGTAAATTTTTGGTGTGATTGGAAAAAATTGATTATAATATTTTTCAAATAAAATATATTATATTATAACAGATTTCTATAATCATGACATCAAAACGCCCAATTATTATTTCTATTGAGGGTAACATCGGTGCCGGCAAAACTACTATTTTAGCTGAATTGGAAAAATATATTGCTACTCATGAAAACAAAATCAAAAAAAAAATTATGTTTTTGAAAGAACCTGTTGATATTTGGGAAGCCATCAAAGACGACGAAACTGGTGAAAATATTTTACAAAAATTTTATAGTGACCCTCATAAATACGCATTTTCATTCCAAGTTATGGCCTATTCCACTCGCTTACGATTGATTCGTAAAGCGGTTCGTGAAAATCCAGATTGTGATATTATTATTTGCGAACGTTCATTAGAAGCCGATAAACAAATATTTGCTCAAATGTTATCCGATGATGGTGTAATCGGTAACGTTGAATATAAAATATACAAACAATTTTGTAGTGAATTTTCCGACGAATTCGGTCTTAGTGGTGTGATTTATATTGATGCCGACGCTGAAGTTTGTTATAAACGTGTTGATAAACGTCGTCGTGAGGGTGAGGACGCTATACCATTGGATTATTTACAAAAATGTAAGGATTATCATGACCAATGGTTGATTTATAGACAGATTGATTTTACACCGTTGAAGAATTCAACTAAGTTATCAGTAATGAATTCAAATCCTAGCCCAGAATGGACGGATTTAAATCATCAGCGGTTTAAATTGCTGAGAATTGACACAAACCCAGATATTGAATACAATTTAACGGATTCTAATAATTTCGGCGCAAAATGGTTATTTTTGATAAATGAATTTATAGGTGAATTTATTGAGGGTAGTGATAAAAATGGCGATTTCGAAATATAAAAAATTGATTTGAATGTATAAAACATTTTTTTTATATATTTATAATCCAATATGAATTCAGAAACAATGACACAATTTATCGATATCGTAAAATCAATCGAAAATGACCGAATTATTTTACTGAAAAACCGTGAAGTTATACGATGGATAATTGGCGATACTACGTTCTTACCAGAAATTGAAAAGAAAAATAAAACAAATGATATGAAAAAATATAAACTATTAGAAGATGAATGGGGACAAGGTGTTTTGAAAGTACGACGACCCGATTTGAAATTAGAAAAACAATGGACAACTAAATTTGGAGAACATATTTGCGAAGAATTCTGTATTCTATTAGGCAAAACCCCGCTGCGTCCTGGTACTAAAAATGGTTATCAACCCGATACTGAAACAGAAGATGCTATTTGGGAAGCAAAAACACAAACCTATTTTACTGATGGTACTGCCGGTGAAAAAATATTAGGTACGCCTTTCAAATACGCCGATGTACCAGAATTATATGAAAAACCTTTGAAAATAGTATGTATTGGTCAAGCCGAGCATTTATCACGAAATAAATATGGCAATTTATTCGGTGATAAAACAACTATTTCCAAAAAAAAAATTATCGATATGTACAAAAGTATGGGAATAGAATGGATTGGCGCTACCGATTTGATACAACAAATCATAGCGAATAATTCTTTATAATAACTTCTTTCGTTTTTGATTCTGGATTCTTCGAATTTATTGACCGTTTACATACTATAGAATCTATATTATAAATATCATTTTTGAAATTATTTCTGACTAATTCCACATCCGCATTACTCATCATGATTTTTTTATTTTCGATGGTTAACTTGTTACATAATTCAAATAGTTTTACATGAGTATCATAATCAAAACCTGATTCAGTATATCCAACAAACGACGTGTTTTTTTCAGGAGCATAAGGCGGGTCTAAATATACAAAATCATTTTCATTGATAGATATCATTGAATCTTCGAAACTACGACACTCAAAAATGACGTTTTGAATCAAATTATGTATTTCCATCAAATGTTCATGGTTTATTATTTCTGGATTTTTATAATGTCCAAATGGAACATTGAAACCATTCGGTCCTACTCTAAACATACCTCGAAAACATGTTTTATTCATGAATATGAACATCGCCGACCCCATTAATGTGTTTTTTTCCACGGTTGTCATTTTATTATATTTACTTCTTATCCAATAATAATAATTCTCTTTTGATTTTTTTGCTTCTTGGATTGTTTGTGGAGTTCGATTTACGTCTATACCCGTCGATTCGTTGTATTCTGTGATTAATTGTTGTATTGTATTATATAATTCATTTGGTTTTGATTGAATATTTTTATACATATTTATCAATGGTTCATTAATATCATATGCGTAAATATTGCCATGGATGTGTATTTTGCTGTTGTTTTTATTATTCAATAATGCTAATAATACACTCCCTCCACCTAGAAATGCCTCATGATAATTTTCGATATTCCGTGGGAAATTTTCCAAAATTTTATCTATTATCTGTGTTTTACCCCCTACCCATTTTATTATCGGTTTTGTATATGATGGTTTGGACATTGTTTTCGTTTATATTGATATATAATATTAATATGATTATATATCAATTTTATTTGTCTAATTAAATTTTACAATTATCTTGATAGACTCTTTTTTTATACATTTACATGCTGATTCCGATAACTCTTCGCGTTTCTTTCGCGTTTTCGCGTTTTCATTCGAACTTGTTGTTGTAATTGATGAGCTAGAACTAATTTCAGAATCCGTACTCGATGCGGTGGTTGGTGTATGTTTGCGTTTTGATGTACTATTACGGTAATTCATATCATCCTCGATTGAAATATAATTGGTTTCAATATAATCTACGATTTTGTTCTCTATTGCCCATTTGAAAAAGTTCAATTGACCTATCGTAGTTTCCATGAACTTTTCGTTGTTATATGGTATTGTAATTCTTTCCCATCTACAAAATGGGTCGAATCGTTTTTTACTATATGCTTTTAGTTTTAATTTATAATCATTGTATACTTTGAAACGAGCGATTTCGGGTTTATTATCGAAACTCAAATCATAAACAGTATAATATTTTTTAGCGTAATTTGTTACAAACCAATCTACGATTCTTAATGAAATTTTCGATTCACCATTTATAATACGCATCATTTTATCTAAATTCGCATGATTTTGATAAAAATCCATTAAATTTTTCATTAATAAATCATTTTGTGTATGTAATTTTGATGATACAAAAGACATTTCGTTTTTAGATATTTTATATATGTATATTTGTTTATTTGTTTATGCGGTTTTTATGTAAAATATATAATCGGGGGTGTGAATATTTTTGTATAGACATATTATATAAATAATATTATGGTAAAACATGATGAACTGAAAAATGGAAAAAAATATAAATTAGGCGATATCAATCTTGGTAAATTTATACGTTCCGAAAATGATAATGGCGAAATTGTTCTCTATTTTTTAGACTCACAATTTGGTGAAAAAGGGGAAAATCCGGTTTATCCTGACGATGATGATAATTTTATCGAAATTAAACAAAAAACTCGTTCTAGAAGAAAATCGAAATCGAAGTCGAAATCAAAAACTAGGTCAAAATCGTTGTCGAAATCGAAATAATGGCTTTCAACAAAGTGTCTTAGAACCCAAACTCTTATAATAATGACCATTGTATGGTTTGTTTTTATCCAATGCTTTTGCGAGTGTTTTGTCGCTTATTTTGAGTCTTTTCATTTTGCTCCGCAAGTTGGCGGAGCAAAAATTTATAATCTTTATTAATGGAAAAAAAGCATAAATTTTTTTGATAAAAAGGGTGTACATACTATGTACACCCTTTTGAAATATGTCAATAATTACACAAAATATATGTTAGTTTTTTCTTTCTCTCAAAAGAAAGCAAAAATACAATAAATTGATTTTTGATATCAAAACCAAAAAGCAAATTATTATGTAATTATTGATTCACCATCATATTTTTCTTTTATTTTTTTATTGAAAATCTTGAGTTGTTCTTCTATATCATATTCGGTAGGCAATACCATTTTTAAATTTTTTCTTGTTTCACCTCCTCGTTTATCGTAGTATAAATTTTCTTTATTTCTAAATAAAATAATAGAAACATATTTCGGTAATTCTCTTTGGGTTTTTTCAGGATATATATCATTTTCCAAATCATCTACTACTTTATTCGCCTGTTGAAGTTTTTCCATTATCGAAACTTTTTCAGATTTTGTTGTTTCCCATATTTTCTCCAATTTTGGATGTCCTTCTACTCGAAAATATTCTCTACTTAAGTTTTTTTCTTTATTATATACATTATAATAATATACTACATATTTTCGCATCATCGATTGTTGAATGCCTTCTGGCAATGGTCTTGCTTTTTGCTGACGTTCTTTCTTAGTTCCTGGCATTATTCCTTTTGTATTTTGTTCTTGTTCTTTTCGTGTTGCTATGCGTAAATTATCATACATATTATTTAATGGATTTCTATCAATATGGTCAACACTGATATCGCTTGTTCCTTTTCCATTTCCATAACAACCAGTTATCAATTGATGAATAAATATTGTACCCCCATCTTTTGGAATAGTTGTACATACATATCCATTTTGCTGTAAATACCAAGTTAATTTTTCGTTAATTTTTTCTTCAAAATCTAGAACTTCTTTGTATGATTTTTCACATAATTTTACAATTGTATCTTTTTCACAGTACATTAATATGATATTTTTTTCATTTTCTTCTATATGCCATAATGGATTTTTCATTTGATTCGCAGAAATTCCCATACCATTTGTATGTCCTGGAGTATATTTAATTAATTTATATAATTTTTCAATTTCATTATGATATTTATGATATGGAACTACATTACATTTTCTTAAATCATATTTGTTGTTATTGAGAAATACATAATTTACATTTTCCATATCAAATTCATACAAAAATTCTATTAAAAAATATTTTTTATAATTTGAATTGAAACTTGGATAATCGTGCATACAGTCATATACAAATTTTTTTTTAAAATTCAATATTTTCATAAAATCATCACAATCTATATAATATTTTTTATCTTTGTATGATATTACAAAACAAGACAATGTATCATCAAAAGAATATAAAGGGGCAAAAGAATTCAAGTCTAACATAATATATGTTATATTTATTTATAACATTTATTCTTTATATTGGTTTTAAACTAATTCATTTATTTGATTAGTTACTTTTAATTGGAATATGCGACTCCGGCCATACCGGACATGACTCTCAATACGTTGTAATTGACAGCATAAACTCTGACTTTGGCGGTTGCGGTTCCAGAAACGGTAGCAGATGACAGCACAAGTTGTAAGACTGCGTTATCAATTCTGGAGAAATTGCAAGATCCGCTGGGTTGGTGTTCCTCAGGTCTTAGGGCAAATGAGTATACGTTGATACCAGTATCTGGGTTGCGGGTGTGGTGTTGGTATGGTTGGACAACATCGAAGTATGATCCTTCACGTTCAGAGAATCTGTCTTGGCCGTTAAGTTGAAGCTTAGCGGTGACGACTGGGTTCTCACCCCAACAGTGCATGTCAAGAGCGGTTTCAGCAAGAACGAATGTTCCAGCATCAGATAAAGTGGAACCGGTGACGGCACCGTCTAGTGATTGGAATGGATAGTATGCTGAGTTAGAACCTGCCCAATCAGAGTTACCTGATAGACCGACATCAGCAGCACCTGGCATTTGGAATAATCCAGAAGCGTTGATGAAACCAGTAGCACCTGAGGTTTCAACTGGACCACCGAAAGCATGGACAGCGTTTGGAAGAGCATCAATGGCATCAGTGTAGTTGAATGGTTGGGCACCAAGAGTTCTGTAAAGAACGCCAGCAGAATCAAGGGATGAGCAGTAATCAACGTTAGCATCAGGTTGGACAACCCAGATAAGTTCCTTACATGGGTGGTTGAAGTTAAGCTTGATCTTGTTGGATGAAGATCCGACTGATTCATCACCAGTAAATTGAAGTTGTTCAATTAGGTACTCGTGTGGGTTTTGTGCCATCTTTCTACGTTCATCAGTATCAAGGAAGATATAGTCGACGTAAAGGGAAGCAGCAACAAGGGATTGTTGGTATGCTTGGGAGACTGATTGAGTTCCTGCGGTTGGTAAGGCAGCAAGGGATTTGACAGCCCATAGACATTCTCCAATTGGACGGAAATCAATGTTGATTTTGACTTCGTGGTATTGAAGGGCAATTAATGGAAGAGCAAGTCCTGGGTTTCTGCAGAACCAGAATAAAAGAGGAATGTAAAGAGTGGTTTCTGGAAGGGCGTTACGTGGGGCACATACTTGGGATGGTCCTCCGGCAGCGGCACATGGTCCAGAGACGGCAGCAAATGCTGGGTCAGTGATGTAGGTAAGTTGGGTGGTGTTACCAATCATCTTGTAGTAACCTCTTTGTTGTTCTCTTGATAGAGTAACTTGGTTCCAGATGTGCATCCAGTCACCATATTGACGATCAATTCTTTGACCTCCAATTTCGACTTCAACTTGGGCAATAAGTTGTTCACCGATGAAATCTAACCAACGAGCATAAACTCCGTCAGCAGTTGAGGATTTGGTTTGCATGTCTTGGTTGATTTCAGGAAGGGTGACTTGTAAGTAGGTTCTGTAAGCAAGATCACCGTTTCTTGAAATGGTACAGGTGACACGACGACCAAAGTCGGCTTGTCCTGAGAAGGTTTGTTCAATGGATTCCATTGCGAAGTTGGTATGTCTTCTGTATGAGACTTTCCAGAAAGTGATTTCAGGGGTTCCAGTAAGGAATACGTCTTGTGCGCCATAAGCGACTAATTGCATTAATCCACCAGCCATTGTTAGATTTCTCTATATAGCATACAAAGAAAATAATTTTGGGAAAAATACATTAATTATTTTATTTTTCTCAATTGTATTTTTAATAACAACATTTTTATTTTTATCTCGATAATACTATTATCATTCTACATAATAGTATTAGAAATTTTTTGATTTTTGATTTTTGATTTATATCAAATATGTTATTAAATATTGCTAAATAATTCACTACTTTTTGTAAATATCGATTTAGTAATTGTCGTAAAATTAATAATTCCATCGAAAACAAATTAAAGATTGTTCTTGTATTTTATTTACTAAGAATGAAATTTGTTTCTATGCTTTACATACGCTATTATGTTATCGCCATTTTCAGCAAATCAACACACACCAAAATTATGTATTAACTGTAAGTTTTTTAGAAAAGACTTTTTTACTTGTAGTAAATTTGGACAATGTTCTATGTTTCCCATAGAACCTGAGTCAGAGTATTATCTGGTCAATGGAGAACCGGATGATGATAACAATACATACCATTATTGTTCTATATCAAGAAAATTTGAACATATGTGTGGAAAAGAAGGTAACTATTATGAAGAAAAAGAAACCGGCCAATAAAAATCACTTATTATATAAATCAAAAAATAATATATAAAACTTTAAATATTATTATTATATCATGAAATCAACGAAAAACAGTGCCAACAATCTACAAAAATATCAAATCAATACTATTGATGAAAAACATACTGAAATGTTAGATAAATTCCGAGAAAATGAAACCACTATTATTCCCAATTTACAAAGAGAAATTGTAACGTTGAAATCACAAATCAAAACTTTAAACAATGATAATATTGAGACGTTTTTAGATATGCGAGATAAAATATATTCATTGAAATCACAAATCAAAACATTGAAATTAGAGAAAAAAAACTATTTATTAGATAATTCCAAATATATATTCGATTATTTTGAACAAAAAAAACAGATATCTACCACTTCCAATAATATCAATCAAAATACAAATGTTCTCAATTCTTTCTTCAAAATCAAATCCAAAACACCAGAATCAAATACTATCGCCTCCGATAAATATTCCCAGTCAAAAAAAACATATCAAAATTATTGGCGGAACGTAAACAACGAAATATCCAATATACAAGACTTTGTAGTTTCATCCGATGTTTGTGAAAATTGTAATAATGGAGAACTCATTCCACAAGATGAAGAAGGCATTTTGATTTGTAATAATCATAATTGTGGTAAATTTATAACCTATATTATTGATAGTTCAAAACCTACCAACAAAGAACCACCCAATGAGGTTTCTTATACAGCATACATACGTCTTAATCATTTCAAAGAAATCCTTTCACAATTTCAAGCGAAAGAAACTACACAAATACCAGAAGATGTTATTGACGCTATCCGTGCGCGTATCAAAAAAGAACGTATCAAAGATATGTCACTCATTAATTATGATAAAATGCGTGATATTCTCCGAAAACTCGGGTTCAATAAGTATTTTGAACATATCCAATATATCAATTCACAATTTGGTATCAAACCACCTATTATGAATGAAGAACTACATGAAACTCTCTGTGTTCTCTTTATCGAAATTCAGAAACCTTGGGCAGTTCATTGTCCAGCTAACCGAACGAATTTCTTCAATTATACTTATACTCTTTATCAACTTTGTGTTCTCCTAGACCAAACACAATATCTACCTTATATTCCTATGATGAAAGACCGAGAAAAACAATTGGAACAAGATATGATATGGAAAAAAGTATGTAATGACCTCGATTGGGAATTTTTCCCTACCGTCTAGTTTTTTGTGTTTTTACGTAAAATCATTAACGTAAAAATCATATAAATACAAGACCCACCTTTACAATACAATCATGAACACAAAAAATCCAGAGACCGAAACTGAATTATCGATTATTACAAAACACTATGTTTATCCAACCAAATTGAAACTGTTTTACAATACCAACGCGACTTATCGTAATTGCTTACGAACATTATTTAAAATGAATTCAAATAATTTCCCAAAATTTGATGTAGATTTAGATGATGAAACTAGAGACGAAAATGAATATGATATGGATTCCGCGGCCATTGCCATGAATACGGTTCTCGGTGATATTACCAAAAATTCATTGTTTTTGTATGTACTTGATAAAGCGGCCGCACGTATGTTCTCAACTGATAGAGAAATAGGTTTGGCAATTCTGTTTAGTTATGATTATTTAGACGTCTTTCACAATTGTTTAGTGTATTTCTATACAAATGAAAATGAATTTACAGATACTACCGATTGTTATGTTGAATTAAAAAAGAGATTATTGTAAAACAATATATATTTATTATTATATAAAATATATAATAATATAAAATGGCATCTACTAGAAATAAAAATACTCCAGGTGATTATTTATTTGAACAACGTATTAATACTAATATTGCGAATTACTCTACATATGAAAACGCAGCACAAGGTAAACCAGTACAAAGTCATTTACCCGGCAATGGTTTATTGATTGGTAGAATGGCACGAGAACATATTTCTAATAATTATTGCGATATAGAAAATGACCTTTTTGGCATTGGTTCTACTAATCTCGTCAATCCACAACCAAAATGCGTTCCTGAACTAAAACAACTTAAAAGTTTGAATGTCATTGATAAACTTCCTGTGTTTTTACCGGAACCTTTGATAATCGAACCAAACCAACGACCTTTACGATAAATTTTTTAATGTATATCGAGAACATTTCAATAAAAACAAAATGTATATTTATATATATAAATATATATCAAAATAATGAAAAAAAAATTATCTACAACAAAGAGAAGAAACAAATCAAAATTATATAAAAAACGAATTACAAAAAAACGGATTACAAAAACACGAAAATTGAATAAAAAAAATATACGTTTTACAGGCGGTGCTGAAGATGAAGATGAAGATAAATGTCCTTTTTGTTGGGAACCTCTATTAATTGATAATATATATACTTGTCCAAACCGTATAAAAGGTCATAAAATTCACAACCAATGTATAATAAAAATTTGTAAAAATTTGTGGGATAAACACAAAATCTGTAAATGTCCATATTGCTCTATAATTATTAATGAGGATATTGCTGACGTACATTTCAATTCAGAGGGGGGATTTGACCGTAATAATTTGACTTTAGAAACTTTCCCTCTATTTATAAATAATTATTTATCTTTTGAACCGGAAGAAAACCCGGATATTAGACTTGAAAGGTTATTGACTAGTTTTAATGGATTAGATATATTGCCTTTTGAAATTGACGGTTCAATAATGGAATTCCAAAAAATATATGTTGCTACCAGATTAGATGATAAAAAACCACTTTATATATATTATTTCACTGGTTTTGTAGATAAAACCCCAATTATACATTCCAATAACAAAAAATACTATGTTTACAACATGGATGAACATGCTATTACCCTTTTGGAAGAAATATAGTTTTATCATTATTCTTTACGATAAATTTTTTAATGTATATCGAGAACTTGTTGTTGGTTTATTTTTAAAACTTGTATTTAGGTGCTGTGATTTTGATTTTTTATTCAATATTTCATTTAGAGATATAGATAATGGAGATTCTTGCCTATGTTCTTGTGCAGCTTCTGGTTGGTCATTTGTTTCGCTTTCTTCGGCGGAATCAGATTCATCGCTAGATTCAGACCCAGAATCTGTACTAGAATCCGTATCTGGAACTATATTTACAGTTCCATCGTCTATATTCGAGAACAATACTGAATCCTCTATTATACTTGGTTCATCATTCGAGAACAATTTGTTTATTTGTTCCATCAACGTAAAACTATTGGATGATTTTTCGGGTAAATTATCGCATTTTGTAATAGAAACCTTGACGTATTCTGTAAGCGGTGTTAGTTGGTTATTATCGTCGATGTTTATTTGTAATGGTATATTGATGTTTGCCATGACATATTTTTTCGACATTTATATTCCTTTTCTCATTTAAAACGAATAATTTTTATATATATTTTTTGAATTTATATAAAAATATTTTGGTTTGTTTTTTTGTTATTTTTCATTTTATCCTTTCTCCACAATTTCATTATCATTTTCGAGTGATTGGTTAATAACTGGTTTAGGTTCTGTTAATATTTGCTTTAAAACGTCAGAATGATAATTATTTTCATTATTGGATAAAATTTCTTCGTTTGAAGAGTATGAATCAGAATCTGAATCCTTTTTTTCTCCACTTGTTGGTTCGACCGACCCATTAATACCTTCGTTCCTATCATTACGAATTATTTTTATATCAGCAACCAAGTTTGATCCGTCGTCATTATATGTTTTATACATTATTGGTTCATCTAATATTTTATCAATTATATGGTGTTTTTTACTTGATTCAACTAGTAGTATGTCATCTTTCAAAACTGTATTCGATAAACTATTCATTTCATCGATATTTTCAATATTTCCTATTCTATGTCTAGAATTTACAGTTGAAACAATTTCCATTAACTTTGATGGTCCTATTAAACCTATACCAAATAATACTCCAAGAGCTAAACCTAATGGTATCAAAGCTGTTGCTACTGTTCCTTTTGCCACATATTCTAACAATTTTTTTCTGCCAGCTTCATTTCCTTCTATTGCTGAACGAACATTATTAAGAATAGTGTTCATTTCATCTCTAGGCACATCATCATAACCTACTATTTTTCCTAATTGATTGTACAATTCTGATATTCCAATATATCCTAACGCAAGTAATGTTCCTAATGATATTGCTGCGATTAGCGTAGCAGCCGCAGTAGTGGCTGTGGCTGCGCCTACACCAACGACTGCTGTTAATCTAATTAAATTCTTTGTGTTGATAATTATACTTCCAACTAAAGCCGTTATAAAATATCCAATTGATGATGGCAGTGATGATAATTTTGAAGAAATAAATGATGATACTCTCGACAACATCGAAGGTGGAGGTCTTGGTGTTGTTCCTGCTAATATTTCCCTAATGATTCCATTGATTATATCATTGTTAGCATTCATGGTTGAAGTTGATGATTTTCCTTCTAATAATTTTCCAATGATTCCATTGATTATATCATTGTTAGCATTCATGGTTGATTTTGGTCTTGATTCTTCTAATAATTTCCCAATGATTCCATTGATTATATCATTGTTAGCATTCATGGTTGAAGTTGATGATTTTCCTTCTAATAATTTCCCAATTATTCCATTGATTATATCCATATCAGCATTCATGGTTGAAGTTGAAGTTGATGATTTTCCTTCTAATAATTTCCCAATTATTCCATTGATTATATCATTGTTAGCATTCATGGTTGAAGTTGATGATTTTCCTTCTAATAATTTCCCAATTATTCCATTGATTATATCCATATCAGCATTCATGGTTGAAGTTGAAGTTGATGATTTTCTTGCCAATATTTCATGAATGATTCCTTCTAACATTGATTGTTCAAAAACAACACCTGGATATTTTAATGATATTTTTGAGATTATTTCGTCAATGATTCCTTCTAACATTGATTGTTCAAAAACAACACCTGGATATTTTAATGATATTTTTGAGATTATTTCGTCAATGATTCCTTCTAACATTGATTGTTCAAAAACAACACCTGGATATCTTAATGATATTTTTGAGATTATTTCGTCAATGATTCCTTCTAACATTGATTGTTCAAAAACAACACCTGGTTGTTCTGATATTAGTTTTCCAATGATACCTTCGATTATTGATTTTGTTGTATATATAATATCTTTTAATTTATACATTCTGTAACCATCATTTTTTATATAATCAAAATTTTGATTAAAAATTGTTGCGAATTCATCTATCTCTTTTTTACGCACATCATCAATCGGTTTTGGAATATCTCGATATAAATCTTGTATTCTTATTGTATTATTGTTTTTGTTTTTTGTCGGTAATGTGAAAATGATACGACCATCTTTTTTTAATAGATTTTTCAATTTTTCTATACTTTCTGTATTTGGATTAAAAGTTTCACCTATAAATATTGGACCAGCAATCCAAATATAATCATATTTTTTTTCTTTGACAAGATTGAAAAAATTCTCATTATTAATACTTTTCTCACTATTAATACTTCCATTAGATTCAAAAAATTCAGTATAATTAGGTTTTTCACCGAATAACGCGTTTTTCATTGTTTCATTTGCCGGTCCTTTATGAAAATCGATGACTTCGTTGTTAGTATCTCGTACTTTATTTGTTAATGGTTTTATGATTAAAACATCTTTTTTTGATACTATTTCACCAACAATATCATTTATTATTTCTAGGTCTGAACCAGATGTAGATATCATAGGTGGCGGCGGTGGTGGTAATGATGACGTTGATGATTTTGATACTATTTCATCAATAATGTTATTTATTATTTCTAAGTCTGAACCAGATGTAGATATCATAGGTCTTAGTGGCGGTGGCGGTAGTAATGATGATGATTTTGTTGAATCTTGTGATGATGATGACGACGTTTTTGATGATGATGATGGTGATGGTGAATTTTTTTTACTATCTTCTATAATATTATACAACTCTTCATAATTATAAACTTTGGTTGGATCCTTAACTAATTCTAAAAAAATAGAATCAATTGCCGATACTAAATATGGTTTTGCTTGTTCAAAATTTGCTAATTTCGTTAATTCGTCTTTATATTTATTTTTTTCAATTAAAAAATTTTCATGCAACTTTTCTCGTGTATTTTCGTCTAGATTTACTTTCGACAACATGTCTATTATTTCTTTATTTTTTGTTATGACATTTTTATTTAATTCAAAAATATATAATATTTTCAATACAATTTCAATTTCAGGTTCAACTTCATAATCTTTATAAAAAATTATCATATCTTTAAATAATTGATTGGACAAAAACTTATCTATTTCTGCATTTACGTCGATATTACTTCCTTTGATAGAATTTGCTCCATTAATAATTTCTAAAAAAGTACGAAAAATATTACTATATTTTTGGATTCCTTCTTTTTTTTCTTTTTCAATTTCTTCAACTTCATCTGTTGTTTTACTTGTATTGCCAGAACCAACCCCGCCAGCAGAACCAACCCCGCCAGCAGAACCAACCCCACCAGCAGAACCAACCCCGCCAGCAGGACCAACCCCGCCACCAGCAGGATCAACCCCGCCACCAGCAGGATCAACCCCGCCAGCAGCAGGACCAACAACGCCGCCAGCA